>Ga0160423_10004420_pt1 | contig 11562 bp, 6 predicted proteins | sample CRUFie14St8metaG_FD_108191 | JGI IMG/M metagenome (GOLD analysis project Ga0160423, IMG submission 108191) | Marine microbial communities from the Costa Rica Dome - CRUD Field 142mm St8 metaG | ecosystem: Environmental > Aquatic > Marine > Oceanic > Photic zone | place: Costa Rica: the Eastern... | reverse complement strand
TTTAGTGACCACCTCTAACATAGCATTATCAATTCTAGTGTATCGTTCTTCTTCGATGTAGTCGTGAGAATCAAGCGGCTCTTGATCAAAGTAATCAATAAACATCATTGAGTTGTCTCTTGCATATAGAGAATCTACACCAGAGATTGCCGCACTCGGTTGGATTGCACCAGTGTCACTAAGCATACTGACAACTGATATATCGTATGCAGAACCCTCATTTACTGAATCAAATGTCAACGTATCACTTCCGGTTTTACTTATTGCATATTTTGAAAATGAGCACCCGTTCACAGGCGTTGTGATCATTGGAGTAAGCTTCCTTATTATATGATCGATCACTGCCTCTCCATTTGTAATTTCAGCATTATTGACGTCAATTTCTAAATCAATCGCATCAAAATTTGAGCCAACACCCTGGACTGCTGTGTCGTGATTACCACCGGTGTTGAATTTAATTTCCAATGTGAAATCGTTGAGATAACCATCACCAATGTTGAGCTTGATAAAGTCGTTATTAATTGGTTCACCAGTGAATCTTATATTAAACTTGCCTTTGACACCTGTGTCGCCAGTTAGCATCGCCCGGACGCCACGGACGTCCTCGAAGGCAACATCACTATTGCCACAATCCTCTTTCGGAAAACGATTTTCACGTAGATTTACAAAGTCGTCGATCGGATCGAGATACTGAGTGAAGACACTGTATCGATGTCTCTCATAAGTTTGCATTGGATGAAGATCAAAAGTTCGACTTAATCGTTCGAACACATCTACACGACCTGACATAGGAGTGTAATCTACGTAGTGGTCTGAAACGTATATTTGTTCGAACATTCTAGTTATTTGATCGACAAGAGTTGAGCCATACATTTCCGCATACATTGTCATGAGCGACCAAGTTTGTTGATCCGGAAGAACGTAATGAGGGTCTTCATGCCACAAAAAATAATCTTGATGTGTGCCTAATATTTCCTCCCGTCTTGGGAATTGACGAATAAGAATTTCAGTAGAATCATGTGTGTCGAATCTATCGAGTGTTGTTGGATCTCCAGCAATGCCAGCTGTACCTTTTGAACCAATGTTGGCATCGTAATTTGATCTAGGATCATGACTCGCATTGTTGTCGTAACCACCAGGAAATTGTTCTAGTCGGAATAAAGTTTCGTTCCCAGGTACAATTGTTCGTCTGGAATGGGGCACAACCGATTGTATCGTATCAACTCTTATATCCTCATAGAACATACGTGCATTGGAATTATCCTTATGAAAACCATTGAGCCGCCATTCATGTTGCTCTTTCTGGTCACCAAACTGATTCGTTGCAACGTCTATATATGTACAATTAGATGCGATAGAGAGATTCAGTGTCGTGCCCGTATTCACAACTGTTTTCGCTATGATATTTATTTTGTCTTCCGTGATCGTCTGTTGTGTGCCATCAGGCATTACTTCTAGCGTGCCTATTGAATAAAGTTTGAATTCAAATGTGTCTTCCGGAAATGCTAAAATAATAGCGTCCCTAGTTGCTTCTAATAGCTCACGCATTGAATGAGTATTGTCTGAGATGTCTATTGCCGTGTGTGAATTACCTAACGTCCGACCGTTTGCACCACCAGTAGCATATTCAAAAACAATAGCTGACCCTGTTTGCGGTGTGATCGTGATTGTTTTACCAATAAGGTCACTGCTGCTAGCCAAATTCATGTTATATGCACGAATAAATGGGCTGCCAGCGTCCTGTTCAAAAATAATGTCAGCTGTTGGTCTATGCTCTTCTGCAGGGACATCTACGATATACTGTTTTCTAACTTTCTTTATATCTCTTCTTGTTTGAAACCCACCACGACCAATTATCGCTAATCCAGCATGATCTATATTCACTTCTGTGATGTCTAACCCTTGATACTGAGCTTCCAGGCCATTCTGTTGAAGAGGCCGCTGTTTGACGTTCGAACGGTAAGTATCTCTGGAGTTTTTTGTCTTTATAGCCATTACGTAATCTCCGATCTTATTGTACCAAGTATTAGCGGCTCTTGTGAGAAAGCTTGTCTATCCCTGATGTCTACATGCACGTCCCCTTGCTTGTATTCCATTTTATGTCTTTCTAGCATGTGTGACTCGATGATGAAATTTATACCAAGGAAATCTGCAGTATGCGGGATAAAGCGGCCAATCAAACCTGCAAAGTTTCCATTGAACCATCTTTGAAACTCGATCATAGCATTGTAATTAATGTCGCCAGTGAGTCTTCGGAAGTAAAGATCTAGTGATTTTCGAACTTCTGGGTATTCTACTGCATATTCCATTTCTGGTGCACCTAGATACTCATTCAGCATTGAGATATTACCCAATACATTGATCATATCTTCATTCAATGCATTGACAATGGAGGATTCTATAGAGAATCTACGATCGTCTATTCCAGTTTCAAATGGGAGTTCAGTGAGCACTCCGTGGTGTGCAAAATTATCTTCTGCGGTTTCTTTATCAGAAAACGATCTGATTCTAACTTTGTTTGTTGAAGAATTAGAATCAAAATCAGGTGGCACAATTGTGTACACAAAATCTTCTTTATACAAAGCTCCAGTGTTTCCGTTTAATAGAAGATGATCGTTATTCTGGGAAGTGTCAATCAGTTCGAGCTCGTTGCCTGTGAATGTTAGTTCGGACTGCAACATATCAAATGACTGCCTTAATCGTTGCCAACCACCCTCAGGCATTGATCCCTCGAACTTTGTTGATAATTTACCCAATGGTATTGAACTGTATCGTTCAGGATTACTAACAGAGAAAGTTATAGCCCCTGCTGTTGCATTATTCCCATTGGCGACTGTTATTTCGTGTGGTGTAGTTGCTGTATTCACAGAGGCCACTGACACACTAGAAGTTGCAAAAGCACCACCACCTGATACTTTTGTTAGAGTAGCACCAACTACAACACTCGATGCATCTGCCACTTTCACAATAGCATTTGAATTTAATAAATTAACGCTGGTTGTTAGATTCGAAGGATTCGCAACTATGGGGATCCTAGCTATGTAATCAGCTGATATGAATGAATTTGAATTTATGGGGTTCTCAGTCGCGACAGAGAAGGGGTTGTGAGCATGTTCGATTTGTTCCGATCTAGTCAGTGATTTTGTCCAAAACCTCATGTGCGACAAGCCACCAGAGTAGTTAGTAGTTCTCACTTGCGCACGTTTTCCAACTTCGACTCCATCTACCAAAGTCGCCGGAATTTGCGTGTAATTAAAAACGTCATCGTATGATGCACTTCGGTCACCAATATAGTACCTGAACTTGTTTGCATTGTTTGCAACAGGATCATCGGCATGTATAGCGAACATTGGGATCGGACCTTGAAGAGAGTGGTTGTTCAAGATGTCATTGGATTTCCCTGTCGCACCTCTTGTATATGCAAGGGATCCTGAGTAATGTTCAACGATATATTCTCCAGATGTTTTTATACATCGAACAGTGACAGTGTTTTCAGTCGTGCCATACTCGTTGTTAATTGAGATATACCAAGGGTTTTCATCCCAAAGATTCACATTCGGAATGTCTAACACTTGCGGATCTGAAGATGTTTTGAATCCATCTAAGAATAGCCTTATATTAAAATCAGGGCCGTTGTTATTCGTAGATCTCATAGCAACAAGATTTGCTAGAATTTGATTATCATTTTCTAAACGAAAAAGTGAAGCAGTAGTTTCTGTCTTAAGTAATTTATATCTGCCTTCCCATGCCCAAGAACCCGAAGTGAAAAGTGTAGGGATAGGAGGACCATCGGCCGTGGATATAGTTATGTCACCCGCTTGAAATAATATTTCTCCTACTTGAGGTGCACTGGTTGCATCAGGAGCTCCAGGCGCATGCCTATATGCCCAAAGCGGTGCGGACTTTACGTAATTTAATTTGTCAAATCTTAGAAAACCAGAATTTTTCTTTTTCTTTTTACGAGCAGAAGTTATCTGTTTTGAGATGGCACCACCAAATTCTTTGAATCTAAAAGTAGAATCTGCTTCGATGCCAAGTGTGTTCATCAATGCTTTGATTCCCTGTATTGTACCTCTTGAGCGTAAGAGAAAAGGCAGATTGATAAGAATTCGTCGCCATATTAAATCGGTCGTATTGCTTAGTGGATCCGATTCTCCTCTTGTGTTTGTAAGATTTTCACCGCTTTTGAATTTACTTGGTGTTTCATTTGAATACGGGTTTGGCAAATTAATGCCGTAATAGTCAGAAAGGAATAGGATCACTTGTGATGGAATTTGATTATAGTCATCGTATGTCACCTTATCTAATAACGAGAACGCATCGATATATAATTTGATGTCGTCAAAGAAATTAGCCCAAACAAATAAGAATGACAACATCAAAACTCTTGGTGGCAACTTCGCATGACCAGGTATAGGATGAGTGACTCTTTTTGTTTCCATAGCCATCGGAGTTTCAAAATTATCTTCGATGCCTTCGAAGAACTGAGCTTCTTCAAAGTAATGCTGAGGCACTAATTTTGTTATCAGGTTGGGGTTGTTCCTATCATAATGATTTGCTTCTACAAGCATGCTCGTGTTGAGTTGCTCATTCGGTGCCCAATCTGGAAAGAGAATATAGTTGTTGCTAAGTTTTTCATTCTGCAAAGGTGTATTTACACCTTCGATTTTAGCCTTGGGATCGAAAGATCCTATCAAGCCATTAATTAAGATGTGTAATCCATTCCCACTATAGTCAAGAACTATACTCTCAGCACCATACGTATGCGTTGTGAAGGAAGGTTCATTGAATCTATAGTAAAGTTGTAAAAATTCCTGTGCATCAATATTTTTATGCATCGTGGCAAGTATTTCAGATTCTGTTTTCACTTTTGACCAAATTCTAAATTCATCCAACTGGCCTCGAAAAGCACTCACTGCAGAAATAGTTTTAGCAAACGTAGCGATCGTTGAACCTGTACCAATTTTAATAGCACTGTTAGCAAGCTTTATATTGTCTAATTCTGATTTCGTATTATTCGTACTAGAAATAAATTCGCCATTTAAGTAACCAAGGACTCTTTCGGTTTCGGCTCTTTCGTACACAAAAGCAACATGGTACCAAGTATCATACACCATACCTTTAAGCTCGTGATATATAGCTTTGAATTTATCTGAAGAAATATGAAAGCCAACACTAAACGTGTTTGTAGAATATGTAATACCGTCACCGTCTGGGTCAGTGCCAGCGTTCACTCCTTCATACGTTATAGTTACTCCCTTATCTCTGCTCGTATCTACTTTTTGATATATAGGCCTGACAGCAGTGGCATGATCGGATGAATTAACTCTTACCCAAAATTCATGTGTGGCACCTCTAACATGAAAATTTTCTGTTGCTTTTGCCTCACCAATCACCTTAGTTAGATCCGGGGCATAAAACCCAGTTTGGTCTTCCACCTGCATGAAAGCATTGCCGTCAAAATTAAAATACCCGAGGTTAGAATCAAATCTTTTCAAGATGTAAGCTGTGAAACCGCCTATATCAGCTAGAAAAGTTTCCTTTTCATCTGACGTTCCATCAAAAGGATACCCATTGATAATTTGATCAAATGCTAAATTAACTTTTGCTTCTGCAGAATTAAAGAATACGTGACTTGCGTAATCACTCCAATCAACTTTAAGTTGTTGTGTACTTTTCAGACCTGTACCAATTGGGTCATTTTTCCATATATCTGATGTGACACCTGGTGAATCTTGTTCCAAAATTTCACCTGTAATGCTTCGAACAACAGATCTTGAAGTGTTACGAGGGTTTGTTGTCGTACTAAATAATCCTGCAGCCATTATACCACCTTAAAAGCAACGTTTGTTTCGTGCACTCTTCGTTTGCCAAAATCATAATATGCAATGTCTATAGTGTAAGTTTTTCCGTAAGGGCATATTGAAGCAGGAAAAGAAAAATAAGGGCCTTGCTCGTCGACAGATAGTCTCGTGTATTCTGCTGCTGTCGACAGCGTGTCTGAAAATGGCACAATTATATTCCCGTTGTTTGCATCTTTAATTTGGTAGTACATCTTTTCCAGCTTGATAGATTTAAGTTCGATAGATTTTCGAACTGCTCTATGCGTTGCCTTCCTATCTTCAACGAATAACCGAATCACTGGGTTTTCTTTTCGAGTGTAAGAGCTTTCCAAATTACGCAAGGCTATTCGAAGATTTCTCGGTTGAGGAGAAGCAGATGCGTATGGTTTTTTAAGATCAACCGATCCTGAATACACCAACGTAGAACCTATTGTCCACCGCTCTTGTAAGGTTACAGAACCACTCGCTAGAAGATGAGGCGCTAATGTGGCATCTTCCGCATCGATCGCCGAAACTGATACTTTATATAATCCTGTTTGAGAGATCCCAGCGATGGATTGCACAGCTGTTGTAGTCGATGTAGAAGTGAAATTGCCGAATGTTAGTTTGCAAGTTAGTGGCGTCGAAGATAAATTTTGAGTGAATGAACTTGCTGCATTGTTAGAAAAGTTCCTGATGTACAACTCGTTGGTTTTACCAGTTTCAAAATCGAGCCTATCATCTATTGTGTGCGAAGCCCATGAGGCTTCAATTCTTGGAACAATAAATTTGTTTTTTGAATGACGACTAGCAAAGCGTTTCACAAAATATGTCTTACTATCTGATTCCTTTGTTGAGTCAAACTTCAAGATCCAACCATTGTTTGCAACTTCAGAATTCCAATACGCCTTCACATACGTTGTAATATCCATTCTCAAATCTTCATCGCCTTTAGCAAACGTTTGTTTCGCAATGTAACCAGAAGCATGCACACCTGTCCAAGTTGTGAGCCACCAACCGCCAGGTGCATCCCACGTGCTACCAGCGCCAGACGTATCTGAATCGTTCCACTTAGTATTAAGTGAGCCACTCACCCAGTTTGCAGCTTGAAGTTCTGAAAATCCTATAATGTCTGATCCTAGACCTTCGTCAAATGTCTGTCTAAGTGGATATAATTCAAGAGAAAAATCAGATGGTGCCACTTGACTTCCTTGTACATCTTTCACTACAAGTTCGATTTTAAGTGTGCTATCGCTTGTGCTGACCAAGGATGCCAGATCTGTTTCCAGTTGATCCAAATCGAAGAACAATAGTCCACGGGATAGCTCTTGAATGTCACCTGTTTCGTCTTTCATCGAGCTTTCATTATGGAGCTTGAACAAATCTATTGTGGATGCATAGCCAACATTAGCATCTGTCGCTCTTCTGACGCCAGCAATCACTTTGTTTGTTATGTATGTGTCCTTCGAACATGTTAGATGATGTATCATTTGTTATACCTCTATAATACTGTAACCGATATGTCGGCTTTTGCATATCTTAATTCGTAAATCTCATGCGGTTCTGCGATATACTCATCATTTACCAAGCACATTTCCAAATTTTTCTGAGTGTTTGAGTATGTTTTCTTTTGCACCGTACCTGCTATGTTCACCAGTTCTATTTTTGGCACTGCGATCACTCCTGGCTGATTGAATACAGTGTTGAAAATATCACTTTTGACGATAGATTTTCCAAGAGCCATCGTGTCTGCTGTGTATAATCCACTCACTTTTCTAATGATCAATGAAATTAATTCATACTTGTTCACACTAGGGGAGAATGTGCACTCAATATTTATTCTAAAATTCACAACTGTCGCATCTAAAACGTCCATTGCGTCACCAATTAGACGAAACTCATTAAGATAGGTGCTCAAATTCTTTTTTAGTGAATCACTAGCTGGTACTAACCTACCGGTGGCATCTCTTGAAATAACATATAATATCGACGACAATGCATTTTCAGGATTTGGTAATACATTCGCTCGATACACAACACCAAACTCAGTGGGAAGCGTGTATATACGTGCCAAAAGATCTTCTGTCGTTACAACTCTATTCTGCATTGTTCTTGCAGAAGTCACAAAATTCTTCAGGTCTTGTAAAGAAGGCGCCGCAGCCCCACCTGTACCGGCCGTAGGGTTGCTCACCGATAAGGAATTTCTAATTGCCCTTGCAGAATCGTAAGAGACGTTTGGTAAAAATTCAAATTCGACTTTACTTACTGTTGTTATCGTATCATTCGCAACATTGTGATTAGCTCCACCACCATATCTATAAATAATTGTCATCGTTGTATTAGAAGGTGAAATTCCTAAAGAGGGCGATTGCAACAATCTATTTGGGTCAAGACTAAACGATGAGAATGTAGTTTTCCCATATAGCGGAAGAGCCATATCTGATGGATCAGGCACTCTTGCATCTTTAATATTAGAACCATCACCTGAGCCAAATCGTATTGTAGTTGTTCGACCTTGAACTGCTGTTCTGGCAATGTATCTATAAGGCGAAGCGATCACTTCAATGCTATTGGTACCGTTTGATAATCTATTTTTCTTAAACACAGTGTCTTGAGACAAGGATTCTACTTCATGATAATCGTTACCATCAGAATCGTACACTCTCAATATAGATGTTACGTGTGGATCTTCCAAAGTTATAGTTCTAAATGGGACAAAGCCACTTCCAAGCACGACTGTCTGTGTTTTAAGTTCACCAGAAACGCAAAGTGCTGTTCTTTTCATAACAAAAGATTCAATCTTACCAGATGAATTTGTAATTGCGACTGTTTCTGCTGTATATGTACCGTTTTCGTTTCTTTCCGAGAAGTCAATAGGTTCAGTAAGAAAAAATGTTACACCAGCAGAGGATTCAAGTTTAGCCCCGTCTTTAATTATTGGCAACTCCAATCTCTTCGGTACCTTTTGGTTCGTGACAGGATCCGTGTCAATACCAACTTCGATATAGAAATCAACGTTTACAGAAGCAGGCGCGTCGCCCATAATTTTAATCCCAGCATTTCTTACCATAGCTTCTATGTTTTGAGCTTCTACAGCAGTAGCTGGATTTAATTCTCTAAATTGATGATCTAAATAAAACGACATGTTGTCACCAATGTAGGCTGCCATATCTAAGAAAAGACCTCCCATAGATGCTTCTGAGAAATCTTGTATCTTATCTTTGAAATACGTGTTAGCATATCGCAGTAATTCTAATCGAAAATCACCAAAGTCTCGATTTAAGTAGTTTCTCTTTCTTTGTAATCCAAATTTGCTTTTAATATTGTCTGACACATTAACCTCCTACAAACAGCATGACTTCTAACGATCTGGTTGCCTTATCTATTTTTGGAACTTTGTAAGTCACTTGGATACCAACCTTTGCAACTGATTTATTATCGTTCCTGTCAACAAATACTTGGAAATTACTAAGACTTACGAATGGCATGTATTTCTTTACAGCCGCTTTTATATTTTGAATTGCTTTCATATCAGCATCTTCAGTTCCTAGATCAAACAAAAGAGGTCTTAGGTTTGCTCCAAAGTCGTAGAATCCAATTCTCTCGCCATGATTTGTTAGTATTAAATTCCTAAGATTGTCTGAAATTTGCTTTGCAACATCAGTATGCATGGTAAATAGCCCATCATCGATTGAAAGCTCCAAAGGCGTTTTGATACCAATCGGCGGCATCTGTCTTACAGGCGCATCTACCTCTTTAGGGATGTCTGCTACGTTATTGCCAGCCCCTTTGAAGCTATAAACTTTTCTTGTTTGATTACCAACTAAACTCATGTGTGACCCTCTGGAGTGTAATTAGGGGAATAGAATAAATCTTAAGCGAGATTCCCGTTTCCTGCTCCAGTTGAAGTGCCAAATACGGGAGCAGCACCAGTTGGAGCTAAGGGTGCAGCTGTGCCTACAATAACTCCTGTCGTTGTAGTGATAACTTGTGCACTCATCGTATAATCATGTACCGCTTTTGCGAGGGCTTTTGCAAGATCTTTCATTAGTTTTTCTGCATCTGCGCCATCTTTTTGGCCTTCAGCTAGTAAAGTCATGTAGGCATCAGTGATTGCTTGTTCCATAATGGGGTATGCGGATGCTAGTGGCATTGTTATTCTCCAAATATACGTTCTGATTGTAATTTATCTATTTTTGCTTTGTGGGATGCTAGTTCTCCTTGCAGAGTTCCTATGGCTGCGTTAATTTGTGGGGACGGTGCACCGTAACCTGGCGTCGTGTGTGTAAGCATCGTATTACAAAACGAATCTAATGATGTATGCATGTCTTCCAAATACTCTTTCATCACTGAAAATTTGATGTATGGCTGCATATTCCCTTCACCGGGGCCTTCTCCCTGGCCACCTTCATCCTTTGATTTGCCGATAAATATCTTTTCACCGGTGATATGAATTGTTCCATCATTATTCAATATGACGCTTGCACCTAGACCCTCTTCTCCCTTTTCTTTTACGATGCGAATAGAACCGTTTTCCCGAGCAACCACTCTTATCTCGTTTGATTTCATAGCGATGGCTGCATCTTGTTTGTCCTCTTGTTCACCCGTGGCCAAAATAGGAGTTTCAGTTGCTAGAGTTAATTTTTTATCAATCTCTGACTGCATTGTGACGTATATTCTAGACATATCAAAGTGAAAATCTGGATCTCCCTCGCATTGATTTGGTTCAAGCTTGTTCAAAGCGGCTATCTTGTCTGTTTCTATTTCGCCAGATTCGTTTTCCATAAGCCGAGCACATGTTCTTGGAGGATCTGTGCCTGCATCTGACTCATTACTTGGAGTTTGTTCGTCTCCTTCAGGATCAGGTGTTCCTCTTCCTACCACTATATCAATTGTGCCCGATTTTTCAATCACTTCATCATTGGAATTAGACAAAGTAAATTCTTCATCATCTTTCACCCAGCCTCTATCAGTTGAAAATGCAATTAAAGTGTTATTAGAACCTTGTAAAACTAAGTCACCAGGCTTTGGCGTATAGCGAGGAACGGATTCTCTAAGCCCATTTGGAAACTGCTTGTTGGCTAATAGTGATTTTGTATCCGAGCCTTTCGGAGCATTTCCTGCACCACCTTGGTCACCACCTGCTCCGTTGTTGAATCTAGCAATTAGTCGTTTTACAGCTCCTTGTTCTTCGTCTGCTTTTTCCTTTGCATCACCTTTTTTCGCCGATGGTGTTTCCAAATCACGGTCTTTGTGCGTGTAGTTGACGTCTTCAGACACTCCAGAGCCTGCAATTCTTGATAACCAGTACAAAGTATCGCCATCTTCGTGTAACCAGACTTGTTCACCAACATGTATTGGTAGCATGACGTGTGTTTGAAAAAATGGATAGACACAGTCTATCGTTTCACTCGCACCATCTGTTATCTGTTTGACCAATAATGACCCTCGAGGTGCTTGTAACGCAGCTTCTTCGTTTTTTATTTTCTCTTTGAAAGGATTTTCTTCCTCTTCAAATTTTGCAGCAAGCAAAGCTGGATCGGTAAGAACCTCTACAACTAGGCCTTTCTTAAAAGTACCTTCGCCAGTTGACGCTTCGGCCGCTTTATTTGATTGGCCTCTGGTATTATCTTTCGTAGTTGACGATGTAGCATCAACACCAACTTTCCTTAATGCCATGTGTCACCCCGAAATTTGCGCAAATAAGTTTTCTGGGTCTATTTGTGCCGCCTTTTCTTCT
>Ga0160423_10004419_pt1 | contig 11562 bp, 15 predicted proteins | sample CRUFie14St8metaG_FD_108191 | JGI IMG/M metagenome (GOLD analysis project Ga0160423, IMG submission 108191) | Marine microbial communities from the Costa Rica Dome - CRUD Field 142mm St8 metaG | ecosystem: Environmental > Aquatic > Marine > Oceanic > Photic zone | place: Costa Rica: the Eastern... | reverse complement strand
TTAAAGTATTTTAATACCAAATCCAAAAAAAAATTTAATGTTAAATACCCCAACATATGGAAATAAATATCATTTTTTTTATTACTATACTAGCACGACACCCAAATGATTTTGTTCGACAAATTCAGGCGGAATTTCTATTTCAACATTAGTTCCAATTAAATCAAAAAGTACTCTTATTCTTTCGGATTTCGGTAAAATTAAACTTACCCGAGCAGTATGACCGCTCATGACTCCATTTGAAATAATAATATTGTCTCCAATTTTTAATGATGAAATTGGATTTTTATTCATATTTTCATTTTCATAATTTTTAATAAAATTAATTATTTTTTCAGAAACAATGACATATTTATCATTAAATAAAACAATTTTACTTACGCCTGGAGAATAAGAGACTAATCGTTTTTGTTCATCAATATTAATTCTAACAAATATGTATCCTGGAAATAAAAAATCATTTTTCGATACTGTAGTAGAATTTTTATATAAATTATACTTAAAGACAGGTAAATAGGTTTCAACATTGTGAATTTTTAAATATCTCTCAACTAATCTCTCTTTTTTTGGATGAACTTTAACGCAATACCAAAATTGTTTTTGCTTGTCTATTAAAGGTAATTTAATCATTTTTTTCTCCAATTAACTTTAAAGCTAAAGGTAGAAATTGATTTGCTCTTTTTTCCCAATTTTCTAGTTTTTTTATTTTGTCGTTTAAAAATTTATTATTTGTTTGTTTATTATTTTCGCATAAATCTTTTATATACTTTATCCTTTCAGAACCACTGCTTAAATGAGGTTTAATTTGTTCATTTGCAAAACCACTAGCAATTCTTCTCAAGGAATCTTCAGCAATATAATAATCTTTACGATCTCCAGGTATATATATTTTTTTTAAAGCTCCAAATGATCTTAAAATTTTTAAACCTTGGCTGGTTGATCCTTTGCTAATTTTTAATTTTTTCATTAAATCATTTAAACACATTGGTGATTCAGTAATAAATAATAAACCATAGATCTCACCTACTGTTTTGGGTAAATTTAAAAGATCAGCAAGGCGTACAAATATCGAAATAATTTCTGATTCTAATTTATTCATTAAGTTCAATATATAATGAACAAAATATGAAATCAAATGAAAAGTTAAAAAAAATGGCGGAGAGAGAGGGATTCGAACCCCCGGAACCTTTCGGCTCAATGGTTTTCAAGACCACCGCATTCGACCACTCTGCCATCTCTCCGCACGATGGTCAAAACCTATATATTAAAGTGTAGTTAAAGCAAGCTCAATTATACTGTAATTTCATCTTATTTACTTCGAAATAAATTTGGAGGTTGTAACATGTATGAATTATACAGAGAATTAATAGTTAAAACAACAAAGGAAAAAGCTTGGGATTTTATTAAGGATCCTGCAAATCTTAATAAAATTACACCTAATGATTTATCATTTGAAATTATAACTGATCTCGATGGTGAAATGTTTGAAGGTATGCTTGTTGAATATAAGGTAAATATTCCAGGTATTGGCAAGCAAGAGTGGGTAAGCGAACTACAACACATTGTGCCTGGGTATTCATTCGTTGATGAGCAAAAAATTGGTCCTTACAAGCTATGGTACCATTACCATGGAATTGAAGAGGTTGATAATGGTGTTAAGTTAATTGACCGAGTAAGTTATCAAATTCCATATGGTGTTTTTGGAAAATTGGCTCATATATTATTTGTAAAGAAAATGCTTAATAAAATTTTTAACTACAGAAATATTGCCTTTAAGGAATTACTTGAAGATTGTTAATTTTCATAAGATAATTTTTTTTCTCTAAGATTAATAAACTCTCCTTTAAATCCTCTAGGTATAATGGGCCAATTTTCTGTAATAAAATAGGCATATGTTCCTTCAGGATATTCAGGTGTTACAACAAACTTTCCATTACATTCGTCTAATGTTCCAATCCCTCTTTTATATTCATAATCTTGAACAAATGTTCCGTCATATTTCCCTCCTGGTCCATGAGGAGGTATTGGCCTATTTCCTTTTTTAAGCTGGTAACCCGATTTATGATTTATAATTTTTTTCTCATTATTATATCCATAAACATAGTAAATTGGATATCCATCAGCTGCCCATCCAATTATTGGTGAATGTTTATTTTTATCTAACATTATATTATCTAAAAAATATTTTGATACTCCATGATAATGATAAGAACCATTTGGCTGAACATGAGCATAATTTTCATCCAATCCTAAATGGATTCCTTTTCCAAGAGCACAATAGTTCCATCCAAGTTTTTTATTTCCATTCCAATATTCTGCAGTAGCAGGAACAAACATAACACCATTTACCGCAATACCAAAAGGTAATCCTGTAATTGTTGTATTTTCATGAATTAGATAGGGTTTTTTTAAGTTTTTAGGATATAAATTTAACTTAAAACTATATTCTTGAGGGATAATAAAATGTGGATTTCCTTTATTAGGAAATTTTCCAACCTTGTGATTTGGAATTCCGTTAGATTTTATCAATCGATGAATTGAATTTGTTGTAATATCAACATAAGAATTTTCAAGACTAACATTAGCGGGAACAAATTTTATATTTTTGGCTATATTTGAATCATGTTTTTTTAAATGACGATGTTGAGCAAATACCAAAGAGCAAATTAATAAAATAGTAAATAAAAATCGAAATAACATAATAATACTATATCAGATCTTTTACTGGCTTGAAAGTTTTTCGGTGAATATCTGATACTCCAAATTCTTTTAATGATTCTAAATGACCTGCTGTTCCGTATCCTTTATTTTTATTAAATTGATATTTGGGATAAATTTTATGCATATCCATCATTATTTGATCCCTAGTTACCTTAGCAATTACACTTGCAGCTGAAATTGATATACTTAAAAAGTCACCTTTAATAATATTAGCTGATTTGCAATCAAATCCTCTAACCGGTAATCCATCAACTAAAATAAAATCCTTTATAATTTTTTTTGATGCCTCAATCATTGCTTTATGTGTGGATACTAATATATTTGTTTTATCTATTTCTTCGTTACAAATAGTTCCAATTCCAACTTGAATTGACTTATTATTTGTTAAAATACTAAAAAATTTATTACGTTTTTTTTCAGAGATTTGTTTTGAATCGGTAAGATCTTTAAAAGTTGAATGAATATTATTTTGTATAAATTTTTTGTTAAATACTACGGCTGCACAAACAACTGGTCCTGCTAAAGCTCCTCTACCTACTTCATCTACACCAGCGATTTTATTATATCCTGATTTCCATGCTTTTTTTTCAAATTGCAGAAAATCATTAATTTGCATAGATTGACTAAGACTCTCGACGTTCTTGAATTCTAGCTTTTTTACCCGCTAGACCTCTAAGATAATATAATTTAGCTCTTCTAACTTTACCTTTACGGTCAATTTCAATTTTATCTAAATTAGGACTATTTAGGGGAAAAATTCGTTCTACGCCTTCTCCATAAGAAATACGTCTTACAGTAATAGATTCCATTATACCTTTACCTTTTCGAGCAATAACCGTTCCTGTGTAAACCTGTATTCTCTCTTTTCCACCTTCTTTGATCTTATAGTGAACTTTAATAGTATCACCAACTGAGAATTCAGGAAAACGATCTTGATTAGCAGATTCCATTGAAATTTTTTCTAAAGTATTCATAAATAAAAACTCGTGTTTGTATTATTATTAATGGCGGAGATAATAGTAAACTAATCGTTTTGGTCAAGTGTTGATTTCATCATTTTTATCATTAGTAGAAATTAAGTCAGGTCTATTTTCAATAGTTTTCTCAATGGCCTGTTTAATTCTCCACTTATTTATTAATTCATGATTTCCACCCAATAAAACTTCAGGAACTTCCATATCTCTAAACTTTACCGGTTTTGTGTATTGAGGAAAATCTAATATTCCAGAAGTAAAAGATTCATTTTTAATCCCCTCTTCACCTGCTCCGATAACACCTGGAATTAATCTTATTACAGCATCACTTACAACAGCAGCTGCAAGAGCACCGTTTGTTAGTACATAATCACCTATAGATAATTCCAAATCGACAATTGATTGAATTACTCTTTCATCGATACCTTCGTAATGACCACATATCATAATCAAATGCTGATGAGAAATAGATAAACTTTCTGCAACTTCTTGCTTAAACGGTTTGCCTGATGGAGATAAAAAAATAACAAAACTTTTGTCTATTTTTACTGATTCAACAGCTAAAAATAAAGGCTCGGGCTTCATTATCATTCCAGGACCACCACCAAAAGGTCTGTCATCTGTTGTATGATGTTTGTCGTCAGTAAAATCTCTTGGATTAATAAAATTAATTGATACTAAATTTTTATTAATAGCTCTCTTTAAAATGCTTGATTCAAAAAAACTATTAAGCATCTGAGGAAACAGCGTTATAATATCTATCTTCATTACCCGATTAGTCAACTACTTCAACAATTACTCTTTTCCCTTTTTTTGACGACAAGGCATTAAATAAAGTTCTTATCGCACCTACGGTTTTTCCACTCTTTCCGATAATTTTTCCAATATCTTTTTTATCGCATCTTAATTCATACATTATTGTTTTTTTACCAGGAATCTGTGTGACTTTAACTTTTGATGGCGAATCAACAAGAGCCTTCAGTATTGAAATTAACAAATGTTTCATTTCTAACCTTCTTCAGAAGATTCTGAAGCTTCGTTATTTTCTTCATTTACTGGAACTTCCTCGTCTTCATTTGTTTCTTCAATAATGACTTCCTGAGGAATTTCTTTTTCAGGAATAGAAGCTGAAATAGAATTATTACCAGAAACCGTTTTAGCTTTTTTAATTAAACTATTAACAGTCTCTGATGGCTGAGCTCCTTTTGAAACCCAATAATCTATTCTCTCAATATTTAATGAAAAATTTGTTCCATCTTGTTTAGGATCATACCACCCTATTGTTTCAATAAATCTTCCAGTAGGCGCACGTCTAGAATCTTGTACTACAACACGATAAAATGGTGCATTTTTGCTTCCCATTCTGCGTAGTCTCATTTTTACTGCCATGTTTATTTCTCCATAATTTAATACTAATATCTTAAAGGGGGTCTTTTGTAGAGTACTTCAAGCCATCTCGCAACCTTTTTTCTAATTTTTTAAATGAAAAAAGATTATTAAATAATTTTGGAAATTATACTTTTAAAATAATAAATTTAATTTTTAACTTATCCTTATGACTAAAATTTATACAAAAAATGGTGATAACGGCGATACAACTAGGTTTGATGGAAGCCGTGTTAGAAAAGATGATATTGTAATCAAATTAAACGGAATTGTTGATGAGTGTAGTTGTATTATTGGTCTTGCAATAGCATCGTCCTCAAATTCTGACATTGATGAGATTCTAACAGATATTCAAAATAAACTATTTATTGTTGGGTCTGAGATATCATCATGTGGAAAAAAAATAAGCATAAAAATAGAATCTTCGGATATCAAAAAATTAGAAGATATAATTGATTCTTTGGAAAAAGAGCTTCCTCCATTGACTAATTTTATTCTTCCAGGTGGCTCATTACCATCTTCCTATCTTCATCTATCTAGAGCTAAATCTAGAGAAGTTGAAAGATGTCTAGCATCTATTTCAGACGAGTGGATAAGTAAAAGTAACCTTAATGCTTATATGAATCGCTTGTCAGATGCATTATTTGTTCTTGCAAGAATGGCTAATAAAAAAAACAATGTAGCAGATAAGATATGGAACATAAAAAAGTAACCTTTTTTATTCTGCTACTGCTTTAAAGAAGCCAGATTCCTCCATTGGAAAAACAAAATTGTCTCCGCTTTCTGAGACAATATTTGTATTACCGTTAAATAAATTATTTAATTTAGAACTATTTATTAATTTTAAAACTTTTCCGTTTCCATCAACCCTAACACTTACTGAAGCTTGATCGAAGGTCAATTGAGCTCTCGCATAGGGAACAATTTTAAATAAACTAGCAGATGCTGCTCCGTTTCCTACAAAATATAACTCTCCATCGGAATCAAAACTAAAACCTCTTACATCAGTTGTAAGAGCTCGATTATCCACTCCAATTTGAATTCTCTTAAGTGTATTTGAAGCATCAATATAAAATAATGAACCTGAATTACTAAATATTGCTCCGTAATCTCCACAAACATAAGAACCGATTAAACTAGGGATAGACTCTCCTCTGTAAACATGACCTCCAATTACGTTTGCATAACCCTGATCATGATCATATTCAACCAATGGGTCTATATAGTTATTGATATTTGTGAAATTATTTATGGAACCAATTAGTCCTGTTTGAGGATCAAATAAAAAACTTCCTTCTTTAGTTCTCCATCCATAATTTTCACCTTTTTCGACAATATTTACCTCTTGGACTAAATCTTGTCCGGAATCAGCTGAATAGATAATACCGCTAGAAGGATCTAAGCTAAACGTCCATGGATTTCTAAATCCATAAGCATATATTTCATCTAATTTTTCGGAATCATTGACGAAAGGATTATCTGAAGGTATTCCATACTCACCGTTAGTGCTATTAAATCCATTTACGTCAATTCTAATGATTGATCCCCAAATATTTGATGGATCTTGACCATTACCAATTAATCCATGACCATTTCCAGTATCATTTGCATCACCAGCATCACCAATACTAATCATTAAATATCCATTTGTATCAAAAGACATGCTTCCACTATTATGATTTGATCCGATAATTGGAAACGATTCTGCAACTGGCTGTTCTAATCTTAGAATTTCACGTTGAGTAAAAGTATCCCCATCTCCAAAATATGATGATAAATTTGAGTCAGTAAATGTGACTTCAACCAGTACACTATGATGATCAATATTAACATTTTCAGAAAAGGTAAAATCAGCAGCACTATTTGTGGGAACACTGGCGAAATAATAAAGAATTCCGTTATTTGTAAAACTTGGATGTAAAATTACTCCTAATAAACCTCTTTCGTCATATGGAATAACCGGAAATAAATCTACTAGCTCATCACTTATATCCAAAACATCAGTTGAAGAAAGATTATTATTAACATCTAACGTTTTAATTTCGCCTGTTTGCTGAAACACAAACTTTCGACCTGATCCATCATTAGGATCAATTAAACCTATAGGATGCGTTAACCGGTCTGTGATTTCCTCAATTTCAACAATAATATCTCCTTGAGGAATATCAGGCAATGGATCTACAATTGATTGCTCAACAAAAAATAACCCCAAGTCATTGGTTGATGAAACTGAGATAAAATGGTCGTTATTCAAAGCATCAAGAGCATTTAATCTTTCTCCAGTAATAGTTCCAGTTGATTCAACTGTAAGATATTCCGTAATAATTAATCTATTGGATGATACCAAATCACCAATAAAACCTAGTTCTGAATTGTTTCCGGCTGTAAAACTATTTGAATCAAAAATTTTTGTTTCACCAGCAGCAAATGTTGTACCTGCTGGAATTGTTAATGATTTTGGAGATGTAAAATATCCACTTAAATTATAATCCTCATTAATTGTATTTTGAGTAAGTTTAAAGTTAGTGACTTCAAAAAAATCAACAGGTTGAGGCTCACTAATATTTAAAGAGTTTTGCATTCGTGTATGATATATTATTTGACAATAATAACCCAATTCTCCTGAATAATTTAATGGTATTGTAAAGGTAACTGATTGATTAGGATTAATTGCTGGAGCAGAGGTATTAACAAATTCATAATTTATAGCTGATGTTTGAGAAGCAAGGTGCCAAGAGGAACCACTTTTTGAGTCTGCAATTACAAAAGGATGGTAGTTTGAGCTTAATTTTGTAAATGTGTAAGTATTTCCCTTAATAAAAGTATAATCATTTATATTTATAGTATTATTACCGGATGAATCAGAAAAAAACTCATAATATTCGTAGTTGTATGCACCAAGACTATTCATACCATTTCCAACGTAAATGGTTGAAGGAGCTTCAATAAAGGCAAAGGTTTTGAAAAAAACAAAAATAGAAAATAATATAACTTTTTTTAACATACATCTCTCCAAAATGAAGTTATACTCACTAAGATATATCGTAAGATATTCTTAATTCTTACAAAATGAAGAAAAACAATATATGAATTTTGAAATAACATCAAACTTTAAACCCACAGGTGACCAGCCTGAAGCAATTAATTCTCTGCTAAATAGTTTAAATGAAAATAAAAAATTTGTTACACTTGAAGGTGTAACTGGCTCCGGTAAAACATTTACTATTGCAAACACTATAAATAAATACAAAAAACCTGCACTAGTATTATGTCATAATAAAACACTTGCTGCTCAATTATATTCTGAATTAAAAGATTTTTTTCCAAATAATGCGGTTGAGTATTTCATTTCTTATTATGATTATTATCAACCTGAAGCTTATATTCCTCAAACTGATACTTTTATTGAAAAAGACGCATCGATTAATTCAGAAATTGAAAGATTACGCTTAGCAGCTACTGATGCTTTACTAAACAGAGAAGATGTAATTATCGTCTGTTCGGTTTCATGTATTTATGGATTAGGATCACCTGAGGATTATAAAGAGATGGTTGTTACTACAAAAGTAGGGGAAATAATTGATAGAAATCAGCTGATTGAAAAATTAATTGATATTCAATATGAGAGAAATGATTTTGAAACTAAAACCGGTAACTTTAGAGTACGCGGAGATACTATTGATATTTTTCCTTCCTATTCAAATTCCTACGGAATAAGAATTGAATTTTTTGACGATGAAATAGAATCAATTAAAAGAATAAATCCTATAACAAATTCTAAGATAAGTGATTTGAATCATATTATGATATCACCAGCCAAACATTTTGTTATGCCTGAAAAAAAGATTGAGGATGCGATTAAAAAAATTGAGCAAGAAAAAATTGAGCAAATTCATAAATTTGAAAAAGAAAATAAGCTTCTTGAAGCTCAAAGAATAAAAATGAGAACTGAGTATGATTTAGAAATGTTTAAAGAGTTAGGATATTGTAATGGAATTGAAAATTATTCGAGGCATTTATCTGGAAGAAAAGCTGGGGAACGTCCTGATTGCTTATTAGATTATTTTCCAAATGAATTTATAACAATTATTGACGAATCTCATGTTACATTACCACAAATTAGAGGTATGCATAATGGCGATAGAGCTAGAAAAACTACATTAGTAGAAAATGGATTTCGCTTACCATCTGCAATTGATAACAGACCATTAAATTTTGATGAATTTATTGATATAACAAACCAAATAATATTTGTATCTGCTACACCTGGCGTTTATGAGATAGAAAAATCTGAAAAAATTATTCCACAAATTTTAAGGCCAACTGGAATTATTGATCCCCCTATTGAAATTCGACCATTAGAAAACCAAATCGATGATCTTATAGATGAGATACAAATTCGTTCAAAAAAAAATCAACGCACTTTAGTCACAACACTAACTAAAAAAACTGCTGAAGATTTAACAGACTATCTAAACAAAATTAATTTAAAAGTTCAATATATACATTCTGATATAGATGCCATTGAAAGGGTTGAAATACTTAGAGAATTAAGATTGGGTAATGTTGATTGCGTAATCGGAATAAATCTTTTAAGAGAGGGTTTAGATTTACCTGAGGTTACCTTAGTGGCTATATTAGATGCTGATAAAGAGGGTTTTTTAAGATCCGAAAGTGCGTTAATCCAAACTTCTGGTAGAGCTGCTAGACATACAGAAGGTAAAGTAATTATGTATGCAGATACTATAACGAAATCTATTAAAAATACTTTAGATAAATGCAACAAAAGAAGAGAGATACAGCAAAAATATAACAAGAAAAATAACATTAATCCAAAAGCCATTAATAAATCTGTTCAAGAAAGTTTAAAAGAAATTTATGGTAAGACGAATGATGTTTTAAAACAAATCACTGAATCCTCAGGTGATGATTTTGATATTAATGAAGCAATTTTAAATCTTGAAAAAGAAATGTTAGAAGCTGCAGAAAAACTAGAATTTGAACGTGCCGCATTTTTAAGAGATAAAATTAAAAAAATTAAAGAAAAATATGATTAACGATCAATAGCATTATCTAGTGATTTTTTTTCTTCTTTAGTCAAGGATCCTATTCCTTGTTTACCAATCTTATCGAGAATTCTATTAATTTCCTCTTCAGAGGTTTTTTTACTAAAAGTATTTTTTTTTAATTTTTTAAAAATTCCAAAATAATTATTTTTATAAAAAGAATAGTTATCTTTATATTTTAAATATAAGGCATAAACAACTCCTGTTAAAACGCCCACGAGATGTGCTGCATTTGCTATACCACCAATATTGGGATTTCCAACGGTTTCCGATAATTCCCAAATAATTAAACCCAAAACTAAAATCCAAGCTCTGATGGGTATCAAAAACCAAAGAAGTAACTTTACATTAGGATACAAGGCTCCAAACGCACCTAAAATCCCCATAACAGCACCAGATGCACCAACGCAAAATGATCCTACCAAATAAGTACCTGTCATTAAGCTTGTGATTAATGACCAGGCGAGACCTCCTAAAATACCACTAAGATAATAAAGAATAAAAAATTTGTATGAACCAATAGTTTTTTCCACAACTGGTCCGATAAAAAATAAACTCAGCATATTTACAAGGATATGATTAAAGCTTCCATGGACAAACATATAAGAAAATAACTTTGTAAAATCTAATGTCATCCACCAAACAGCTGGTAACGCAAACCAATCACGAAAAGGCATTCGAAAAATTAATTCAGCAAAATAAATAGTAATATTTATTAATAGTAAAAATTTTACGCATGGAGTTATTTGACGAAAATTTCCAAAATTTTCATTAAAATTGTAATTTTGATATCTCATAGTATTCTTAACAATTTAATTTAATAAGTTTCAGTAATATCCTCTTGCTCGAAATATAATTGTCGTTATTATCTGAGTGTATAATAAGGAACTGATTATGGAAAACGAAAAAAGATTATCTAATTTAACTTTATTAAAAAAAGGAGAATTAAAATATCCAGATTCTCCCGATAAAGCTGAACTTCAAACTTTTGAAAATTTAAATAATAAAAGAAATTTTTGGATAACTTTTGAAACTCCGGAATTTACCTCTTTGTGCCCTCTTACAGGCCAACCGGATTTCGCTTTCATTACAATTAAATATATTCCTAATGAAAAAATTGTGGAAAGTAAATCTCTTAAGCTTTATATTTTTTCGTTTAGACAAATAGGTACATTTTACGAGGAAATAGTTAATAGAATTTATGACGATCTTTATAATAAATTGGAGCCAAGAAAATTAATTGTCGAAGCTAAATTTACTCCTCGAGGAGGCATTACTTCAATTGTAAAAGTAGATTCAGAAGAAGTTTAATTTACCTCATAGATTGCACTATTGCCTTCATGCTCCCAAACTTCTACTTTTATTACACTAACGCGATTATTAGTTTTATTTTTTACATAATCATTAACGGTATT
>Ga0160423_10004417_pt1 | contig 11563 bp, 9 predicted proteins | sample CRUFie14St8metaG_FD_108191 | JGI IMG/M metagenome (GOLD analysis project Ga0160423, IMG submission 108191) | Marine microbial communities from the Costa Rica Dome - CRUD Field 142mm St8 metaG | ecosystem: Environmental > Aquatic > Marine > Oceanic > Photic zone | place: Costa Rica: the Eastern... | reverse complement strand
GCGCAGTACTCCTCAAAATCGAAGCCCTCGCCCTGCTCCCCAAGTCGGCGCAGCCGGCGCTCCCGGGACTCCAGCAGGAGCTCGTGGGCCGCCGCGATCCGCTTGAACCTCTCCTCCCCACTGCCGTCGGCGCCGCCACCATCTTCAACTTTCCTACTACCTCCTTGTTTTGTTTTGATCTTCGTGGAGTTATGCTTATCTGGGTGATGCCTGAGCGCGAGTTTCCGATACTGTTGCTTAATCCTCCGTCTCGCCGCCTCGCCGTCGAGGTCCTCGACCTCGAGGTCGAAGAGCTCAAGCTCCTCCAGAGCACGCCTCACCACGGCAGACTCCATGGTAACCATCTGCGCCGAGCCGCGCAGGAGACCGAGACTTGCTGCTGAGAGGGATCGAACCCACGACCACTAGATGGATCGACGGCAGGCACCGAGAGGTCGATCGCACGCACGCACACACGCAACACGTACACAACAACGAGGGGGTGTGATCTACAGGAGTACCACCATGCTCTGAGCGAGCGCTGTGCCTCCTCCCCTTGCTGAAACGCTCGAACCGTTTTTGATGGAAAACTTCCAACATTTCCAAAAAGAACATCCACATCGGCAACATCGACAGCTAGAATCGGCTTTGTAGTCCTGGAGCAGCTGGGCGTGGTGATGGATGGTGATGGAGGGCGCGGCGGGGAGGTCCGCGAGGTCCGCGAGGTCCGCGGTGGGGGAGTGGGAGGACTAAGCACGGCAATAAGGCTCAAGCTGTCGGGCCAGTTCGACCGCGTCCGCATCCTCGAGAAGAACGACAGACTCGGGGGCAGGGTGAAGACACTGATGCTCGAGTCGTCTACCTCGTCCTCAAACGTCTATCGATTTGACACAGGACCGAGCTTGTTGCTCTTTCCGGAGGAGTACATGAGGACCTTCGAGGAGCTTGGGTGCGAGCTGCCGGAGATGAAGCCGGTGGGAAGTGTTGGGTATCGATGTTTTTTCAACAGGGGGGGTCCGCGGAGGCCAGGGCAAGGCAGCAGCGCAACGAGGAGAGGAGAAGGGCAACCGCCAGACACCCTGGACCTTCTGCTGGAGGACGACGAGATGGCAGCCCAGCTGGAGAGCGTTGAGGAAGGGGCGGGGGAGGCCTATTCGAGGATGATCAGGGCGGCCAGGACCGCGCTTGAGGTCGGGAACGGTGCCTTCATCGATCGAAACTTCGCAACGCTCGCGGAGTTCGTGAACCCCCTTCGATTTCTCCCGCTCCTGCCGCGTCTCGTCGACGGCGGAATACTAAACCCGCTTTCGCTGCTGCGACCGCTGGACGGGTGGCTCAGGGGCTACTTCCGGGACCCTCGAATAAGAGCTCTGGTGAGTGAAGTGCCCCACGTCTGCCGAGAAAAATGTGCTGACCGCGGCCGCAGTTCACGTTCCAGACCCTGTACGTCGGCCTCTCTCCCTACACCGCCCCGTCGGCCTTCTCGCTGCTGGCCGCCACAGAACTCACGGACGGAGTCTACTACCCCGCGGGTGGCTTTGGCGAAGTGGCGTTGGCACTGGAGGCGAGGGCCAAACAGGTTGGGGTGGAGGTCGAGCTGGCGGCGGAGGTTGAGGCGGTGACGACATCCTCGCGGGGCTGGGTCTCGGGCGTGCGGACCAAGGGAGGCCGGGGCCACGATGCATCCGTCGTCGTCGTGAATGCAGACCTGCCCTGGGCGCAGAGGAACATCGCGGGATTGGGAGAAAAGGGTAAAACGGAAGTGCGGGGGGGTGGGCCTGACGATTCGAGGGACTACAGTGCCGGAATCGTGGAGTTCTGCTGGGGCGTGCGTGGCGACGACCTCCAAGCGCTTCAGCAGCACAACGTGTTCCTTTCCTCAAAGTCCTCAAAATCCTTTGAGGAATCATGGACCCGGCCCGGATCCAAGGGAGGGGACCTGCCAGAGGACGCCAACTTTTACATCCACGTGCCCTCGAAGACCGACCCCACCGCGGTCTCGGGCCCAGGGCCGTTGCACAGCGTCATGGTCCTCTTCCCCGTTGCCAACAAGGCGGAGTTGCAAGCTGGGGTGAGCGCGGCTCGAGATCGGCAGGCGCGGCGCGAGGGCCCTTCTCTGACATTTTCGCCTCGAAATCTCTCCTCTCTCCCCCCGCCTCCCTCTGTGGCAGGTCGAGTACGCGGACCTGGTGGAGTGGAGCCGCGATTTGATCCTGAGGCGGCTCAAAGAGGTCGGTGTGGACCTCGAGGGCAAGATCGAGGTCGAGGCCGTGACGGACCCGGACGCGTGGGAGAGCGAGTACAATCTGCAGGTGATTTTGCGAGAGGGGAGGCCTGCGGGGAGCTTGCGAAACATTTTCTGACGTGGCGTCCTCCCTCTACTCCCTCTCCTCGCCGATTCCAAGAATGGCGCTGCCTTTGGCCTGGCCCACGGCCTGGACCAGCTGGGCTGGTTTCGGCCCAGGAATAAGGACGAGTCGAGGTGTGGTGTGTACTATGTGGGCGCGTCCACCCACCCCGGCAACGGCGTGCCTCTCGTCTTCAAGTCCGCCAGGTTGGTCTGTGAAAGAATCTTGGAGGACCTGGGACCATCTGCAAATGAGATGTAATCATCAAGTCTTGTTTTTCTCCCTCATCGCTCTCCCCACCCCCGCCTTTGATCGCGGCGTCAAGGCCCCACCTGGGGCTCGAAACGAGGAAGGGAGGGAATTGCTGCCGCGCAGGAAACTCGAGACCTTGCTGCTGAGAGAGATCGAATCGATCACCATCAATCGATTGGCATCCTGGGGCAGCCCCATCTGTCCCTCTAAATCTGAAACGCATATTCGGGGGCATTTTTTTGGGTTTTCGATAAGAAAAGCGAGCGTACAGCTTGTGAGCCTCTCGTTTTCGTTGGGCGAGCGACGATTGACGATGGCGACGGTCCCGTCGGCCATGGTTGCCACGAGGAGCGCGCCGGCGTCGGCGGGACGCGCGAGGAGGCCCGATCTCTCCGCTCGCGCCGCGAGATCCGGCCCTCAACCCCAACGCGGCTCGCGAGGTCGTGTACGCTCGAACTGGCCCGAGCCCTCCGTCGTCCCGACGTCTCGTCGGGCCTGCCTTGGCCTCGAGCGCCGCGCCTTTGGCCGAAAAGGTCCCATTGTCGTCGCCCGAGCCGCGGAGACGCCCGACGTCAAGGGCAAATCTTCGACCCAGCCCGCTTCGTTCTTTCGCGTCAGGCTTTTCACCTTCATCGGGATCCTAGTAGGGTACTCTTGTTACTACCTGACGAGGAACTCGTTGACGTACACGGCACCCGTCATGGTCGCCAGTAAGGACCTCGGCCTCGACGTCAGCAGCATCGGCGCCATGACGTCCATCTTTCCCATCGCATACGGAATGTCCAAATTCGTGTCGGGCGTGCTGGGAAGCATGATGTCCGCCTCGAGGCTCTTGGGGTTGGGGTTGATCTGCACCGGCCTCATCAACGTCTGTTTTGGATTTGGCTCTAGCCTGGCGTGGTTCTGCACCCTGTGGGCCATGAACGGCATCCTGCAAGGGGTGGGGGGGCCGTGCTGCGCCAGAATCCTGACGTCCTGGTTTGCCACCGAGGAGCGAGGGACGTACTGGGGGATGTGGAACATCGCGCACAACCTCGGAGGTGGGCCCAATTCTTCCGAGAGCAAGCCATTCTAAGAATTCTCGCTGACTTCCTGTCTTCTTCCTCCGGTCTCTCCCCCCCCTCAAAAAAAAAATACAGGCTTCATGGCGCCGCTGTTGGCGGGGAGCGCCGCCGCGACCCTCGGCTGGAAGTGGGGCATGTGGGCCCCAGGGATGATCGGCGTTGTCGTGGGGTTCATCCTGGTTTTGGGAGTGAAGGACAAGCCGGAGACTGCCGGGTTTCAGCCGGTTGAGGACCCGGGAGAGTCAAACGAGTCATCGCAAGGTGACGGTGACGGCGAGGAGGTTCCAGAATCCAAGCAGAGCATAAAGCAGATCCTCTTCGACAACGTTCTGAGGAACCCTTTCATCTGGGGCATGGCCTTCACGTACTTTTTCGTGTACGTCATCAGGCAGGGCGTGACTTCATGGTTCGTGTTCTACCTCCTGCAGGAGAAGGGAGCGACGGATGCCGGCATCGCTGCGCAGCGCGTGAGCGGACTCGAGCTGGGAGGCCTCGTAGGGTCCCTCCTGGCCGGCAGGCTGAGCGACCTTTACATCGCCAGGTCCAAGGGAAAGGTGAGACTGCCGCGTCTCGCAAGAAAAGAGCCTAAACCCTCTGGCCCTTCTCTCTTTCTCACGCGCACACACTCTCTTTCTCTCTCCTAACGAAGGGCGGAATTGTGGGCAAGCGGGTCCAGGTCGTGATTGCCTACACCATCGGGGTGGCCCTGATGCTCCTGGCTTTCAGGGGGGTCCCCGCATCGTGGGCTGCGGGCCAGTGGCTCTGCATCTTCATGATCGGTTTCTTCCTCTACGGGCCGCAGATGCTGATCGGGCTCTGTGGCGCGGAGCTTGTGGGGCCGGCCTCGGTCGGCGCCTCGGAGGGTTTCTTGGGCTGGATTGCTTACCTGGGAGCAGCAAACGCCGGCGTCCCGCTGAGTATCATTGTCAGGGACTACGGGTGGAACGCCTACTTCACAACTCTGCTGGCCGCTTGCGCCGGCGCGCTGCTGCTTCTGGCGCCCATGACCAACCTCAAGAGCTTCACGCAGAGGAAAGAGGCGAAGAAACTCAAGTGATCAAAATAAACACGAAAAAGGCAACCTTTCTCTTTCTTTCCACTTTCTCTTTTCGTGGTCGTTCCCATTCGCCCTTCCAAACGCACACACGCGCGCGAGCTCAGGGGACAGAGAAGAGTGGGTACGCCGGGGTCCTAGAAAAAACTTCGATCATTCATCATTACACAATTTCCCATAATTTTCCCCCTTTCGCGTGTCGTTATCCCACCTCAACGATCAAGAGAGAAATAATCTTAGGCGGAAACGTTCGCCACGGTCTTGCTGGTCATCTTCTCGTAGACCTCCCTGACCTTCAGGCCGATGAGAGTCTGGAACAGGCCGGTTCCGTTGTTGGATCCAGGGAACGCGGTGTTCTTGAGCATCTGTTGCGTGATCTCCCCGTAAAACTTGGCGCTGGTGTTGCTCAGGTGAGACTCCACGTAGATCAGCTCCTCGAGCTTGTCGAACTGTCCGTCCATCTCCAGCACGGACACGTTCTCTCCGTAGAAGGTGTCTGGGCCGTAGAAGAACTTGATTCCTGGGAACGAGCACGTGAGCTTGCGGCCGCATGGGATCCACGACACGGTGGAGCCCTCGTCGAACAGGTACGTGGGCTCGAAGCACTCCACTCCCTCCTTCTGGATCATCTTGACCCTCAAGACCTTCTTCTCCTCATCGTCAGGGATGAGCTGGGTGGGCAGAACCTGGACGATGACGTCGGCCTTGGCCTTCTGGGGGTCGATGTAAGCGTCGAAGTCCGGCTTCCTGGACTCGATGGAGGCCTGGATGGACTCCAAGGAGTGTCCGCGCTCGGCCATGTCTCTCTGGATCTTCCAGGCGAACTTGACCTCGTCGGAGATGTCCAAGTAGATGGAGAAGTCGATCAGGTCGTTCACGCGCTCGTCGAAGAAGGGGTGGAGGCCCTCCACGATGAGGATCTTTGGTGGCACGATCGTCTCAGGCGGGTCGAGCAGGCCGGTCACGTGGTTGTAGATGGGCTTCTCCACGGACTTGCCCTCCTTGATCGCCTTGATCTGCTCGTACATCAAATCAAAATCCTGGGCCTCGGGCGCCAACGCGGTCACTCCCTTCTCCTTCCTGCCAAACCTGTCCAGGCAATGATAATCGTCCAGGCAGATCACCGTCGTGTTCTCGCTGATCAGAGTGTTCGAGTCTGGGTTGCCTCCCTTGGGTGGCTCAGGGTCACCCCCAAAGAGCTGCGTGACGCGACGCATGAACGTGGACTTTCCGCAACCGGAGTCCGCGGCGAGGCCGATCACAATGGTCTGCTGCTCACCGGAAGCGGAAGCGTAGGTCACCACGCAGGCCTGGCGGCCCCTACCCTGCTGGATCCCAAACCTATTCGCCTTGTTGTTAGAGATGGTCGAGAGGGTGTTTGGGTTCACTCTGAGCCTGGAGCCGGCGCCCCTCACCACGCGGGAGGTCGCCCTCGCGGCGGGGCCCGCGGCGGCCACCCTGCCCCTGGTCCTCATCGTCTTTCCGGTCGTCTGCATGATGGTCGTCGTCGTCGTGGTCGGGCGCGGTGATCGATTCGATTCTCTCCCTCCTCTCTCGCCCCCGTCCCGGAGCCCCTGTGAGCCTCACGAGCCGTCCATATGATGCGGGAGATTTGGTGGATCCTCGTTGGGACTTTTCCGGTGTACAAAATCCCTTGTTGGGCGAACATTTCCCATCCCAAACCCACCTGCAACAGAAAACGTTGTGGGCTCAACTCGTTATCTGAAATCAATCTTCATCAAAAAAAAAAAAAAAAGGGATTTTGATCCTTCCGTGTAGTATTCCCGTCTTGTTGTTGTTGTGCCGAAAAAAGGAAAAGAACAACCTGCTCTGGCGATCACAAGCGATCGATGGGGGAGCGAACGACATCATCCATCAAACGAGCGACTCGGCGACGCGGCGACGAGAGCGAGTAGAGCTAGAGAGAGAGACGGCGGCGACGACGACGACGACGAGAGGCATGATGCAGGGAGGCATGAAGAGCAGCGTGAAGAGCGCGAGGTCTTCTACTATGAAGGTTCCTGGGTCCTGCGTTGGTGGACGCGCCCTCGCGAGGGTGGGGAGGTCCCAGGGCACCAGAGGGTCGAGAGGAGTTGCGATGAAGGGCACCGACCGCGACATTCAGATCATCCCGAGCGTCTTGCCCGCCGACTGGGCGAACATGGGACAGTGCGTCGCCGACCTCGAGGCCGCCGGCGTGGACCGAATCCAGTTTGACGTCATGGATGGAAACTTTGTGCCAAACCTCACCTTTGGCCCAGAAATGATCTCCGCCTGTCGCAAGTACTGCAAGACCCCTTTCGAGACTCAGCTCATGGTGTCCCAGTACGCCTCCGAGGTCATGCTCGAGGAGTACGTGGAGGCCACCAAGGGCCCTAACGGAGAGCCGGGCGTTGTTATTGTGCACGTCGAGGCCTGCGACCACTTGCACCGTGTGTTGAACAAGATAAGGGACCTGGGCGGGTCTCCCTCCGTTGCTCTGAACCCCCACACCCCAGCGGAGGCCGTGAAGAACGTGTTGTGCGATGTGGACCACGTGCTGGTGATGACCGTGAACCCTGGGTTTGGCGGGCAGGCGTACATTCCAACGATGCTTGACAAGATTAGGGAGATCAGGGCCGCCATTGTGGAGGGAGGCTACGACGTCGACATCGAGGTCGATGGCGGGATCAAGGCCGACTGGACCATCTCGCAGTGCTGCGACGCCGGCGCGAACTGCTTCATCGCTGGGAGCGGCATGTTTGCGTACCCTACGCTGAAGGAGGGCTGCGACGCCCTCAGGGCGGTGGCCAAGGACGCTCAGGCTGGGAAGGTTCTGGCGGCGCCAGAGACGGTGAACGCGTGAAGCGGCGGCGGGCGTGCGTTTGACTTGCAAACAAATTCAATTTCAATCGGATGGGGTTCTTTTGACTTTTGCTCTACGGCAGCCAGCTTTGCAGCCCTCCGTTTCCCTTCCCTCACAGCCTCAGCCTCTTCTGGCGAGGCATGAAGGTCGGGTCCGCATCCGTCGCCTTCTTATTCTTCTTTCCCTTCTTCTTGGTCCCTTCCTCCTGGTCCGCCCCCGAGGCCTCCGCGAAGGCAGACTCGTTGCCAAAGCCCTTCTCCTTGAACAGCATTTTCATCTTGCCGTACTCCGAGTTAAGCTTGCCGTCCTTCTGCTGCTTGGCCCTCTTGTTGCTCTTGCCGGCCTCCTCCCCCTCTTCCGCCTCCTTGCGAAGCTTAGCGCCGTCCTCGTCGTCGCTTCCGTCAAAATTTCCGCCGTCCAGGCCAGGGTACAGGTCCTCGTACGCGTCCTCGCCGTCGCCCTCCATGATCTCGTGCCAGCGTCCACCCTCCCCAAGCCCAGCGCCATGCTTCTTCCGCCGAAAGTCTCGCAACTCGCGATCCTCGTCGTCCTCCAGATCTCTGTAGGTGTACTTCTCCGCCTCCTCGGCCTGCTCGACCCCGCCGTCGGCCACGCCGTTGGCCCCGCCCTCGACGCCAAAGTACCCGGCCGGCCTCCTGTCGTCCGCCTTGGCGGGAAGGCTAGGACCCTCTGCAACGCCCCCATCCCCCTCATCCTCATCCGTGTCTCCAAGGTCCGTCCCGGCATCCGAGAAGATGTCGCCGTCGTCGTCGCCCTCGCCGACCCCCTCGGCGGTTCCCGGGGCGCCAGGCAAGGCCTCCCCCGCGGCCCTCTGCTTTCGCCTCTGCCTTGGCCTTCTCCCGCGGTGTCCGTCGTGCCGTTTCGTGGTGGAAAGTAAGTCAGTGTGAATGAAGCGGTGCGTATCAAAGTCCGAGAATGAGAGAGAGAGAGGGAGAGACATGGTGGAGGGTGGGTGGTGGCGGGCGTCCACAACGTCCGTGGGCCAGCTATGAGTTCAACGTCGAACGTTGGCAGGCTCGTGGGCGTCCCCCAGGTGGAGTGGCACGAACAACCCGAATCGCAATTCTTCTACCCATTCTTCCAAACTGCCTTTGCACAGGTGGACACAAGGTAGAACAAAGCGTGTTGAAGTGGAGGGGAGCTAGTCTAGTAAGCTTACCTCGTTGAAGTTCCAGTTGAAGTTGTTTTCTGCCTACCACTGGCAACATAGGCGAGTACCCCCGCGATTCTTTCTAAAATTGCGGCGTCTTCTGTGGCGCTCTGCCTCAGGTACTTGTATTTTTGTTGTTGGTACTCCGTCTTGGAACGAGACACTGTGGTGGGCACCCCCAACCCGAAATCTTCGTTCAAGTCGTACACATAACACGTACGCCCGGGAAGGAAGCGAGCGGAGACGACTGGAGAAGGATCGCAAGTCGCGTTGTTGTTGTTGTTGTCGGCGGGCGGCGCACTACTACAATGGAGGTTGAGGACGGACCTCAAGCCCTCCGCGACTTCTTGTACATAACCCATCTTATCGGGTCGACTCGAGCGCTCCCCTCATGATGGTGAATTGGTTTGGCTTGCTCGAGGCCCTCAGCAGCAGCTATAGGATTCGGGGCATTTTTTTCTCGGGATTTCGGGAGATTCGTTTAGGAAAAGTAACGTCTATATCGAAATCCGACTTTTGCGCGCACCCCCCAACATGGAATTAGCACACCGCATCATCTATCGATTTTTTTTTTTTTGAGGATGCACGAACTCTGAAGCTTCACGTGATAGAGAAGGAGAACCGTTAGTCGCGTTGGTGCCCCTGTTCGGGTGCGACGGAGGGCATGGGTGCAAAGCCGGAGGGGAAGAAAACTCCATTGACTCCATCCCGTGCCGCCCTGGACGCCATCGCCGTCATCCTCCTCTGCATCTTCCTTCTTCCGCTTCTCGCGTCCTACGCCTCCGTTACCGCGACACTGGCCGTAACACACAATGCGTTTGTTCTCTGGCCCTATCTGCTGCACCCCTGGCACCCCTCTGCAGGACCTCATGATCGAGATCAGGCGATCGAGGCCTTCTGGGTGTCGGCGTGGATGTTCTACAACCTCGTGGTCATTCCGGGAGGGCTCGCGGTTTTTATTTTGATCACTTTTTTGCCTTTGGTCTTCCTCGGGTCGCTCGGGCCCTTGGCCACGCTCCTGCACCGAGTTTGGCTCACCACCGCCGCGTCCTACTGTGTCTGGGCGTACCTGATCGACGACTCCGTCAATAGGGGAGGTGTGGCGTCTCCCACGCTCCGTCGCCTCGGCCTTTGGTCCAGGATCGCGAGCTACTTCGACATGAAAATTCTGGTGGAGGGGGAGGAGGGGGAGGGCGAGGAGGGCCCGCGGGGCGGACACGGCTCTCGCATCTTCTGCTACCACCCGCACGGCATCATATTCTGGGGTGTGATCGCTGGGTTTGCATCGTGGCACTGGAAAGAGGTCCGCTTACAGTCTAGGACACTGCAAAGCTGTGACGTTAGGCTCGGCACAATCAGCTTCAACAACCTGGTGCCGGTGTTCAGGGAGGTGAACAAGAACATCGGTTCGTTCACCGTGTCGTGGAACTCATGCCTTCGCGCTCTGGAGCGGGGGCTCAACATCCTCATCATCCCGGGCGGCGCCAGGGAGTCCATGGACGCCTTCCCAGGCACCATGAACGTCAGAATCCGATCCAGACGAGGCTTTGTCAGGCTGGCCTTGGCGCGGGGCGCGTCTCTGGTACCAGTTCTGTCCTTTGGCGAGAGCGATATGTACAACTTGCTGAAGATGAAGCCTGGCAGCCTGGCCTTTCGGGTCCAGCGGGTGTACCAGAGCCTGTTCGGGTTCACCGTCCCACTCTTCTGGGGGAAGACGCTGTGGGGGATGCCCACCATCATGCCGCTGAGGAGGCCCATCAGGGTGGTCATCGGCAAGCCCATCCAGGTGGTGAGCACCTGACCCCTCTCGCGCTTCCCCTCGCTCCCTTTTGGCCCAACTCTCTCTCTAACTCTGCCTTTTCTCTGCCTCTTTGATGGAACCAGGAGCGCTTCGAGGGGGACCTCAGGTCGGAGGAGGGGAGGAAGGCCGTTGAGGCGCTCCAAGCCAAGTACGTGTCCAAGCTCCACGAGCTCTACGAGGGGCACCAGCACCTCTGGGCCCACAAGGGAGGTTCTTTTCGAGTTCTGTGAAATAAAACAACAAACTTTTTATCAAATCTTCTTCAACGACGTCAGCAGCTACGAAACTGAATGACAGCTCAGAAACAGGGCGGGAGAGGTCGGGGAGGGCGGAGCGAGCGCTCGAGCGCGGCGAGCAGGGGGGGTCCGGGGCCTGAAGGGGGCGCGGGGGAGGGTGAATCCCGACATGGCTTCCGAGGCCGGAGGCGGGGCGTCGAGGGAGGAGGTCGCGCGGGCCATGAGTCCTCATGGAGGAGGAGAACCCGACATGGCCGCCGAGTCCAGCGGCAGGGTCGACGGAGTGAAGGAGGACGAGGGTTGGCGGTCGTACGAGAGCGTGTTCACGAACCGAAAAGCCGGCATGGACGACGTGGACCGGGACTGGGTGAAGAAGGTCGTGTACGAGAATTCCAAGAACAGTCCTCACTTTCGGAACGAGCAGCGCAAGGCGGAGCAGGCCACCAGGAGGCTCCAGGAGATGCTCAGGAGAAAAGAAGCGCTGCTGTCACAAAACCAGCTCGCAGGGTACGACCAGTCAGCTGCCAAGCTGGTGGCAGAGCTCGAGGCCACTCGAGATCTGTCGCACTGGTGGTTTCATGTCGACATGGACGCCTTCTATGCTTCGTGCCATGAGCTCATGGATCCCACGCTAGCGGGGGTTCCCATGGCGGTGGGGGGCGTGGGTATGATATCGACTGCCAACTACAAGGCCAGGAAGTACGGGGTGCGGTCCGCTATGCCTGGCTTCATTGCTTTGAAGCTATGTCCGGACCTGAAGTTTTGCCCGAGCGACTTTGCGCTCTACAAGACCAAGGCCAGCGAGGTTAGGGC
>Ga0160423_10004415_pt1 | contig 11565 bp, 6 predicted proteins | sample CRUFie14St8metaG_FD_108191 | JGI IMG/M metagenome (GOLD analysis project Ga0160423, IMG submission 108191) | Marine microbial communities from the Costa Rica Dome - CRUD Field 142mm St8 metaG | ecosystem: Environmental > Aquatic > Marine > Oceanic > Photic zone | place: Costa Rica: the Eastern... | reverse complement strand
TTCACAGCCTTTGCAGACTTAACAGCAAGTGATGTGCAAGGTTGGGTTGAAGCAGCTTTAGGAGCTGATGAAGTTACTGAAATGAAAGCTAGTCTTGATGCTAACATAGCTAAGTTAATTACACCTACATCCGTTACTAAAACTATAGGATAAGTAATATGGAGTTTGGACCAGAAATGTTTTGGAACATTATTATTACTTTGGTTCTTGCACCTATACTCTATAGTATAAGACAAAACGCTACAGAAGCTAAAAGACTCGACATACTCTTGAACAAGACTCGTGAAGAACTTGCAAAAGATTATGTAACTAAAAACGAGTTAAGGGTGGGTATGAATGACCTACTAGATAGGCTTGAAAAACTTGACGAAAAGATTGACAAACTCTTTGAAATGAGGTAAAATAAAGGTTATGGCAAGAAAAAGAAAACAAAGTAAACGTACAAGAGTTACTACAAAAGATAGATTAGACTATCGCACTGGCGGTAGGGTAGGTTATAGACCCGGAGGTAAAGTTACCGAAGAACTCGATGCACCTTTACCTCAAGCTGTACCACCACAACAACGTGGTAGACGTAAACCTTCTACGACTAATACAGCTCCACCTGTAACTACTACAGAAGCTCCTATTGACCAAGATGTAGATATAGATATAGGAGATATAAAGGATGATAATGTTGATACTACTTCAAATGATACTACTAGTAACGAAGATACTACAACACCTACAACACCAGAAAAAACTGCAGAACAATTAGCTAGAGAGCAAAAAGCTCAAGAAACTTTAATGCAATCTGTAGAGGGTAAAGTTCCAGATGCTGCTAAAATACCTGACGCAAAGGAAGTAGACCCTAACATTACACAACAAACTACACAAATGGCAGCACCTACAACGGTTGCTGAAACTCAAATAGAAGGAGTTGCTCCTGAACAAGTAACTACGGTTACTGACACAGCACAAGCTATACAACCAGATGATATTACTGCTGCTCAAACAACTGCTGCTACAGTTGACACAGATGCTCAAGTAGAAGCAGCACAAGGTCAAGTAAGTGATAGTGCAATAGCACAAGCTGCAGGAGTTGAAAGAGTTGCTCCGATTGAAGGAGCACAAGTAAATATACAGCAAGGAGCTTTGCAAGAAAGAGTAGTTGGTTCTTTGAGTGAAGAAGCAAAAGCTGAGGCTGCTAAAATAGCTGGTAGTAATTTAGGTAGAGTTACTAGAGCTAAAAAACAATTAAAAAGAGCAGGAGTTTCTGACGATGTTATAGCTGAACTAGGTAATGACCCAGAAGCATTAGAAGATGTTTTAATGGATTTACCTGAATCAGAACGTGGAGTTATTGAAGGATTACCAGAAGAAGCTTTAGTAAGCAATCAATTAGACACTTTACTAAAAGGTATTGAAGATGGCGAAATACCTGCATGGGCACAACCTGCGGTAACAAGAGTAGAAGAAATGTTAGCTGCTAGAGGATTAAGTGCTTCTAGTGTTGGTAGAGATGCTTTATTTAATGCTATAATACAATCTGCAATACCTTTAGCTCAATCAAATGCACAAGCTATTCAAGCTGCTGTAAGTCAAGAAAGAAGTATTGAAGCTCAAAGAAATATTAAACAAGCTGAATTAAATCAGCAAACAGCTTTACAAAATGCTCAAAATGTTTTTGCATTAGATATGGCTCAGTTTACTGCTGACCAACAAAGAGCAGTAAATAATAGTAAATTTTTACAAACTGTAAGTTTATCGGAAGCAAGTTTTGACCAACAAGCTATAGTTCAAAATGCAGCAAGACTACAGCAAGTTAATTTAGCTGAAGCTAATTTCAATCAACAAGCACAAATAAGAAACGCTGATGCTTTTTTAAGAACAGATTTAACTAATCTATCTAATAAACAACAAGCAAATATTTTGTCAGCACAACAAAGTCAACAAAGAATATTATCTAATCAAGCTGCTGAAAATGCTGCAGCTCAGTTTAATGCTACAAGTGAAAATCAAACTAATCAATTTATGGCAAACTTAGCTGCACAAACAGAACAATTTAATACTGCACAATTAAATGCTACTAAACAATTTAATGCAACTCAATCTAATGCTGCTGCAGCTAGAGATGCACAAAGACAAGCAGATTTAAATAGAGCTAATGCACAACTAAAAACACAAATAGCTCAGTTTAATGCTAATCAAGATTTTGCTAGAAATCAATGGAATGCAGAAAATTCTGCTGCTGTTGAAGCTAGTAATGTAGCGTGGAGAAGACAAGCTAATACAGCAAACACTGCTGCACAAAATGCAATCAATATGCAAAATGCACAAAATGCTTTTAATTTATCAAATTCTGCTATGTCTTTTTTATGGCAAGAATTAAGAGACGAATCTGACCAAATATTTAGAACAAGTGAAAATGAAAAGAATAGAATAGCACAATTAGTAAATACTGCGTTAGCTAGTGACCCTGATAGTTATTCTAATACTCAAGGATTAAAAGATTTAATAAGTACTATAGTTGGAGACTCTATAGCATAGGAGATGATATGTTAAGTGGATTAAGAAAAACATTTAAAAGTATTACTAAAGGAGTAAAAAAAGTTGTTAACGGTGTTGGTAAAGCTGTAAAGAAAGTTTATAAAGGAACTAAAAAATTATTAAAAAATAAATATGTACGTATGGCTTTACTAATTACTGCTGCTGCTACAATACCGGGAGCTATAGCACTAGCTGCACCTGCTTTATCTTCTGTAGCTGTAGGTGCTATTACAGGTGCTGTAGTTGGTGCTGGTGGGGGAATATTAGCAGGAGAAAAACCTAAAGAATGGTTAACTAAAGGAGCTGTTGGTGCTGCAACTGGTGCTGCTTTTGCTAAAATTGGTGAATCAATTAAAGCTGCTCAAAATGCTAAATCAGGAGTAGAAGGAGCACAGTTAGATGTTTCTAGCAGCGACATAACAGCACAGACAGAAAGTATAGCTCCATTAGATGTAAAAGCCACTATGCCTGACCCTTTAGATTTAGGAGACCCTACTTCTGGATTAAATGAAAATATCGCTCAACTTGCAAGTGATACTCCTGTAGTACCTGCTTCAGAAGCTATTGAGTCACTAAATATTGTACCGGAAGCTGCACCTATTGTTTCAACATCTGCTGCTGAATCAACTGCATTAGAAACATTTAAAGAAGGTGCTAAAGATTTTGGTATAAGAGCTGCAGAAAGTTTAGCAATAGGAACAGTTGATGCTGCTATTCAACAAAGACTTATGGGTGACCCTGAAAGTATAGGAGCTTTCGGTGCTGGTCTAGGTGAAGAAACAGGAACTAATTTGACACCTTTTGAAATAGCTTATCAAAATGCAGGTATTAACATAACTGATGCTTATAAAAATTTAACATTTGGTTCAGGTGATATATCTAATTATATACCTAGAGAAGCCGAATTATTTAGACAAGAAACTATACAGGTAACATAATGGTAAAAAGAGTTGTATCAAGAAATATATCTGATGCTATTGACAAGTCAGTAAAAGAAGTTATTGATTCTGGAATAGATATAACTGAATTAACAGATGCTGTCATAGATGAGAAAAAAATAATTAAACCTAACAATAAGTTAAATGAAAAAGATTTAAATGAATTAGTTGAATTGAAATCTAAAGGTTCTGCAATTCCCGGACAGTCTTTAACTAATAGTCCTGATAGTCCTTATAGTTGGGAAAAACCTGCAAAATTTTCTAATCCTAGAGAAGCGTTACAAAATGCAGTTACAGAAATTTTACAACCAGAAGCAGTTGATAATGTAATAAGAAGTTTAGCTCAAGGAATGAGTGTATCTGATATTACTTCTGCAGTAGTTTTTGCTAAATTTTTCAAGGGCGATGTGAATCCAGATGTTATGATGTTAATGTATGAACCATTAATGTATGCTATAATGGGTATAGGTGAACAAGCTGGGATTGATTACAATATAGATACAAATGATGTTGATGAAGAACCTGAAAATGAAGTTAAAGAAAATATAGATAATTTTCAAACTGCTTTTGAAAAGATTAAAAATAGTAGTCCTGTTAAAAGAGTAGCTAAAGAAAAAATTACATCTGGAATTTTACCCAGAAGTTTATTACAGAAAATAGAAGAAAAAGGTCCTGAAATTAAAAGTTTATTAAGTAAACAAGAGGAGAAAGTATAATGGCAAATGGTCCTAATTATTTAGATAACTCTTCTTTAGGTTCAGTTTTTTCTAGTTTGTTAGCTAGAAGAGGTAGAATTAAAAGTAGAGAAAGAAATGAAGCTATAGTTTTAGCATCTCTACGTGATGCTTTTAAAAAAGGTCAAAAGAATCTAGAAGAAGAATTATCAGATTCCTTAGCAAATTTAACAGAAAATTATAAGTATGAAACAGCAGGTAGACAAGAATTATATAATTCTGAACAAGCCTCAGCTAATAGAAAATTATTACAACAATATAACAGCTCAGTTGATAAAGATAAAGTAATACAAGACTATGCAATTTCATTATATAATGAAGACCCTAATATTACTAAGTATAGTACTAACTTTTCAGAAAGAGGAAAATTAATTGGAGATGCTAAAGCATTAGATGAACAATTTTGGCAATCTAAACTAAAAAAAGCAGAAAGTCATATTAATTCTTTACAAACTGACCCTTTGGCAAGTGCTCCTACTTTTGCAGATTACAATAGAGCATATTATGATGCATTTAAATCATCTTATAAATTAGTTAAAGATGACCCTACTAAAAAAAGTTTAGTTTTAAATTTAGCACAAAGAGTCTTTCCAAACGCTTTCGATACTAGAATAGCAGAATTAGAAGTAGCTGTTGAAGAGGCTAAGGAATCAGTTGATACTCAAGAACAATTAGAAAGAACTCCTGTAGTACAAACTATATATGACACAAAAGAAAATGTTATTAATTATGTAAACGAAAATATAAAAAATAATGTAACAGAAGAGACTTATCTTAATATTATTGAAAATGTTAATAACAAAAAAAATTATAAAGGTATGACAGAGGATGATATTATCGGTTTAGCTTTAGGCACTCAAGTACTAAGTGATAAAAATTTATCGGATGCTCAGCTTCTTGTAAGACAAAATTCAGAACTTCATGATGAAAAATGGAAATCTGAAAATAGAAAAAAAGACGGAACTTTAGGTATAATACCTAGACCGGGAACTGACGGATACAAAGAATATATCGATTCAAAAAATTTATATCTAAATAGAAATGTTTTTAATAAGAATGATTCAACTAATAAATATTTAGATATAATAGCAAGAATTGAAGACCCTAATACTCCGAAAGCAATAAAAAATATTTTACAAACTCAGATAAAAGATGCTGGAACAGATAATGTTTTAGAAAGTTTAATAGTAGGACTTATTCAAGATTCTGTAGACCCTGATTATTTTAGTAGGGAAAAAACTGGAATATATGATAGACGAATACAAGCCGAAATAGATTCTAATGGAGAAGAAGCTAGATATACAGATAAAGAATCGTTTATACTTTATACTATTCAAGAGTATACTAAGCTTATAAACGCACTTGGAAGATAACTAAATTAAAAATATTTTAAAATATGGCACTATTACCAACTGATATTAAATTATATAGTAACGCATATAAAAAATTAACAGAAGAACAACAGAACGAATTAAAAAAAACTATTGCTGGTCAATTTAGTCAAGTTGGCAGAGAGGGTATTGAATTATTTAGAATGATATCTGACCCTTCTCAAAGTGAAACAGAAAAGACAGAAAAATTTTTAGAGGATTTATATAGTAAAGTTGTAGGCTCTGAAAATGTTACAAGAGTTCAAAGAGGTGATAGAGAAGTTGTTGAAATAAAAGAACCTGATAATTCTGCACTTCAGATAGTAAGAGACATAGGTGCTTTTACAGGTAGTATGATGACTTTAGGTAAACTAAAAAAACCTGTAGGTGCAGTGCTTCCTACTATAAAGACTGTAGAAAAAATAAAAAAACTAAGACCTAAGACAGTTTCTCGAACTGGCTTCTTACTTAGAGGTGAAGGAGCAGCTCAGCTATCTATAAATCCTTATGAAGAAAATTTAGCAAATTTCTTAGGTGATATGATTGATGATGATAGTCAATCTTTATTTGGAGATTTAGAAACATATTTACTTGAGCCAATAAAATCTAGTCAAGAAAAATCTGAATTACAAAATAGAATAGGTTTATTATCTACTGGTTTAGCTTTAACAGGTGCTTTCGGAGCAGGAATTTATACTGTAGGTAAAAGAAAAGAAATATCTAAACATTTAATAAATACTTTAGATAATATAAAAGCAAGAAGTCCTGAAGCAGCACAAGCTTTTTTAAACAAAGTTAGAAGAATTAGAACTCAAGATAAAGATTTTTATGATACTGTAAAAGCAAAAAGAGAAAAAGCAGTACAGCAAGGTAAAGCTTTAGATATGGGAGATATTGAAGCTATAAAACCTAACTTTGTTAGTGGTAGAAACTTTGGAGGTAGATTTAGCACTATACCTTTTGTTAGACAAATTAGTAATTTCTTAGCCAAAACTTTTACATCTAGAGGTGGAAGAAGTGAAGCTTTACATGAAAAATATTTAAAATCAAAATTTGCAAAAGAAGGTTGGGAAAAAACCATAGACCATGTTGCTAGAAATTTAGAAACTGAACTTGACAAAATAACAAAAGAATTAAGTGGAAGTAATTTAGATTTAATAGATGAAGTAAATGATTTACTTTTCAGAAAATTTGATATTTCTAAACCAATAACAGATAAAACTTTACCATTCCAACCTAGAGGAACTATTTTAAAAGGAGATGTTCCTAAAACTCAGGAAGAAGCATTTGAACAAGGGCTTTTAAAATTTCCTGAATCTATTCGTGAACCTCTAAAAAAAGCTAGAAATTTACAAGATAGTTTATCAAAATTATTATTAAAATCTGAAATAGTTTCTGATTCTGATAAAAAAATAATATCCGAACAGTTAGGTTTTTATGTTAGAAATAGTTTTAGATTATTTGAAGATGGAAACTATGTGCCAACTATTTCAGCTTACAATAATGCTAGAAGATTTATAAAAAGAACTATTAGAGACCAGTATACTAATAAAAAAACTGGTAAACTAAATATTACAAATGCAGATTTAAAATTAAAAACTCAAGCTGCGATGGAAGAACTAGCAGGTGGTAAAGGAGAATTTACAAAATTTTCAAGTGGGTTTGATACATTTAATAAATTAAAAAGTGGCATATTAACAGAAAGAGTAGATGTCCCACCAGCAATAAGAGAGTTTCTAGGTGAAGTAACTAGTCCAACAGAGAAACTTTTAATATCCATGAAAAAAATAGCACAGTTTGTAGAAGACTCTAAATTTTATAAATCAGCTTACGAAGATGGGAAAGGAATTTACTTTTTTGATAATAAACCCGGTAGTAGAGGAAGTGGAGCAGCTCCTCCGGGGTATACTGCTCAGATACCTTCAGCAGGTAAAAAAGGAAAAGTTCAACCTTTTGGTGATTTATCTGGTAAGTGGACAACTCCTGAATTAGCTGCATATTTTACAAAAGTAAATAGCTACACTACTTTTGTAGATAATTTACCTCCTGTTCTTAGAGAGTTCTGGAGATTAAATTTATTTTTAAAAGGTCAGTCTCAAAAATCTGCAACTGTTAGAAGAATAACAACTCACCTTAAAAATATTTTTGGAGGGGGTCAGATAACTGGAGCTAACGGTTTTAGGTTACTAAACGGAAATTCAATAGCTAAGTCTTTTCAACTTATTAAAGCTCAGTTGACTAAAAGTTCTGACGTAGAAAAACAAAAATTATTAGAGGAGATAGCTGGTCAAGGTGTTTTAAACAAAAATGCAGTTATAAATGATTTAAATAATTTAGCTGCATCTGTTGCATCATCACCATTAGTTAAAAATAGATTTAGTCAAACTCCTTTACAATATTTAAAAAGTTTACCAGTCCTTAGAAGTTTAATAAAAGGAGATGAAAAATTAACAGAGGCATATATTGCAGAAGATGATTTTTGGAAACAAAACATGTATTTTCAAGAAAAAGAATTTTTAGAAACATTTAATAATGCTCTACCTAAACAAAAAATATTAGCTGGTGGAAAAGGTAAAATTTCTGATAAGTTTGATAAGTATAGATTTAATACAGCAGAAGAAATACAAAACGAAGCTGGAAGACTAACACGAAATGGTTTACCTAACTATGACTTAGTTCCAGAAAATTTACAAATGTTAAGAGTTATACCTTATATTGGAACATTTTTTTCTTTTTTATCAGAATCTGTAAGACTAGCTTATACTATACCAAGACAATCTTTTAGAGAATATAGTCTATATAGGCAATTAAAAGCAGATGGTGCAGACAAAGCATCTAAATTAATGAGAGATAGAGCACTAGACAGAGCAGCAGGATTTACTGTTTTTGGTCTAGCTGGAGGAGCAGGTGTTTCATACGGTGCTTCACAAATAGCAAATTATGCTTATGGTGTAACTCAAGATACAATAGATAATTTAAAACCTTTTTTACCCGACTGGATGCAAAATGATAATTTAGTTTATACTTTAAATGAAGATGGAGAACCTATAGTTTATAATATAACTCCTTGGGATGCTTTTGATTTTCCAAGAAAGCCTTTTCAAACAGCTTTTAATATAGCTGTTAATAGAGACTTAACAGAAGATGAACAGAAACAATTTCAATACGATTTGTTAGAGGAAACATTTACTCCTTTTTTTGGAGAATCTTTAACCCAAGAAATAGTAAATAGTTATACTTTTAGAAACGGAAAAAATCCGAATGGTTCTGTGTTAAAAAATCCTTTTAACCCTGTTGATACATATACTGATTATGGTAATTCTTTTGAGAACTTTACTAAAAATTTAGATATTTTAATGTACAACTTTGCAGAAAGATTAGTTCCGGGAACTATTACAGACTTTGAAAAATTTAGAAAAACTTGGGGTAAAGAAAAAACAGAATACGACCAAGACATTTATCCAAGTCAAGCATTAGCTAAGTTTATTACAGGTTTTAGTGGGATGCCTATGAATAAAGAATATGTTGAAAATATTTATTCTTTTAAAGTTAACGAATTTGTAAGAAGAAAAAGTGAAAAAAGAAGAACTATATCTAGTAGTATTACAGACGATATAACACCTGAAAAATTTATAAATAATTGGAATAAAGTAAATAGAGAATACTATAATGATTTTAGAAAAATTCATTTTCTTACTGAAGCAGGAGAAAATTTAGGTTTAGATACAAAAACAATTTTACAAGACTCAAATGTATCTGTAACAGATATGGCTACTTTTTTAGGTAGTAAAAGATATTTTATGCCTATAGAATTAACTGAACCAATGATTACAGATATAAAAAATGCAAGATTATTAAAAGAAAGCAGCGTTGATATTCAACTTAAAATAAATGACCAAGTAAAAGCTATGGCTTCTTTACCAGTTTTAGTAGAAACTAAAGAAGAAAGAGAGGAAATTTCAAATAAAAATATTTCTAAAGAATTTAAAGACATTAGAGTTACTAAAGTAGAAGGTGGTTTAATTGAAGGAGAAGATGTTCCTTTTACTAGAGAAGACCCTGCCGATAGGATAAATCCTTTTACTAATGAACCATACTCAGGAAAAACTTTAGATGATTTATTTTTAGACGAAGAATCTGAAAGACTTGGTTTTCAAAAAGGAACTCCTGAAAAAATATACTCAGAAGATTATGATTTTAATTTAGACGAAGGACTTATTACATATAAATATGCTGATGGTTCTCAGATAGAAATGTATAATGAACCTCCAGTAAAACAAGTTGTGCCTGTAATAGAATTACTAGTGGGAGGAGTCCCTAAAGTAGTTGCTGGTTTGGGTAAAGCAGGATTTGATTTAGTAGAAAACTTAACTAGACAATCTACAAAAGTTGCTAAACCTATGAATTATTATCATGGTAGTCCTAAACAACTTAGAGAATTAATCCCTGCAGCAGATAGAGTTAGAAATAAAGATGTTAAGGATTTATATCAAGCCGGTACATATTTAGGTAAACCTAATGAAAAAGGATTTAAAATAGCTGCAATGTATGCTAAAGATAAAGGTTTTGTAAACGTAGTTGATGAAAAACAATTCAATCAAGTAGCTGGAAAGTTATTTAATCCTAGAAATATTCCAGAAGACATTATGCAAAAATTTTCAGGTGCAGTTGCTAATAGACAACAAGCTATAAAACTTGCTACAACTCAAAGAGAAAAAGCAAAAATTAGAAAAGAAATAATTGATTTAGAAAATCTATTTAAACCTAGCACATCAGGATATATTAGTAGAATAAATACTAGACAAAGAGATTTTTTAAAAGACTTAGGGTATGATGGTGTAGATGTTAGTGATGATGTTGTAGTTGCATTCAATAAATTAAATGTTAAAAAAGCAGTTGATAATAAACTTATAGATAAACTTAGAAAAAGACAAGAAAAGAGAGAGGGTTTTAAAAAAGGTGGTCCTTCTACTATAGAAGAATATGAAAAAAGAATAAAAGAAATGGAAGAATTAGCTGACATGAGAGCAGTCAATAAAGAAGCTCAAATGAATATGTTAATGGGAGAAGGCTATACTGACCCTAGGTTTATTAAAAGTACAGGTAATCCTTTAATTGACAAATATGGTATGCGACCTTTTCCAGCAGAAGGAAGTGGACTTACTCCTACAACTAAACAACTCGGTATGGAAGGAGATAGCAGAATACAAAACCCAAGTACTTTAGGTACTTATAATCGAAAAAAAGATATAGTAACTTTTAAAGATTTAGACGGTGCACTAGGAGACAAAGTAAAAACTCAGATACATGAGTTTGTACATAGAGCTGCAAACAAAACAGGATATTTTGACAACTACTTTAATAGTAAGTATTTAGAAAAAGAAGCTCCTTATTTTACAGGAAGTAGAGGGTATCAATTACAAAATTTAGTTAATGAAGCATTAGCTCACTCATATGAATATACTGATTTAAAAGATGAGGGTTTAAAAAAAGATATTAAGTTTAGAACTAGTAAATTTAATATAAAAGAAGATTTTAAAGATATTGTATCTGAACAATTATTTAATAACATATCAAAAATAAGAAAAGATTTTGAAACTCACTTAGAAAATTTTGATAAGGACAAAACAAACTAATGTATAAATACTTTACAGAAGATGAATTAAAATGCAGACACACTGGTGAATGCAAAATGGATAAAGACTTTATGAAGGTCTTAGATGAGATTAGAGAAGAGTGTGGTTTTGCATTTGTTATCACAAGTGGCTACCGTTCTCCTAAACATCCAATAGAAGCTAAGAAGTCTAGACCCGGAGCACATGCTTCTGGTAAAGCTGTAGACATACTTGTACACATGGAACAAGCTTACAAAGTTGTTGAAGTAGCTCTACGTTTTGGTATTAAAAGAATAGGTGTTTCTCAGAAGGGCGATGTCGGTGCTAGATTTATTCACTTAGACATGGATGAGACAAGAGCTGCTCCTCGTATCTGGAG
>Ga0160423_10004414_pt1 | contig 11565 bp, 8 predicted proteins | sample CRUFie14St8metaG_FD_108191 | JGI IMG/M metagenome (GOLD analysis project Ga0160423, IMG submission 108191) | Marine microbial communities from the Costa Rica Dome - CRUD Field 142mm St8 metaG | ecosystem: Environmental > Aquatic > Marine > Oceanic > Photic zone | place: Costa Rica: the Eastern... | reverse complement strand
GCAACCTTGAAATCCATATCGCCAAGATGATCCTCATCACCAAGGATGTCAGACAGGACTGCGAAATCATCGCCTTCCTTGATCAGACCCATGGCAATACCGGCCACCGGACGTTCCAGAGGTACACCCGCATCCATCAATGCCAGCGAACCGCCGCAAACGGTTGCCATCGAGGACGATCCGTTTGATTCGGTGATCTCGGACACAAGGCGAATGGTATATGGGAAATCATCCTTTGCCGGCAGCAGCGGACGAAGTGCACGCCAGGCCAGCTTGCCATGGCCGATTTCACGGCGTCCCGGCGAGCCGACACGGCCCGCTTCACCGACCGAATAGGGCGGGAAGTTATAATGCAGCATGAAGTTCGAGCGGCTCTCGCCAACCAGCGCATCAATGATCTGTTCATCCTGGCCCGTGCCAAGCGTGGCAACGACCATGGCCTGAGTTTCACCACGGGTGAACAGGGACGATCCGTGGGCACGGGGCAGGAAGCCAGCCTCGGACACAATCTGGCGCACCGTCTTTGTGTCGCGCCCGTCAATGCGCTGTCCGGTCTTCAAAATCGATCCGCGTACAATATCGGCTTCCTTGGACTTGATCAGGCTGCCCACCAGCACCTGGTCATAATCCTCGCCAAGCTTTTCCTTCACAGCAGTGCGGACCTCGCCAAGCGCCGCCTGGCGTTCGGTCTTGTCAGCCAGCTTGTAGGCGGCAGTAAACTGATCATCAAAACCGTCAATGACAGCTTTGATCTCGCCCGTTTCTGACGGCTCTTCCGGCAGGGCGCGTGGCTCTTTTGCGCAGGATTCAGCAAGCTCGATGATCGCATCGATAACTGGGCGCATCGCTTCATGGCCATAATTCACAGCGCCGAGCATGATCTCTTCGGAAAGTTCCTGTGCTTCTGATTCCACCATCAGAACGCCTTCCTGCGTTCCGGCAACGACTAGATCAAGCGCGGTTTCATCCATCTGCGCCACTGTCGGGTTCAGCACATATGCGCCGTCAATCCAGCCAACGCGCGCGGCCGCAATCGGGCCAAAGAATGGCACACCTGACAGGCAAAGCGCTGCCGAGGCACCAATCATTGCGGCAATATCTGGGTTGTTTTCCATGTCATGTGCCAGAACAGTACAGATGACCTGTGTCTCGCATTTGAACGAGGACGGGAACAGCGGCCGGATCGGACGGTCGATCAGGCGGCTGACAAGGGTTTCATTTTCGGATGGGCGGCCTTCGCGTTTGAAGAAGCCTCCCGGAATCTTGCCGGCGGCGAATGCCTTTTCCTGGTAATTCACCGTCAGGGGAAAGAAATCCTGTCCTGGGCGCGGGCTGTGTGCCGCAACAGCGGTACAGAGTACTGTTGTTTCGCCGAGGCTGACCATAACGGCGCCATCGGCCTGACGTGCAACTTTGCCTGTCTCCATGACAAGCGGCGTGCCGTTCCAGTCCAGTTCTTTCCGGAAAATCTTGAACATTGGTTTTATGTCTCTTTCATCATCATCATGCCGGTAGGGACGGGTTCCAGAATAACTGGAGCCGGCGACTTTCAACGGTCATCCGGCAAGAGCAAGCGATGGTTTTGGGGGTATGGCGATCGACGCTCGGTCCGCATACTGATCGTTTGGGCCCCCCTAACATCTCGTCCGGGCCCGGGCTTTGGTTCCTGATCTTCTTGTCTCGGCGCTGTTGTGGCACGTGACCTTGCAAAATGCAAACAGGAAATGCGACAACCCGTGATGGTGATCCGGCGCGGGTTTTCCTTTGTTGCACATGAAAAAGTGTTGCACATGAAAAAGGCCCGCCACCCGAAGGGCGGCAGGCCGGTATGCAATCTTTTGGTCAGCGCTGCCTAGCGGCGCAGGCCAAGGCGCGCAATCAACTCCTGATAGGCAGACTCGTCACCAGCCTTGATATAATCAAGCAGGTTACGGCGTTGACCGACCATCGACAGAAGGCCGCGGCGAGAGCCGAAATCCTTTTTGTGCGTCTTCAGATGCTCGGTCAGATTAACGATACGCTCGGTCAGAATCGCAACCTGCACCGCAGCTGAACCTGAGTCATTCTCCGACTTGCCGAATTCCTTGACCAGCTCGGCAGTACGTTCACTTGTAATCGACATCGAAACCTCCTTTGGTTTCATCCATATCCGCCCTGTCAGGCGGCCATGGACTAAAGATTGAACACACGCAACGGCTGCAGCTGGCCGGACCGAACCGTTACCAGCGCGACAGGCACGCTGCCGGCGAGCGCAACACCGACTTCGGACGTTGCGACCGCTGCAAACCGCGCCTGTGCCGAAGGGCCAAGTGCGGGCAGGGTCTGTCCGTGACGGAGTTTTGCCGCCTCTTCCGCCGCAACGGGAACCGCCGGGATGTCGTCCAGCGCACTCGTTACCGGCTTCAGATGCTCGAAAGCGGCCGCACTATGCTCCAGCCTTTCAAAAAAAGCCAGTGAAATCGCATCCTTCTCGTCAAAGGGCCCAACGGAAAGCCGCCGCAGACGGCTGACATGGCCGACAGTGCCGGCGGCGAGGGCAATATCACGGGCCAGAGAGCGGATATAGGTACCTTTCCCGCAGGTAACAGTGAAATCCGCCGCGCCCTCTGTCACCGCATCAAGTTCGAGGCGTTCGATGGTAACGGGCCGCGGATCAAGCGCTGGCAAGTCCGGCTTGCCATCGGCGATAGCACGGCGCGCCAGATCATAGGCGCGCGCGCCATCTACCTTGATGGCCGAGAAAATTGGCGGGCGCTGGTCAATCCTGCCGGTGAAATGTGGCAGCAGGGCCATGATGGCATCGCGCCCGGGCCGCACATCACTTTCATGGATGATCTCGCCCTCACGGTCATCCGTCTGCGTCTGTGCGCCAAAGGCAAGGGTGAAGCTATATCTCTTGCTGCCCTGCATCGCGAATGAAGTAGTCTTTGTGGCCTCGCCAAAGGCGATGGGAAGGATTCCTGTCGCGAGCGGGTCCAACGTGCCGCCATGGCCAGCTTTCGCTGCCTGAAATACCCGCCTGACAACCCCGACCGCGCGCGAGGAGGTAACGCCTTCCGGTTTGTCGAGAATCACCCAGCCATGGACCGGATTGCCCTTTCGCGACACCATGCGACCTGTCCGCCCCGCCGTCCTGCTCAGCTGTCTGGCTGGCGGATATTGTTGAAGACAACATTCAGCCTTGCCGCATTTTCAAAACTGTCATCCAACATGAATTTCAGCTTTGGGACACGGCGCAGATGCACGCGACCCGCCACTTCACGCTGGATTATTGGCGCCAGGCGATTCAGCGCAGGCAACACTATGTCGGCATTCTTTCCACCAAGCGGCATTGTATAGACGCGCGCATTCGACAGATCAGGGCTGACCGAAATCTCTGATATGGTGATTGATGACCCTTCAAGATCGGGGTCAAAAAATGTGTCACGGACCAGAATGTCGGACAGCGCATGGCGCAGGGTCTCACCCACGCGCAACTGTCTCTGGCTCGGCAGATTTGAGGACACTGACCGCCGGAATTTTCCAGCCATAGCCTTTTCTCCGCTTGCAGGATTCGATGATGATCAGTCGAGTGTGCGAGCGACCTCTCGAAGCTCGAAACACTCAATCATATCGCCTTCCTGAATGTCCGAGTAATTCTCGAATCCCATGCCGCATTCGAACCCTTCACGCACGTCCTTGACCTCGTCCTTGAAGCGCTTGAGCGTCTTCAACGACCCTTCATGGATCACAACATTATCGCGCAACAGACGCACCTTGCAGCCCCGCTTGATGACGCCCTCGGTCACATAGCAACCGGCAACCTTGCCAACCTTCGAGACACCGAATACCTGACGGATCTCGGCATAGCCGATAAAGTCCTCCTGCGTATCCGGGCTGAGAAGGCCGCCCATCGCCGCCTTCACCTCGTCGATCAGCTCATAGATGATCGAATGATAGCGAATTTCGACACCATCGCGCTTGGCAAGATCACGGGCCTGTGGAATGGCGCGCACGTTGAAGCCGATAACAATGGCGTTGGAGGCGCTGGACAGCGAGATGTCCGACTCACTGATCGCGCCAACACCGGATGACAGGATCCGCACCTTCACCTGGTCAGTACCCAGCTTTTCAAGTGCCACACGGATCGCCTCCAGCGAGCCATGCACATCCGTCTTGATCACAACCGGCAGTTCTTCAGCCTCACCAGCCGCAATCGCCGACAGCATCTGTTCGACCGATCCGCGCGCACCGCGGGCAGCCTCGCGTTCCTTGATCTGGCGGGTACGGTATTCGGCAATCTCACGGGCGCGGGCCTCCGTTTCGACGACAACACAGGAATCGCCCGCCATCGGCGTGCCATTCAAACCGAGGATTTCCACCGGCTGTCCGGGCAGTGCCATTTTCAGTGTTTTGCCGCGATCATCAAGAAGGGCACGCACACGGCCACTTTCGGCACCGATGACAAAAATATCACCCTGCTTGAGTGTTCCCCGCTGCACCAGCAAGGTTGCCACAGACCCCCGGCCGCGCTCGACCTTGGCCTCGACCACTACGCCGGTGGCCGCACGGTCTGGATTGGCTTTCAGTTCGAGAAGCTCGGCCTGAAGCATGATCGCTTCCTCAAGCTTATCGAGGCCCTGTCCGCTGATCGCCGACACATCCACGCAAAGCACATCACCTCCAAAATCCTCGGTGATAATTTCATGCTGCAAAAGGTCATTGCGCACGCGTTTCGGGTCTGCCTCTGGTTTGTCGCATTTGTTGACTGCAACAATCACCGGGCAGCCAGCAGCCTTGGCATGATTGATCGCTTCAACCGTTTGCATCATCACCGAATCATCGGCCGCCACCACAAGAATGACGATATCGGTGATATTGGCACCGCGTGACCGCATTTCGGTAAAGGCCTCATGGCCGGGCGTGTCGATAAAGGTGATCAGATTGCCTAATGCGGTATTAATCTGATAGGCACCGATATGCTGGGTGATGCCACCCGATTCCCCAGCCGCAACATCGGTACGGCGGATGGCATCGAGAAGGCTGGTCTTGCCGTGATCGACATGTCCCATAACGGTGACGACTGGCGGCCGCGGCTTCAGGCTGGCCTCGTCATCATCAGCGCCCTCAAGGCCGCTTTCAACATCCGAGTCCGACACACGCTGCGCGCGGTGGCCAAGTTCCTGTGCGATCAGTTCGGCGGTTTCACCGTCAACTGTCTGCGTTGCGGTGGCCATGACGCCAAGCTTCATCAGCTCCTTCACCACATCAGCCGTCCGCTCGGCCATGCGGTTGGCCAGTTCGGTAACGGAAATGGTGTCCGGAATAATCACATCGCGGACCTGCTTGACCTGCGGCTGGTCATCGCGCATCCGTGCCTTTTCCCGCTGACGGCGCACCGAGGCGAGTGAGCGCTGCCGGCGCTGTTCATCACCCGAAAGCGCCTGCGTGATGGTCATCTTGCCAGACTGGCGACGGCCGGGCCCGTCACGACGGGCAGGTGCCGGGCGCCGTGACGGTGTGTCATCTACCTGGCGACGGCGACGGTTGAAAGGTTCGCTGGGCGCATCACCGGGCGCGCGTGCCGCCGGCGCGGCCTTGTCAGCAGTTGCCCGACGCGCCGTTGCCTCGGAATGTTTGCGTGCTTCGTCCTCACGCCGACGTTCCTCGGCGGCTTCAATTTCGCGCAGCTCGGCGAGTTCAGCTTCCCGACGCGCGCTGACTGGGTCCAGCGGCGCGGCAACCGGTGCTTCCACAGGCGCGGTATCTGCCGGCGTGGCCGCGTCTGCTGCGGGCGTCTCTGCAGTGGCAGGGGCATCTTCAGCACTGCCGACACCATCTGCAGCTGGCGAATCCGGTGCCGGTGCATCTGGTTTCCGCAGGCCTTCTTGCAGGGCGCGAACACGAGCGGCGCGCTCCTGTGCGGTCAGCTTGTCATCGGCTTCGGCCGGTGCGGGCTGGGCAGGTGCCGGTTGTGGGGCCGGTGCCGCAGGCTCGGCGACAGGTGTTGCGGGCACCCGATGTGGCGCGGCGGGTGCGCGCTTGCGACGAACCTCAACCTGGACGGTACGGCGCGCGCCACCTGTGGCGCCCGCGCGCATCTGTCCGGCGTCAACACCGCCAAGGGTCAGCTTACTGCCCGACAGGCTGAGTTTTTTTGATTTGCCGCTATCGTCACTCATTGTGAACCCTTTCCTGATCGGAACCCCTGACTGTCCTGGCATTTCTGCCAACAGGTATCCGACCCGTTTGCGCTCGGTGATACACCGGTATCACCTCGCATGACAAGCCGAAGCGGCATAAAACCTTTCCAGCCGCATCAGTTCAAAACGCAGTTTTTCCGCCATCTTTTGCGCTTTGCTACCACGAATGGCGGCGAAAGCAAGGCTCGGTCTGCCACAAATCTGTCCCAGCGCTTCAGAATCAAGCGCACGACTCGTCCAGCTAACTTCCAGACGCGAGGACAGTTTTCTGAATTCACGCTCCGAGGCATCCGGCGCCGCGAGCAGCCCGTCAAAAGCACCCTCGGCCGCCAGTTTGCCAGCGCCGCCAATCAGCGCCCCGGCGCGGCGGGCCATCGAGGCCGCTGCCATTGCACGCATGCGCATCAAATGGCCCACCTGTTCCAGTGTGGACTCAATGTCATCAAATTGTGCGTCGATGGATCGTCTCAGCAATCCCCGGTCAGCCACATGGCGCAGCGCCTCGGCACTGTTCGTTACCCAGACCCCGCGGCCCGGCAGCTTTTCGGCAAGATCAACAACAGCCACACCGTCTGGTCCGGACACAATCCGGATCAGCTGGTCACGCGGAAGGGCGCTTCCGGTAACAATGCAGGTGCGGTCTGCCATGCGCGATCCCACCCATGGTCCTAGCTGTCGGCCGTATCGGACGGGGCTGGCTGCTCGGCCTCCACATCCTCATCGGCAAACCAGTGGGCCCGGGCCGCCATGATGATATCACCAGCCTCGGTGTCATCCTCCAGCCCGTGTTCGGACAACAGCTCGATCAATTCCTCATTATCCAGATCGGCAAGGTCATCGAGGGTCAGGACGCCGTTTTCAGCAAGTTTCAGCATCATACCAAGGCTGATATATTCGAAATTGCGCAGATCATCGGCGACTTTCAGGCTATCCAGTGCCTCGTTGATTCTTTGTGCCTCACGCTCGACAAATTCAGCCGCACGTGCCTGCAACTCTTCGGCAATTGATTCATCAAAGCCCTGAATGGTCGCCAGCTCTTCAACCGGTGTCTCGGCAATTTCTTCCGGCAGAACAAATCCCTCGGCCACGAGCAGATGCGCAATCACATCATCAATGTTAAGCGCCTCGATAAAGCGGCTGGACCGGGTGCGGAATTCTTCCTGACGACGCTCGGATTCCTCTGCTTCGGTCAGGATATCGATATACCAGCCCGACAGCTGTGATGCGAGACGCACATTCTGCCCGCGGCGGCCGATCGCGAGGCTCAGCTGATCTTCAGGTACCACGACCTCCATCCGGCCGGTCACTTCGTCCATGACCACCTTGGCAACCTCGGCTGGTGCCAGAGCGTTCACCACAAAAGCCGCCGGCTCGTCGATAAAGGGAATAATCTCGACCTTTTCGCCCTGCAATTCACCGACAACAGCCTGAACGCGGCTACCGCGCATGCCAACGCAGGCACCAACCGGATCAATCCCCGGATCATTGGACAGGACGGCGATCTTTGCACGGCTTCCTGCTTCACGGGCCACACCCTTGATTTCAATGATGCCGTCATAGATTTCAGGCACTTCCTGAGTGAACAGCTTTGCCATGAATTCATTACAGGCACGCGACAGAAAAATCTGCGGGCCCCGCTGTTCCTCACGCACGTCGATGATGTAGGCACGCACCCGGTCGCCCTGGCGCAGATTTTCACGCGGAATCATTTCTTCGCGGCGGATCACCGCCTCGGCGCGACCCAGATCAACAGTGATCGAGTAACTTTCGGCCCGTTTCACGGTGCCAACGACGATTTCGCCAACGCGGTCCTTATATTCTTCATACTGACGGGCGCGCTCGGCATCACGCACCTTCTGCGAGATCACCTGCTTTGCCGTCTGCGCCGCAATACGCCCAAATTCGATGGGGGGGAGTGGCTGGCGCCAGAATTCACCTGCGGCAAGCGGCGGTGTCTGCTTCGCACCCTCGGCGATGCTCATCTGCGTGGCATCATCCTCAACCTCCTCGACAACCTCGATCCAGCGCTCGAGGGTGATAGCGCCGCTCTTGCGGTCAATCATCGCGCGGATATCGCGATCAAGCCCGTATTTTGCGCGGCCGGCCTTTTGTATGGCTTCTTCCATCGCCACCATCACTTCTTCGCGGTCGATGGATTTTTCGCGGGCGACAACATCTGCCACCTGGATGAGTTCAAGCCCTGGAATTGATGAGGTATCCATGATTCTGCTACCTGTTGAGTCTGCCTGTTAAAATTCGGTTCCGTAGATATTCAGTTCTGCCGCGATGCCTCGCGCTCAAAAATCTCGGTTGGGTCGATTCGCGCCGAGTCAATTTCTTCAAAGGCAAAAGCAAATCTGCCAAAGCTGGTTTCCAGAATGATCTTGCCATCCGCATCCAGCCCGCCAAGCCGGCCATTGAAGCGCCTGCGCCCGTCAAGCATCAGCCGCAACGTGATTTTGGCCAGTTCACCATTAAAGCGCGTGTAATCCTCAATCCGCGTCAGCGGCCGGTCAATGCCGGGCGAGCTGACTTCCAGCACATAGGCGTCACCGATCGGATCCTCGACATCGAGCAGCGCCGCTATATGCCGGCTGATGGCCTCACAATCCTCAACCGTCATGTCGCGGTCGTCCGTTGGTTCGGCCATGATCTGCAATTGTGCGCGGCCACTCTTCGAGCCTGAAAACTGCACACGCACGAGATGAAAACCGAGATCGGTTATCGCCCCTTCAATAATCTGGCCTACGCGTGATTCAACCACGTTACGTCCTGCGTATCTCTATTCCATGCCGCCAATGCCCGGTTGAGCACGCGCGATGCGCGGTCAGGTTTCGAGCAATAAAAAAGTGGGCCAGCGGCCCACCGTCATATCCGACAGCAATTTCTGCCGCTGTTTATAGGCCTGCAGCGCGCCAGAAGCAAGATCGAAATATGAACGGGTCGAAATGCCTAGTCCGGCTTTCGGTGGAAAACGAACCAGCTTGGCACACGAGATTCACGTTTTGCCTTTTTCATATAGCGTGTGGCATTCAACTCTTCGGGCATCCGCTGCCAGTCGGCAGGGCGCCGTGCCGTCCAGTCAAATTGCGGGTGTGCCGTCGCCAGTTGCAACAGCCAGGATTTGGCCACCGGGTGATCGCTTGCCAGGACAAGGCTGCCGCCAGGGCGAATCAGCCGCGCCAGAATATCCAGCATGGGCGCGTGCAGAATACGGCGCGCATGGTGTCGGTATTTCGGCCACGGATCGGGGAATAATACATAGGCACCAGCAAGGCTTGCGTCAGGAATATCCTGCAGGATCAACCTGACATCATCATCCCAGATACGGATATTTGTCAGTCCTGCAGCCTGTATGTGACGGAGCAGGCTGGCCACACCATTGACGAAAGGTTCAGCGCCGATAAATCCGGCTTCAGGCCGCGCGGCGGCCATGGCGGCCAGATTTTCGCCGCCGCCAAACCCGATTTCAAGAAAGGTGTCCTCAACCGGACCCTCAAACTGCGCCGTTACAGGCCGCGCCGGATCATAACGCAGCCCCGGCAGCTGTTCGGCCATCAGCCCCTGCATGGTCGGACGCAGCCGACGCCCTTTCCGTCGTCCATAAAATTGGGGACGTTCGGGCATCATATGGCGCACTCCATCAGCGATCTTCGTGACAGTGCGCCACCGCCAACACGCTGCAGCAGTGACATCAGACGGCAGCTGTGAGACGATCCGCGAGGTCTGTTGCCTCCCAGCTGAAGGTGCCAGGACCCGCCTCGCCGGCGGTGCGCCCGAAATGGCCATATGCTGCACTTGGCGCATAGATTGCTCTGTTCAGGCCCAGCTGGTCGCGGATGTTGCGCGGGGTGAGCGGCATGCATGCGACAAGTGCCGCTTCAAGCGCATTGTCAGCCACCTTGCCAGTGCCATGTGTATTTGCATAAACCGACACGGGTTCCGCAACGCCAATGGCATAGGCCAGCTGGATAGTACAGCGGTCAGCAAGCCCGGCTGCGACAACATTCTTGGCAAGATAGCGCGCTGCATATGCCGCTGATCTGTCGACCTTGGTGGGATCCTTTCCAGAAAAAGCGCCGCCCCCATGCGGTGCTGCCCCGCCATAGGTGTCCACAATAATCTTGCGACCCGTCAACCCGGCATCACCATCCGGACCACCAATGACGAAATTGCCGGTCGGATTAACAAGAAGATCATCCGCACCGACCATCCAGCCATCTGGCAGGATATCAGCAATCACGGGTGTAACCAGCTTGCGGATGTCGGCCTGGCTTGCCGAGGCGGCATGCTGTGTGGACAGCACGATCTTGTGTGCGCCCGTGGGGCGGCCCTCATCATCATAGACAAGTGTGATCTGGCTTTTTGAATCCGGTCCGAGGATCGAATCGGCATCCGCTTTGCGGATGTCGGCAAGGCGCTTGAGAATCTGATGCGAATAATGGATGGCGGCGGGCATAAGCGCATCTGTTTCACGACAGGCATAGCCAAACATCAAACCCTGATCGCCGGCACCCTCACCCTTGTCGTCACTGCTGTCGACACCCATCGCAATGTCGGTCGACTGCTTATGCAGATAATTCTGAAACTCAAAATGTGCGTGATGGAATTCTTTCTGTTCATAGCCAATATCCGCGACGGCATTCCGCACGGCAGCCTCTATCGAATCCATGATGCCTGGCAGCTTTTCTTCAGAGGCGCGCACCTCGCCACCAATAATCACACGATTGGTCGTAGCAAAGGTCTCGCAAGCAACCCGGGCGTCCCCTTCTTCAGCAAGAAACAGGTCAAGAACAGTATCCGATACCCGGTCACATAATTTGTCTGGATGTCCTTCCGAAACAGATTCGGAAGTGAAAAGGTATGCCATGTATATCTCCTATTTGCCGCAAGGCTAGTGCCCGAAACCTAAGCGGCCGTCAAGCCTGATTGCCAAGACAGCTAGCAAAATTAACCCGATGATCAAAGCCGTTTCCCGCCATCTGGCATAAAAAGTGACAGGTGCCGGATCAGGCAATGTCAGATCGGCAAAACCGGCGACCCCCATTTCAATTCGTGCCAATGTCCTGCCATAGGGATCGAACGCGGCAGACACACCGGTATTGGCGACACGCACCATTGGAATACCTTCCTCGACGGCACGCATCCGCGCCTGTTCCAGATGTTGGTAGGGTCCCGGGGTGCCACCAAACCATGCATCATTCGTGATGTTTACCAGCCAGTCAGGGCGCGTGCCCAGACCGCCGGCAACACCTGGAAAAATGACCTCGTAACAGATCAATGGGCGAACAACGCCATAATGCGGTATCGAAAACAGCCTGTCTGTCGTGCCCTGGGTGAAATCCATCGGCCCGACAATTGCCGTGGCAAACGGGAACAGACT
>Ga0160423_10004412_pt1 | contig 11568 bp, 4 predicted proteins | sample CRUFie14St8metaG_FD_108191 | JGI IMG/M metagenome (GOLD analysis project Ga0160423, IMG submission 108191) | Marine microbial communities from the Costa Rica Dome - CRUD Field 142mm St8 metaG | ecosystem: Environmental > Aquatic > Marine > Oceanic > Photic zone | place: Costa Rica: the Eastern... | reverse complement strand
GCAGGTAGGGCTGGGGAGTGACCGGTTTGATCTGGAGCCTAACAATACTTTGGAAGAAGCCCAGGATCTTGATTTGGCGGAGTGGTCCCTTGAGGCCAGTAGCGATATTCTCGATTCCACCATCTTACCGCATACCAGTATGCGAGGTGGAGGAGGGGATGGATCCAAAGATCTTTATCGCGTCAAATCGCGCGTTCCGAATAGTCGCTTGATTTGCGATATTGACCGCTCGTTTAGCTTGGACAGTTTTGTCCGGGTCCTGGATAGCGAAGGGAATCTCATAGCCGAAAACGATGATTCAGAAATCAGCGATGGTGCCAGAGGTAGTGGGTCTCAAAATGATTCGTTTATCGATGTTGAACTGGGAAATCCTGGAACCTATTTCATCGAAGTGGGTAGAGATGGTGTAGATGGTGCTCTGAGGAACAATGATCGTTATGAGCTTCATGTGTCATTGGCGCATCATCATTTGCAAGCAGTTCCCGAATCGGATCATCATGATTACTATCGTGTCGATCTGGCTGAGGGGGAGTTGTTCACCCTTGCCTGCTATCAATATGATCCCTTGATTGAAGTTTTTGAAAATGGAAACTCTCTCCCCGTTGGGTTATACAGCCGGTTTGATCTCCCTCAAATTCTCACGTATCGCGCGGATTCCGATACATCTTTGATCGTTAAGTTGAGTAACGAACTTATCGTGCCTTATGACCTTCTTATGATTTTGAATGCTGGACTGGAAGATCCTTTTCATTCAGTTCCAGCTGCTGCAATGAGTGTGAGTGCGGGAGAGTCAACTTTGGGGTGGATTTCAGATGATCTGCCTGATTTTTACCGCATAAGTTTTTCGGATGAGGATGTGAGGACGGTGTCTATCTCGCAGAGTGGTCAACCAATCCCGTTGAATATTGAGGTGTATAACTTGAGTCAACAGCTGGTGATGAGTTCAGAGTCTTCAGTGACCATTCCGGGTGAGTTGGGCAATGAATTTTACATCGCAGTGACTCGGAGGTCGCAGTTGCCAGCCTTCTATCTTCTGCGAATTGGAGATGTGGCGGCTGATTGTCGGGATGTGTTCCCCACCGGATCTTTTTCTGTTAAATGGCAGGTCATTCCGGATAAGGTGTATCAGGTAGAATTCTCGTCGAATCTATTGGATTGGACACTCATTCCGGAGGTGATTTCGAGTCCAAACTCAACCCTGCAGTGGGTCGACGCCGGTCCTCCGCGCACTGACTCGGCCCCGGGAATTGAGCACGCGAATCGTTATTACCGTTTGGTTGCTCCGGAAGAGTAGTGTGCCGGGGAAGTTGGGATTTTTCGAAATGTTTTAAAAGTTTGCGGAACAGGGGGATGCTGTTTGACGAATTTTTTGTCGTGGCATGCTTTTGACGGATGAAATGGAAAGTCGTTTTCGTTGTTGGGATTGGCTCATTTTTGTCGGGATTCGCCGAGATGGGAATCAATGAAATCATGGCGTCGAACGTGCGGGCTTATCCGGATATTACCGCTATCGAAGATGATCCCGATTGGATTGAACTACACAACGCGGGCGCGCAAAAAGAGAAGGCAAATCTTCATAAAGGGGCGCTAACTCGTCAGCGTGGATAGCTCAAAGTTCCTCTCTTTTCCCTCCTCTTCAAGGCTTCAAGGTGACTTGAAGGCGGTGGAAGCGCCTCGGACTATCCGTTGTAAGATTCGCCTCACGCGTGTGCTCGGTGTCGTTGATGATCAGGGGGGTTGTCGTGAGAGTAGTCCAGTCCTGAAGATTAGTGGAGCTCTGTAATTCAAGGTCAATGTCGGTGCGAATGAGGTTAAGGTTGTATTTCAACGAATAGCTGCTGCCGAAGGGAGTCACACTGAGCGGATGGGTAAAGTTCGCGCTATTTGGATTGGTGCCCAAAGCGTATTCCATCATATTGGTTAGCCCGTCGCCATCATCGTCGCCGTCTTGATCAGAAACGCCATTGAGTGAGGCCCAATTATTGTAGCGATCTCCGGGAGCGATGTCTCCGGGCGACGCAGTCGCAGAGGTCCAGTTGATGAAATCGTTTCCGTATTCTCTCTCTGCAATCTTGGTGAGCGCCGGGCCCGCACCGTCGGGTTGAGTCAGCCAAGGTGCATCATCATCGTAGTTGACGCGGTCAACCCGAACGTAAGTTACGAAGTTGTTCGAATCAACGGGGCCAGGGCGTCCAAGTTGAACCGCTTCACCGCTGTTGGATAATTTTCCGGTAGTCCATTCCAATAATTGCGTTCCTGTTGGCACGGCAAACTCGCTGTTAAATGCGGTGAGGTTTTGCGTGAGGATGAGCCGCTCTCCGGGGGCGAGAGCCACGGTGATTTCGCCAGGGAATTCGTATTCAATTCCGGAAGTGAATTGCCACGCCGTGCTGGCGTCGGAATCGAATAAGGTTATACCCTGGTCGCTCACATTGAGGATTTCGAGGTATTCGGCATCTTCGTTGCCAGCAGGTTGATACATGATTTCCGAGATTACGATAGGCCCAATACGTGGTCCGTCATTGGGTGCGTTAGGAGTTGGAGTGGCAAGTGGCAGGAAGTTGTAACTGTTGCTACTACTCTTGTAGTGGTAGCCCTGTGCTTCCCCCGGCAGGGAGGCGCCGAAGTCCTCCTTGAAACGATAGTCGGTGAGTTGGTCGTTCTCGGCCGAGCTGAGGTAAACTGTCTCGCCGTCGTCGCTGAGCCCGAATCCGGTGATACGGTTGGGGTCGGGGCTGGCAGTTCCGAAGTTGACGTCTTCATAGTAGGTGAGGAAACCATTAGCTGGGATGATCGTGTTTCCCGGGATGCGGTATTTGGCAAGGTCAGTAGCACTGTCGCTTAAGAACCATCCCCCGATGTCGATGGGAGTATTGGTTCGGTTGTGAAGTTCAATCCAATCCGGGTTGGAGCCGGAGTTTGAGAGGATTTCGTTGACTACGACGGTTTTTTCTAGCGTGAAGGGATAGTCGCGGGCCTGGTAAAGATAATCTGCGCCCATGTCGGCACGAGTGGTGTCGGGGTCGGGGTTATGAAGTGGATCTCCGGTGTCGATGGCGGGTGACCCGGGCTGAAGCTGGAAGTTGAGGCTATCTGAATCGACAAACAGAGGATTGGCTAAAAGATTACCCGTTCCGGAGATCGCGATAGTATCGCTCAGGTTGTAATCTGAGATGACCGTGGAAAAGGAATCAGCCGACACCGGAATATCGGATCCGGAAATAATGTTGTTGGTCACGGTGGCGTGGCCTCCGCCATTACCGAAGTTCTTTTCGAAAACTGCGATGGCTTCATTACAATCGACGAAGGTGTTTTGGTCGATTTCAATGGTGGAGCCGAAGTCTTTGACCCCGACTCCCTGGAGGCAGCCCACGATGAGATTCTTGCGAAGGATGACCGAGGAACCTTGGCCAACGGAGATGCCTTTATCTGCGTTAAAATAAATTCTGTTTCCCTCGATGAGGACGTTGACGCATTGTTCGCCGGTATCAATCCCGTCGCTGTTCAAGCCCTGGAAATTGTAAATGAAGCAATTGCGAATGATTCCGTTGGTAACACCATCGTAGTCAATCGCATCGGTGTCCACGGCGTTGTTGCCAAGGAAGGTAGTGCGGATGGTTTCGGCGTAGCCTTTTTTGATATTAATCCCATCCCCGGTGATAGGGATGTGGATGACGCTGTCGCGAAGGTAGGTCGAGCCACCACGGAAGAAGAGTGGTCCCCGGCATTCACGGAGATCAATGAAGTCAAGATTGACGGTAGCATTGAGTCCGGAAATAGCAGCGGGGTAGATGGTGGGATCTGCGCCCCGGGAGGCATTTCTGACAATGAGGTGAGCAAGAGAGGATGTCGTGATGGGTTCTTCGAAGGAGACACCTCCCCAAGTTTGTCCATTGTAACCATTGAGCGTGATTTCCGATCCGCGTGTCCCCTGAATGTTAAGGGTGCCCATGACGCGAATGTTGCGCTTTGCTTTAACTCTGATCTCTACTCCAGCGTCAACGGTGAGTGTAATGCTACCTGGAACAATGAGATCATCGTCGATGGTGTAGGGAGATCCTGCGAGAGTGAAGGTCGTATCGGAGGCCAAGGTGCCTCCGACGACCGATCCGGAAGCAGGAATGAAGTTGGCCGTGATAGCGATGGCATCGGAGGTATTAAGGGTGGTTGTCTCTCCGCCCGAAATTCCAGCCCAAGAATCGAACTGAAATCCTGGAGCGGGAATTGCAGTAAGGGTGGCATCCAGATTTGGGAAAATCGGAATGACGCCGGGGCTCAGGGGGATTCCGGCAAGATGGACGGATCCCGATCCGGTCACGGCAAGAGTCATGTCGACCGCTGTTCCGATGTCGAGCTCCGATGAAATTTCGGCATGCACGCTTGTGGATCGTTGAGCGGTATAGTCTTTGATTTCCTGAAGATCGCGAGCTTGTTGGGCCGCGTCGATACTGTCGGGCCAGCGGTCCTCGTGCCGAGCCAATTCCGGGGTGATGAGATTTCCAAGTCCGTCGACGATAGCCGCGATGCGGGCGGGATTAAAAGTGGCGGAAATATGGGCTGCGTATCGTTGGGCGAGGCGGGCCTGGAATTTTGGTTGGTTCTTGATACGGTCAAGAAGAGCGTCATTGCGGAGCATTGAGTCGAACTCGTTTTCATCAATGTCGTCTAGTTTGAAAGTGCGATCCATGTCGGGAAGGAACCAGCGCCACTTGCTTCCGGGAGCGTGGGCTTTCCAAAACTCCCGGTTGTGCTTCCAGCTGGTGTTGTTGGCGAAGCTTTCGCTCACGATAAAGTCGATGAAGCTATCAAGATCGACGCGAGATTCGACAAATATCCAGTCGGCGGGCGTGTTGATGTCGTTGTTGTCGATGAAGTCGAGAAGCTCTACCCACTCGGTGATTTCGCCTTCCTCTGCTCCGAGGGTGGTGTCGTCACTGGTGAAGTGGCCATATCCGACATGGTCATATTCTCCGTTACTAACGCCGTATTTTTCGAAGATCCATTCCTTGGTCCAGCGGGATCGAATATTGTAGACGCCCCAGTAAGCTCCGTTGAGAAAGACGACCGAAGGACGGAAATTTGTCGTCTCAGCGTTGAGGTATCCCTTGGCGATGGAGTTCCACATACCGTCGCGGAGCATCGCGTCGTCCCAGTCGTCACCACCTTCCCTGAGGGTAAAGGCAGAGTGGTTTGGAATTCCGCTTCCGGGGAAGAGATCGTATTTGAGATTGTCGTCTCCGTATTTTCCGCGCAGGGAGATATTGAGAGCTTTTTGATCATGGCTGCCCCAATTGTTTTCACCGCCGATACGGATACCGCCATTGACGGCGAATCCCTCACTGCTGTCTTGAGGAAAAAATTCCACATGACCAGGAGCGTCCTTGCCCTTGTAGACTTCGTTCATTCCAGATGTAACAGGCTCGTGAGTATTTTCGTAAATGCCGATATCATTGCCGAATAGAGTCTCGGGATCGGCGACAACCGAAACGATGGGGAGACCGTTGAATGTCTCTTCGTAAAGGTAGGTTGATGTAGCGATCGGTCCGGGGATTTTGCCGGATTCAAAGACACGGGCGCGCACAATGGTGGTGGTCGAAATGGCGATGGGCGTCGTGTAAATCGGCGAGCTACTATTGGGTGTACTTCCGTCGAGAGTGTAGTGAATGTCTCCGGCCGAGGTGCTCAGGGCTATGTTTTCCGGATTGGTATAAAGTCCGGCTGCGGGAGTGATGGAAGCTGACGGGCTGGTCAGGCGAATATTGGCGACGGTGTTGGTGGTGTTGGCTGAGCCAGGAGTGGGTTCGACGAAATGTTGCCAAGTGGTCGGAGTGGTAAGATCGCGGCCATAGGAAATGTCGGTGACGGATTTGCCATAGGTAATCGTGTCGATAGCGTTGGTGCTGGTGAACGAGGAAGCATCGAGCGAGAGGTCGAAACCGAGATCGGAGCTACTTGAGGACACCTGGTGAACCTCGGCGGCAATGACATTGTTTCCTGCCACGAGGAGAGAAGGGGGAATTTGATACGTGTCGAAATCGGTCTCATCACTTCCTCCGACTGAGTCGAGGGCGCGGGTCGTTGAGGTGATGGTGCCTAAAGGCATGTTTTGTCGAAGGATCTCTTCTCCATTGAGGTAAATCACTGCGCCGTCGTCGGCGAGCAAGCGGAGTGTTAGGCCAGTGAATATTGTTGGATCGGTGAGATTGAAAGTATGCCGGAAGTAGCTGGTAACGTGTTTATTGTCTCTGTCCGGACCATAGGAGATCTCAGTGGCCGGACTATTTCTGTATCCGAGAGGTGCGCTACCGGATTTCCACGGGACGTCGTTGTAGGTGCGGGCCCGCCATTGCGTTGACTGGGCCGAGCCATCGTCGAGATATTTCCAGGTTGCACCTTCGGTGATTAAGTTGCCTGTATTGATTCCGAGGACCTGAGTCAGGACGACGGATTCACCTTCTGCGGAAAGTGAAAAATTGGTGTGATATTTTTCGACAGTAAAATCCCTCCATGGCCAGTATCCGCGCGGAAATTCTTCGCCGGGAGCAGCATCCTGACTATCGGCGATGACCATCAGATATCCACCAGCTGGAATCGACGCGCCGGCGGGAATGGCCCACTTGAATCGATCACTCGGGTTATCGCTTAAATAATAGCCGTCTAGACTAACGGCGGAGGCCCCGGGGTTGTGGAGCTCAATCCAGTCGGGATAGTCCTCAAAATCGGTGATGTCAGGCACCGAGCGGGTGTTGGAAGCCATGAACTCGTTGATCCTGACCTGGCTGAATAAAGGGAGGAAGAGGCATGGAATAAGAAGACCGGACTTCATAAGGCTGTTCTCTTTGAAAAGTACATAGCTGGAAAAATCCCAGATGAACACGTTATTAATCCCCCAGATCGTAGCTGTATAATACTGATGAGATCTGAACTATGAAAACTCGATAAGAAGTAGTCAGGCTTCATAAATCGGCGTGATTTTTGTGCGAATTGATTTTGATGAATTGGCCCAAAAGGGTAATTGAGCGATGAAGGGCCGAGGTGCTTACTTGGCTAAGTTCCTAATAATCGTCTTCCAGGCGGCCATGGATTTCTGAAGGTTTTCATGCTTGTCGCCCTTAATTGCGTAGCATTGCAAGCCGACGGGGCCGCTGAATTTCAGGCTGTGCAGAGCCCTGAACAGCCGTTCCTGGGGAAAATCGCCTTTGTCCAGAGGCTGAATCAGTTGGTTCCAGTTCCCTCCCCCCAGATCAGCTCCGCATGTGCTGACTGCGAAGAGTTTTGAGCCGGTTTTTTCAAGCGTTGTTTCGAGAGTTTTGGGATCTTCGTTTTTCAGAAAATGGCAGAGGTTGAACATCACGCCGAGATTGGGGTGGTTGACCTTTTTGATGAGATCCATGGCCTGGGGCATGGTGGCGACGGCGAACCCGTGGTGAGGATAGAGAGCGACTTTGATTTTCAAGTTTTCCGCCATTGCCGCAGTTTGGCGAACAGCCTCGATGGTCTTCGGGGTCATTTTTTGAATGGTGAGCTCAATGAGGGCGCCACGATTTGCGAGAGCTTGCACGGTGGCGGGTTCAATGGGCTTATCGTTGACGTTGAGATAGATGCTGAGGACTTTTAGTCCGGCTGCTTCGAAGGACTGAACTTGATTGGGCAAGCCGGTGGGATGGGCTCGAACCTGGCTGATGCCATCGAAGCCCAGCTCTTTGAGCGTGGCTGCGGGGTTCTTGAAGTTGACCCCGTTTTGAAAGGCGTAGAACTTGGGCTGAAAAGGTTCGGCGAATGTAGAAGCAAGAAGAGAGAAGGAGAGGAGAATTTTGAGAAGAGGCATTGGGGTTAATATACGCAGTCTCGTGTTTAAATCGTTCACGGAGACGTTTTTCAAGCTTCGTCGCTATCGCAGGTCGAGACAGGTTGCGGTGCCATCGGCATCGCGGACGTAGAGGCGGACTTGATGAAGGACAGGGGGACTCCAGGTGCGTCTGCCAAGTCCGGAATGACGGGCTAGTTGCTGGTATCCCTCGCTTTGAGCCTTCGGAATTACCGATAGTGTAGGCTCGCCCTTCAATGACCGCGATACCGGAGTAGCCGGTGTGGACTTTGGTTTACCAGAGTGTTTCTGGTCCGGCCGGTAGCCAGTCGTGTTTCCAAGTCGTTTCGTGGTCGTAGTTCCCCTCGTTCGCCGGTCCGCGCCAGACAATCCACTCGGGAGCGGGATATAAAAGACCAGTGAGAGGTAAAAAGACTTTCAATCTGATCACCTTCGCAGCTTCTTCGCCACTTCGTCGACTGTCTTCGCGGGGATGGCGAGGCTGCGATGGCGAAGGGCGCGGGCGATATTGAGTCCCACGACTTCTCCTTTTCGATTGATCAGGGGAGCGCCGCAGTTTTGTGGTTTCAATACCTGGTCGTGGTAAAGGGTGCGGGGGAAGTCGTTGCGACGCTCGCTGAGTTTTCCGCCCCGTCCGCTGAGAGAAGAGAGTGAATCGTCCCGGCGGGCGGCTGTTCGGTCAAAGGTTCCAATGGCTTTGGCCTGACGGACATCGAGGATTGGTTTGAGCGTGATTTCCTTATCGCCTCGTTTGACGATGATGGTAATCTTTTCTCCGGGCCCGTGTTTGGAGATGGCCTCGCCGAGTTCCTCGGAAGTGTCGATGGATTTTCCATTCATCTTGATTACTTCATCGCCCTCGAGGAACCCGATTTTATCAGCCGGGCTGTCGAGGTCGACACCCGAGATGATAGCGGAAGTGGTTTCGGGCGAGAAACTAACACCAAGGTATGCGCTTGGTTCTTTTGAGGAGACGTTCTTCTCAAATCCTTTCTTGGGGGCGGAACGGGCAGGTTGGGTTACGACGCCATAAGCCATATCATCGGGAAGCGGGGAGAAAACCAGAGTGGCGGGTGAGGGTTCGTCCTCCTCCCATCGGACGGAGACCAGGCCGTCGGCGTTGATACTGATCAAGGCGATGTCGGTTGCCTTATCAGTGCCGATGATGGTGATGGGGTAGGTTTTCCCCTTGAAGTGCGCGAGGAGTTCTTCCGGTTTGGAAAGCTCGGATGCTTTGGTGACCAGGCGTCCGGTGGGGGAAACGACGGTGGCATGAATGACTGTTTTATCGCCGCGTTTGATTTCGAGAACGGAATTTTCCAATGCTTGCTGGAGCACGTTAAGTGAGGTGAGGAATTCGAGGTCGGATTTCTGGATCGAGGCCGGTTGTTTGCCGGAGCCGTTGGTGACCATCATTGAGATGAGCCCTGCGACAGGTTGTGGGAAGTGGCGTCGGGCGGGGACTTCTTCGGGAGAAAGAGTGGCTGTTTTGTTGTCAGCGGTGGTAAGCGTGAGCGGGGCCTTGGCTTTTAGCTTTAGTGCGAGGCTGATGGGGGTTTTTACGGCCTCGTCATTGGCACTGGTGATGACGTCACCCCGAGCGAGTCCTGCTTTTTCAGCCGGGCCGCCCGATTGGATTGAGGCAATTCTCGGAGAAGAGGCTTTCAGATCGAGAGTGAATCCAAAGCGAGGTGCTTTGGGGATTTCTTCGACACGTTCTTCCTCTTGTTCCCCGGTGACGATGCGGTCGAGGAAGTCCTGCATGTGGTGGGGGTCGAGAAGTCGGGGGTGTTTGAGGAGTTCTACAGCGAAGGGGTCTCCGGAATTTTCTTCGAGAGCGGCTTCAAATTTTTCGCGCAGGCCAGCGTAGGGTTCGTCGAAATAGTATTCCGTTTGCTGGGTCATCGACTGGGCTGCGCCGATGGTCTCGTTGTTCATCAACTCGTTCCATTTTGCAACGATGGCGGGGAGGGGAACGTGTTTGTTTACCGACCAAGGCATGCCGATGTTGCTGTTGATGCCGATGACTTCTCCTTTGAGATTGTAGAGCGGGCCGCCCGAATCTCCGGAGATCACGGTGGCGGTGGTGATGATGGCGTCGCTGAATCCACTTTTAGTACCAGCTTCGGTAATACGTCCGAGACGGATCGGACTGGGGCGGCCGACGACTGGTCCACCGGGGTGGCCAGTGGCGATGGCAAATTCACCAACTTCGTAGTTCTTTTTCTTGATGTAGGGGCGGAAGGGAAATGGTCCGGGAGAGTTGATTTTGAGGAGGGCACCATCGGTATTGTGATCGACACCGAGGCTGGTGGCAGGAAGCTCACGGCCATCGGAGAGGAGGACGCTCATTTGTTCTCCGGGGGTTGATGTGACGTGGGCGGCCGTGATGACGAGGCCATCGGCGGTCACGATGACGCCGGAGCCAGAGCCTTGTCCGACCATGATGGCGACAGTGGAGGCAACGAGGTCGGGAGCGAGTTTTTTGAGGGTTCGGTCGAGTTCCTCGGGAGTTTGTCCCAATACCAGTGAAAGAGAAAAGAGAAAGGGTAGGAGAAATTTCATGTCTTAAAATTGGCGGGATTTTGTGAGGAGGCGCTCGAGAGCGGCGCGGATTTCCCTAGGTCTAAGAGCGAGGGTTTTCCCGGCTGAGACCGAGGCGATGTTGAGGCCGATAGCCTTGCCGTTTTGATCGTAAAGGGGTGATCCGCAGTCCCAAGCATTGAGAGAGAGGCTGTGGACAAGGCAGTCGGGGAAAGGGCTTCGTCGGACGCTGGGAATGACGGGGATATAGGAGTTGGCCGAGATTCCGGTGCTCGGAGGCATTAGGTCGGGGGACTCCAGCGTCACAGCGAAAGTCTGCGTGGAGCCGCCGCGGGAGATGTTGAGCTGAACTTCGTCACCGACACCTTTACTGTTCAGGAAATTGGCGAGGGTGGATCGGGTGGGAATTTTGGTCTTGTCAATATTGACGATGATGTCGCCAACTGTGAGGCCTGATCTGCTGGCGGAGGATTTGGAGCGGATGGCGGAGATTTTCAGGCCGTTTTCGAGCTGTTCCGTGACGACTCCCAGGCTGGTAACCGAGCTGGTTTGATGAATGGTAAGGCTTCCTGATTTTTGAATGCCGATTAAGTTTCCGAGAAGCGCGGATTTTTCGGCCAGCATCTCAGAGGAGTTTTCCTTGAGTAGTTTTGGTGCGGCCAGTGGGCTGCCCCGGGGGGGGATATCTTGATGCCACTGGATTACCGGCATATCGGAAGCTTCGATGCCAACGAGAGCGAGATCGCTTTTTTCGTCGGTCGAGAGGAGGACGGCAGGATGTGTCCTACTATTATATCGGACGGCGAGGTTGGGTCCAAGTTCACTTGCCTTGGTTAGAATGAGGCCATTGGCATCAACGATGGTTCCGATGACAGAGTGGGTCAGTTGTTTGTCGACGTTAAAGATGAGAACGCTGGGCAAGGGCGAAGGAAAGATCTTCAGGGCTTCTTTTTCTCGTGCCAAGCGGAGGGCTGATTTTTCGAGTTCCTTGAGTTCGTCTCTGGTGAGGCGTGGAGCTTGCGGAAGTTGCGTGGGGCTGGACTTTACCAATTCGGGCAGAACTTCGCTGAGTTTGGCGTCTTTTTCGATGATTCTTGAGAGGAGTGTGACCTGGGGGCCGCTATTGGTATATTTTGAAATGATGCCGGTCAGGGAGCCGTCGAGATTGAATACGGCATCGCCGAGTCCGACGGTTT
>Ga0160423_10004411_pt1 | contig 11569 bp, 7 predicted proteins | sample CRUFie14St8metaG_FD_108191 | JGI IMG/M metagenome (GOLD analysis project Ga0160423, IMG submission 108191) | Marine microbial communities from the Costa Rica Dome - CRUD Field 142mm St8 metaG | ecosystem: Environmental > Aquatic > Marine > Oceanic > Photic zone | place: Costa Rica: the Eastern... | reverse complement strand
GGTCAAGGACGGTCTAGTACCAGCGAGCACAATGGAGTCCAGAGCAGACATCACTCAGAAGAGCGTTCGACTTACTCGACAAGTAGCAAAGTCGCTCGATCAAGCCATTCAACTTGATAGAGCATTGAAGATAGGTTGGGGACGAGATGGGGATGAAAGACCGAAAAAAGGTGAAACGGGAGTCCTCACACATCTTCCAGCGAAACTGAAGATGCGTCTTCTAGGTGAATTAGGAGACCTAGTGGGCAGTGCAAATCAAGGGGCATTGTTACAGATTGAGGGTAAAACAGGAGATCTGGCTGCGGCTTTTCAAAGTGATGGAAAGACAATTTTCGAAAAAGGTACAGGAGACAGAGTCGCATTAGGGATGTCTGGAGGAACTGTAATTGTCCGAGATGATGTAGGTGTCGATGCAGGAGAATCGATGACAGGGGGTCTTCTTGTCATCCGAGGGATGGTTGGAGAACGAATCGGCTCAGGAATGATTGATGGAACAATAGTCGCACTTTCAAATGTAGATATTGAAGCAGGATCTGGAATGATAGGCGGTAAAATCGTCGTAGACGGCAGAGTCCGCTCTGTAGGAAAAGGAGCTAAAAGTCGATCAATTGATGCAGAAGAATTAGTTGAACTAAACGATATTTTGGAACCTCATGGATTCAAACTCACCTTGGAGGCCACGGTAATTGAAGCAGATTCAGATGAACATGTTGGTGCAGAACCGCCTGAAATTTCTTCATCAGGTAAATTTGATGGATTACGACTTTGCCCTCAGGGGTCTTCTCTATCTCCCTCTTCCGTAGTTAACTTATCAAGCGAAATCACTATGCCGGGAGTATCTTCAGGAACTATCCTCAGAAATATCTGGATTCCTCAAATTCAGAAGGGACCATCTAAAGCAGGTTCTGCATTAGAGGGGCAACCATGTATTGTAGATTCATCTCCCAGAGAAAATGACTACTTGCGAATTCATGAAGGAAATTACTTGACACTACGGGGACAATTATCAGAATCAGGTGGAGCAGTCATTGACATCTCCTCATTTCCTAATCTAAACGAATCCGCCATTCACGCAATGTCAACAATTGCGATCGGATTTCTTCCGGAAGACTCTCCTGTTCTCCTTATGGATGGTGTAGATAGAGTGGAGAAATTACTCCGAATGACTGGTGAATTAGGATTGGCTGGCGCAATTGTCGATGTTTGCACCATTGGTTCCGCACCAGCGATTTCTGCTTTACCTACTGTGGGAATGGCCCGTTCAAAGCAAAAATCACAAATGAGTGTTTTTCTGAAGACTGACTGGACACCCAGTCCCTCAGAAGCATTGATGTCAATAGCAGCTGGACTAAATGGAATTGTTTCAGAACCTTTCATAGGAGATGAAAGTCAACCTACAGGGGTGAAAAAAATAGCTACTGAACTCGATGTAAAACTATCATCAATGGAAGATCACGCAAGAGGATGGATGCAAGCAATGGGAGTTACATCAATCAATTTACTACAAAGACAGCACCTAAGAGCAACTAATCATGAAGCTGCTGTTCTGAGTGGTTTACGACTTGATGGTATTCGTCAACCTCTACCAATGTGGTCTCGTAGATAGACGAAGGGGTCAAACCAAGAAGCCTCCACCCACAGGCGGGGATAGTATGCCAACAGTGAAGTATGGACACGATTCAATTCGACATTTACTATCCTTACATGGTATATTTTACGACCCAGAATTATGGGAAAACCAACTATCTGATATTGGATGTGTTGTTGAAGGAATAGATGAAGAAGGAGTAGAAATAGAGGTTTTTCCAGACCGATCAGATCTTTTATCCGTTGAAACCATGACAAGAGCATCTCGTGCTTTTCTTTATTCTAACCCTACTCCCCCGAATTTGGAAGTTGAACCAGGAACGATTACAATGGAAATTGAAACCTCTATCTCAACTATACGTCCAGTAATTCTGGGTGCAGTAGTCAGAAATGTAAATACTGGATCAACAGAAGAAGAGAAAGACTTATTCATTCAATCATTAATGGATCATCAGGAAAAATTACATCTTACTCTTGGAAGGAAACGTAGACTCGCATCCATTGGAGTCCATGACTTATCTACTCTTGCTCCTCCATTCAAAGTCAAAGCTGTAGATAGAGATCATAGATTCGTTCCTCTGGCAATGAATTCTACTATGAGTGTGCAACAAATTCTTGACTCACATCCCAAAGGTATAGAGTATGCTCATCTTCTTGATGGAATGGATTTGGTGCCAATTATCGAAGATGCAGTTGGAAGAACACTATCATTTCCTCCAATAATTAATGGTAGCCACACAACAGTAAAAGATACTACTACAGATTTCATGATTGATGTAACAGGATGGGATGAAAGAGCTTGTGAAGCATCATTACTCCTTGTTTGTTTATCTCTTGCAGAACGAGGGGGAATTATCGAAAGTATGAATATCACAACTGCAGAAGGAGAAAATTTAGTTTCCCCAAATGGAAAACCACGTAGACACATTCTGCCTGAACGACTTTTAGAGCGGATTTTGGGAGGAAAAATCGAATCAGAAGTTATTCAGTCAGCATTAGAACGAATGGGAGGAAAATTAATTGAAACTAGAACGGCAACAGAAGGTCCTCTGAATTCAAACAGGTGGGGAGATGCCTCTGTTGGAGAAAAAATTCACATTATCGAAATGCCCAGATGGAGATTCGATATATTACATCCAATAGATATTGTAGAAGAAATAGCAACAGGTATTGGATATGAATCTCTAGGTGAAGCTCATTCTTCACTTGCTTTAGAAGGAGTACCACTAACTCGGGCAAACTTAATTCGTAGAATTAACGAAAGTCTCTCATCCCAAGGAATACAACAAGTCCAGAGTCTTACTCTATCTAATGATAGTTCTCAGTTCAAGAACATGAGATGGAAGGAACAAGGTGAAGTAACGAGAATTTCAAATCCAATTACGATTGAACATACAATTCTTCGACAAAATATACTACCGTCATTAATGGAGATATTAGCAGAAAACAGGCATCATGAATTACCTCAAAGAATTCAGGAATGTGGCGAAGTAGTTCGAGATCATCGTAACGCTTGGAGAGTTGCATGGGCATGTGCTGAAACAAATGCAGGATTTACTGCAGCAAAGGGAATTGCTCAAGCCCTGATAAGAGATCTAGGAGCAAGAGAAGACATCTCATTTGAACCATTGGACGACAATATTGGGCCATGGATTCCTGGTCGAGGAGCTAAGATCCTCATTAGGGATATAGAATTAGGGACCTTTGGTGAAATAGATCCACAAGTAAGCGAAATTTATGGATTAAAAGTACCTATTCATGCAGGAGAATTTGACCTTCTTGCATTGGCTGAAGCAATACCAGATCCGCTGATATAATGAACGATGAATACAACGAGTTAAACCTCTAAGGATTGAGTGTGGGCACATGAATGGTGCGACATCACGGCTCGTCACCTTGGCAATTATCGCCGTATTCTCATCGAATTTATTGATTCCAGTACATAGTTTGGAAGAACAAACTATCAGCAATGTTACTAAAGAATCTAGTAGTCTTTCTTTTGGTAGTAACTCTGGCTCCAATTTTGTTATTGAGCCAGGTGTTGGAACAAATATTCTAGTGAATATCACTAACAATGCATTAATTTCAGATTTTGCAAATGTGAGTATTATTTCATCATCGGGATGGAATATAGTTTGGCCAAGAAATTCCGTTCCATCAATCGGCGAAGATATCCCAATTAATTCTAATGAACTAATCTGGATACAATTCAGAGTAGATGTCCCAAATGTAGAAAACGGAATGCCGTTAGCAGGAAGTAAACACCTAATATCAGTTAAAGCAATTAGTCAAAATGAAGGGTTAGAATCGTTTTGGAATTTTACAATCGAAGTAACAGCAGTTTCGGGCATCTCAATAGATTCGCATCAAAATTTTGCTACTGTAGAACCAGGAGAAAAGGTACTATTGCCTATTTCTTTACGAAATGTAGGAAATCACAACGCTAATCTTGTAATCAAAGTTCAACCTATGTTAGATTCAGGTCTACCTGTTGATGACACAGTTCCTGACCAATCATTTGTTTACAATGGATGGTCAGTTGGAACATTTGATCTTTACAAAATAGAAAATTTAGCAGCAAACAATTCAGGCATTGTTCTGATAGAATATGCGTCACCATACATATTTTCAGGTGAAATAAACATTAGAATTAGCGCCTACAATGAATTTGAGCCATTTGAAATTTTAACAGTAAATCAATCAGTATCTATTGAAAGGATAAGAGGAGTTTCACTGGATTTTGATGAGAATAACGTTTGTAGTTTAATCTCTCCTTCAAGTACACAAAATCCAGTTGTTTGTCACGAAAATGTATCCATCACAAATACTGGGAATTTCAACGATCAGATTGAAATTCAAGTACTATCAAATCCAATTTGGTCTAATGTAGAATTAGGTTCATCACAAATTACTCTTCAAGAAGGAGAAACATCAACTGACATCGATCTATCTATCGAGATTTTGAACGGAACAATGGCCGGGAAAAGCGGAGAAATTACAATTGGAGCATTCATTGAAGAAGAATTAATTGAAATACAGAAATACTCTATTTCTGTAGATTCAGTTATCGACTGGAAATTAGGAGATAAACAAACTACAATGGAAAATGAAAATTGCACAATAACAATTACATTTCAAAACACTGGAAATTACCTTGATGGAATGATGATCTCTCTGGACATGAATGTGACATCTAATTTCGGATTGATACCCCCCCAAAATTCAATATTCGATAATACTGCAAATATCAGATATTTTGAGGTAAGAGATATCCAACCTAATCAAAATTTTTCATTTACTGCATTCGCAACCACCCCAACTGGATTTGAGATTAATGGAACTGCTAAACTCGAAGTAATGGCACACAGTATTTCGGATCCAAGCGTAAATTTTTCAATCGCAGAAGACATTGATTATCTAGGCGATTATTACAGAATATCAGATGATGAGGATGAACCAAGTGTATTTTCAGAACTGTTATCTGAAGGAATTATATTCGTCACTCAGAACAATGGAATTCTTATGACAATATTTGTTGTTGCAGTAGGTACTGTACTACTAAACCGGGCACTGATTAAACGTCAAGAGGATATGAAGAAAATTCTATCAAAACCTGAAGTCAAACCTGAAGAAAAAGTAGAAGATTGGACAAAAAAGTTTGAAAATAAGTCAGGAGGAGTAAAATCAGAAATTAATTCAAGAAATATTCTTGCTGCAACAGACATTTTAGACCATCATACCAAAGAATCTAATCTAAAAGAAGCAGATTTACTTGCCTTAGGACTTATTGATAATTCCTCTAGGAAAACTCTTGGAGAGAAATTGATGCCGTCAAATCAAACAAAAAAGAACACTAAGAATAATTCTGATGGAATCAAACCAAGTCAAACTATCGGAAAATCCACAAAAAAGGAGAAAATGACCGATACCGATTTCGACCTAGACCTCTGAAAACAATCATGATTGTAGGAGTTGATGAGGCAGGGAGGGGGCCTGTCATCGGGCCTTTAGTTGTTGCATCATTAGGTATTCCTGAGGATCAAATCAATATTTTAGAAGAACTAGGAGTAAATGATTCAAAGGCACTTTCACAATCTAGACGATTAGAAATCAGAAATAAAATCTTGAGGTATAAAAATTGGAAATATTCCATAGTAGAATTTAGCGCAGAACAAATTGATCGTGCGATGGAACATGATACTCTCAATAATATAGAAGTCAAATTATTTGCAAAGGCAATTGCTAATATTGGTTCGGAGTATATTTCTAAACTTATTTTAGATGCGTGTGATGTGAATCAAGAAAGATTTGGTCGAAATGTATCTTCTATAATCAAAGCAACCTCGAAAAATTTTGAATTGATTTCAGAACATAAGGCCGATTCTAAACATCTTATTGTCGGTGCTGCTTCAATTCTTGCGAAAGTGCATAGAGATTTGGAAATAGAACGAATTTCACAAGAGTGTGGATTTAAAATTGGTTCGGGGTACCCCTCTGATCCAAAAACTAAGGAGGCTATTCCAATGTTAATAGCCAAAGATTCCCCAAATACTCATCTCAGATGGTCATGGGCCACGGTTGAAAGAGCTTGGAAAGAAGCAGGAAAAGGAAAACTACCTCTAAGGCCTAGAATTTCTCAAAATACTGGCGGACAGTCGTCTGTAGACTTCTGGTATCGGCAATTGTAAGAGTGAGCGCCTTTCAGCCCAGTACGAGTACCATGGGGAATCCTGTTGATCAACCTGAAATTGTCAAGGCAATCAGGACGTTTTCTCTTCAAAATGCTCTTGAATATGAAGGCGAAGGAGAAATGAAATCAGTTCTAGGACGTGTGTTTGGAGCACACCCTGATCTAAAGCCACATGCTAAAGAATTAGTTTCTAGAATTATTCCGGCCGTACAAGATGCGAATAATATTGCTAAGTCAAGAGGTTTAGACCACATTAGACAATTACTTTCCGAAGAAGCACCTGAAGCATTGGAAAAAAGAGTCAAAGAACGTCGAGAAGGGCTCAAACCATTGGAACAAGCGGACAATGTTGTTCTTCGGTTTGCTCCCAACCCTAACGGCCCAATGACATTGGGACATAGTAGAGGAGTAATAATCAACAGTGAATACTCAAAAATGTATAATGGAGAAGTAATTCTAAGATTTGATGATACAGATACAAAGCGAAAACCTCCAGAAATTTGGGCATACAAACAAATTCAAGAGGAGTATGAATGGTTAACAGGGAAAAAACCTGAAAGAATTATTTACGCATCTGACCGAATGGCCATTTATCTTGAACATGCTAACGAGGATATTTTGAATCAAAATGCATATGTTTGTACATGCTCAGCAGAAGAATTCAAGATTCTTAGAGATGCAAAAAACGAATGCCCATGTAGAGATTTAGATACATCAGAACAAGTTCAAAGATGGGAACGTATGAATGATCCGCAAGGTGGATGGAATGATGGTGCCGCAGTAGTTCGAATTAAGACAGACCTAAACTTACCAAATCCGGCTCTACGCGATTGGCCTGCTCTGAGGATACAAACAACTGCACATCCAAGGGTAGGCAACACATACCGTGTATGGCCACTATTAGATTATCAATCTGCGATAGAAGATCATCTGCAAGGAGTAACCCATATTATTCGGGGTAAAGATTTGATGGACTCCACGAGAAAGCAGACTTTACTTTACAAATTACGTGACTGGGATTATCCTGAAACCATGTATTGGGGAAGAGTCAAGGTTCACGAATTTGGAGGATTTTCTACTAGTGCAATGAAAGCGGATATCTCTACTGGAAAATATTCTGGGTGGGATGACGCACGTCTCCCCACAATTGCAGCATTAAGAAAACGAGGATTTTCCTCTGAGGCATTACGTGCTTTTTGGATAGAACTTGGATTAAATCAAAAAGATATTTCAGTTTCTATGAAGACTATAGAATCACATAATTCAAAGGCAATCGAGAAGGATACTCCCAGAGCATCATTTGTTCGTGAAAAACAAACTTCTCTTACTCTAAATATGAGTTCAAATTGGCCTACTGAAGAGCTTCGAATCCCTAAACACCCTGATGATCCAAGTATGGGATTTCGAGTATGGCCTGCTCCCAAGGACGGAGATTGTGTACTCTTAGAAAATGAAGACATAAAAGATCAGATAAGACTTAAAGAATTTGCTAACGTAAACTATGACAAAGGAATACTTGAAACAAATGGATTTGAAAGAACAGATCGAAGACCAATTGTCCATTGGCTTCTAAAACATCATTGCCAACCTGCTATTCTTTCTCTACTTGAAGGAGACTATATAACCAACCAAAAGGGTATGATAGAAACTGGGCAATATTCTAAAGGAGATATTCTTCAATTAGAACGAGTAGGTTTTGCTCGAATTACTGAAATATCGAATGATTCAGTAATCAAACTTATCTATCTGCATGAATAAATTACGGCGTGGGTTTCAAGGACTCTAGACGAGTGGGATGTATATGAAACGGGGAAGTCTGGTTCTCACGATTCTATGTATTTTCTTAGTCTCAATGATTCCAGTTCAAAACATATCTGCTGATCAGGCCACTGTTCATCAAGGTGCTGTAGAACATGTAATGTTCTTCATTGGAGAAGCAGATAACACAAAAACCGGTTCAATGTCACCATCTGAATCTTCCAAAAATGAATTTTATGAGTTGGAGATAACATATCAAGGGATTGAGAAACAACGTATCGTGCAATTTGAATCTGTGATAGGCATTAATGGAATCATTCCTTCGAGTACGTGGGAAGTTTGCAATGACTACCGAGCAGAAGGAGGTTCAACTGGTGCGGCTAATTTCTCCGCAGAGGTCGAAGTAGGGGGCGAGACATTCACTGGTTCACAAGGAGGACATGGAGGAATTCCATTTCAGCCCGGAAGAGAGGGAACCTTCTGTATTAGTGTAGAAATTGATGAAATATCTGTATCTCAAGGCGAAAAAATTACTGTTACATTGTTTAACAATGGAGGAATAATATGGACTAATCCAGATGATGATTCTAAGGCTTTGATACTGTGGGGGGACTCAGACTCAAACAGTGGATTGAATCTTAATTCGCCTCTACTTGATATCGAAATGATGGAGCCAAATGTGGATGGAAATCAAGTATACTTCCCTGTGAGGTTTCATTCCGAATTTGGAGATGAACTAGCTATTGCAGAAACATTGACTGCTAAAATTCTCGGAAATGAAATCGGAGGTGACCCTTACGTTAGCACTACTTCTACAGGCGTGGAAGTAGTTTACATATGGACAACTCCTTCTGATGCCGAATCAGGAAGTTACACATTCAACATCACACTAAGGCCTCAAGAAGGTGTAATTATTCAGGCGGAATTAAGTCATGAATTAACTTTAGATGGCAGTTCTGGCAATGGCGATGGCTGGTATCCTTCAAACGAGCCTGTGAGAACTGGAGGGACCAATTTACATCTAGACATCGACGTTAATCAAGTGGATGATCGATTAGAAAGAACGAGTAAGTTAGAAATTGAAGGAGCAGTATCCACATGGATTCGATGGGGATTGGATAACATTGGTAATGAAAGTCTTGACTCAACATCGTGGTGGAGAGAGCTTGGAGATTCTGGTTCTATCGTTGGTGCCGATGGATTGAACAACCGTGTTGTAGATGATTCGGAACTTGATATCCTTGAAAACTACCTCACAGGAAGTTCCAGGGATTTAGCAGATTTCATCGATAGAGCACTAGCATTAGAATCAAAGTCAATTCTAGGAGGTGAACCATTTGACTTAGAAGGAGCTCTAGATATTGACATAGACATGAATGGACAAAATTCCTTTGGACCTGAACCAATCACAATCACTATTCGCTCCAGTACGGTTCTAGATTCAGGTTCTTTCATTTTCATTGAATCATTTGTCCGTTCACAATCCCAAACATATTGGACAAAGGTGAGTTTAGATGCAACTCTTTCCACAAATCCACTTCAAGGAATCTCAAATGTGTTCTCTGAAGAAATTGATTCAAATCACCTTAGAATAGGAATAGCAGAGAATGTACGCGTCTCATTCTCATCAGACGAGAGAATAGATGATTTCAGAGTCACTATTACTCCCGCAACATCATTTATCGATGGGCCTATGATCGGACTATTTCTCTTGTTAGCAATACTCATTGTGAGTGCTACTGTATCTGTAAGGGGGACTCGAACGAAAGCGAGATCTCCATCATTATTTTGGCTTATTCTCTCCACATCTATATTGTTAGTATTTTACACAATAGGCATTAGAATGACGCTCATACTAGGAGCAGCGGCTGGAAGTTTCATCCTCTCGTTGATTATTATCTTCATTTCACCAAGTCACAGAATCGATAGATTAGATGATATTCCAAATAAAAAAATTCCAGTAATTGACTGCCCAATTTGTAATCAAGCAAATCCAATTACTTCTGACGAACGTCCACTAAGACTACCTTGTGGTGGATGTGGTAGAACGCTCCTAATTGAATAATTATTCAAACCGACCAGTTCTAACCAATCCATCTACAGTTCTACTCGCAAACAAACGTACTTCTTGAGAATGATTCCATTCATTGCAAAGATCATGGAGTTGAGATGCTAAATCTCTGGACCAATCAGGAGCTAGAACACGATGCCATCCTAATTCTTCTATTCGAGGAGTTGATGGACGTTCACTAGATAGTAGTGGAAGAAAATATGTAGAAAGTGATCTTGCTCGATCTTCAATATCCATCTTACTCCAACCTAATGTAAGTCCTTCAAGCAAAAATGGGTCTAATTCAGGAAGCATTTCCACTGAAGGATCAGGTACTTCAGGGAGGGGGACGACTTTTATTCTTCCAACGTCCTGTAAATAATCTCGTATAATGGTAAATACTGGATCATAAGTTTGATCCATCGCATCATGTAACCAATTCCCGGCAATTGAAAAAGGAAGAAGACGAATACTACGAGCACCACCCGGAGATAATTCTTCCATCAATGATGCAGCAGTAGCTACGGGAGATAGGCGTCCATGTCTCCCATCACCTTTGTGACCATCTAGTGCGCGAACAATGGTAGGATTCAGAGTTAATATCGCTTCATCTGAGTTCCAGATAATATCTGCATTGTGAGTATCTAAGATATCAATAAAAATTCCTGAGTTATCGACAGATGAAGGAGCGAAACGTCTACTATACGGGCGCCCCAAATCGATTAATGCAGATTCAATCATGGATAATGCAATACATCCAGAGATTGTTAATGGAGCACGCAAGGTAACAGATTGGCTTGGATTATCTGATATATACCGCGCAGCATTGCGAATTGATTCGGAACACGCAGAAAATGGTTCCAACTCTATGAGGCGCGTCATGACTCTGGACACGCAAGGAAGTTCAAGACCTATGCGATTATTATCAATTCACAGCCAGACGTAGTTGATCTCTCTTATACGTCCAATCGGAATCTAAAGCTCCAGTGCCCTTGAGATATCTTGACAATCTACGAATTCTAGATTCAACGAGTTCAAGTTGACGACGATTATGGATGTCTTTTCTATTGGAGTTAAGATGATCTAACATCTTCAACGCCTTTCTCATTAAGTTCATCAAATCTTCAGGAATTTCAGGAGATATTCCGTTTCTCGCCAAAACTTGACTTATTCTCTCACCTAACACTAATCTAACGTTAGGAACAGCGTGTTGGTCACGAAGAATAAGTCCAATCTGAGCTGCAGTGTGTCCTTTCCGTGCAAGATCTATTATTGTCTCTTCGATAGCTGATTTGTCAGTGTTTGACCACTCAGGAGCAGAGTCTACAAACGGCTTAGTAGAACCACTTCGGCCCCGACCGGATGCATGCATTCTACCCACTGATACCTCTCCTTGCACCGCTGCGACTTCCTTCCCCTCTTTAACCGCTCCGACAATCAAAAGTCAGGTTTCACCCAATTCGATGATGAGATCTGGCTACTCT
>Ga0160423_10004410_pt1 | contig 11570 bp, 12 predicted proteins | sample CRUFie14St8metaG_FD_108191 | JGI IMG/M metagenome (GOLD analysis project Ga0160423, IMG submission 108191) | Marine microbial communities from the Costa Rica Dome - CRUD Field 142mm St8 metaG | ecosystem: Environmental > Aquatic > Marine > Oceanic > Photic zone | place: Costa Rica: the Eastern... | reverse complement strand
TTGATGCAACAGGTGGAAAAAAATCGATGCATCCCACCAACCAGCACACCCTTAAACCTGTATACATTGGAGAAATACTTAAGAGTGGACAGTTCAAAATTGTTTATGCAAGTGATGGATTAGTTTCTCCTGATTCTTACAGTTCTTATTTGTGGCCCGATGGTAATTTCCCCAAACCCACTGGTAGACCAAATGGTGATGGCTCACTCTAATCCATTTTTTCTAAGAACACATACAACATAAAAGCAAAGCGGACTCGGCATTGGTCTCATAGGCCGAGTCCGCTTTTTTTGACAGAAAAATATTCTTTTTTGAAGAAGAAATATTCAGTTTTTCCATCTATTTTTTTCATACCTTTTTGTATCTCATTCTTTTTAAATTTGCCATTTACAGGCTTTGGCAAAGAAGTGCTCGGTAAGAAAAGCATTAAAGAAATGATAAAGGATTTAGCTTCCTCAGACAGTGATGTAGTTGAAAACACAATAAGCAGTCTTGCTCAAACCGGCGACTCTAGATTGGAAACCTTTTTTGAACTTTATCGCCAAGGGAGTGTTTACAATTGGCCCAATGAAAGTGGTGGTGTTCGAATTGTAGTAAATGAAGAGACGGTAATGGATGATGATTTTAATGAATTTGCTCCTCTTCTCGAGCCATTATCTGGCCAGCCATTTTTAATTGAGGGAAAACAAGCTAAACCCGATCTGCTTGAACTTGAAGATATTAGCCCAAGCAGGAAACTCAGATCCTTGGTCAATTCTTCTAAGTTTTTGTTAAGACTATTTGCCGATGACTTCGAAACTAAACTTTCAGGCGTAAAAAAATGTGGTGATCCCTCTTTCCTGCCTGACGCGTTGCCCTACCTAGAAAAGATGGTCAACGATGCTGAGGAAAATGATAAAATCAGATTTACTGCAAAGGAGAGCATTGAACTCATGATTTTAAGCGGATCGGTTGAAGAAAAAAATTCACCGCTTGATCGCTTAAAAGCCCTTGAAAAATTAGGTGAGCTTAAAAGTCTTCGTGCATTTGCCAGAATTGATGCTTTTAAAAAGGAAATTTACAAGCTGAGAGAAGATGGAAAATTTAGTAAGAAAGACCTTCTGGCTGCAAACAAAACCATTGATTCGGTACAAAAAATAATTCAAGGCCATAAAGATAAAGTCGAATTGTCAGGAAACTTGTTTCGTGGTGTTTCTTACGGAAGCGTTCTTATCTTAATTGCTCTTGGCTTGGCAATTACCTTTGGACTTATGGGTGTAATCAACATGGCACACGGAGAATTGATGATGATCGGTGCCTATACCACCTACGAAGTCCAATTACTTTTTGGGCATAGCCCTGATAATCCCGTAAACCAATATTTCTTGTTTGCACTTCCTATTGCATTTATTGTTGCCGCTATTGTTGGGTTGATTATGGAAACTTTGGTTGTCCGTCATCTTTATAATCGTCCCCTTGAATCACTCTTAGCCACTTGGGGTGTGGGGCTCATTTTAATCCAAGTTATTCGGATTATTTATGGTGACAATATTGGAGTAAATTCACCGACCTGGGCTAGAGGTGGGTATGAAATTTCTCAGGATATAATTTTACCATACGCCCGTCTTTATCTTCTTGGTTTATCTGCATTTTGCGTTGGTTTTATATATTTTATCATTAAGAAAACTCGTTTTGGGATGTTAATCCGTGCAACTATGCAAAATCGAGACATGGCCAACAGTCTTGGAGTAAGAACCAGAAAGATTGATAGACTTACTTTTGCGCTAGGTTCAGGAATTGCAGGAGTTGCCGGTTATGGTTGGACAATCATAGGTGGAGTTACTCCGGATATGGGGCAAACCAATTTTATTGTCGATTCATTTTTAGTTGTAGTGACTGGAGGTGTTGGAGAATTGGTGGGCGTGATTTGTTCTGGTTTAGGTATTGGTGTGCTCACCAAACTGATAGAGCCCCTAGAAATCGCAGGTTTCGTTATCGGTCCGGTTTGGGGGAAAGTCATCCTTCTAGCCATTATTGTCGCTTTTATTCAGTACCGTCCGTCTGGCTTATTTGCTCCAAAAGGCCGCTTGGCAGATAAAAAATAATGATTCAGCAAAGCAAGATTATTGAATCGAAAAAAGTTTTTGTTTTTTTGTGCGTCCTTGGTTTTGTTTTAATACCAAGTCTTTATTTCATGGGCGTCCTTTCCATTGGGGATATTAATATGCTTGGTCGTTTTATGACTTTTGCAATCCTTGCTTTGGGTTTGGATCTACTTTGGGGATATGTCGGTATCCTGAGTTTATGCCAATTTACCTTCTTTTGTTTGGGAGCATATGCTATGGGGATACATCTTGCACATCATGGAGGGCCTGAAGGTATTATTGATGCCAACGGTTGGAAGATACCTGCCTGTCTATTTGTGGTTTACCCTTACGATATAGGCGAGTCTTCAGGTGATGCTCTAGTACCTGGATTTTGGAAACCTTTTTGGAATTTGCCGGTTACCATAATTCTTGGATTAATCATTCCTGCTATTGTAGCCTTTGTACTTGGATACTTTGTATTTCGAAGTCGTGTTAGAGGGGTGTATTTCGCAATTCTTACACAAGCCATTGCAGTAGCATGCTGGCTTGTTTTTTGTAGGAATGATGTAAAATTATGCGGAACCAATGGTCTTACTCGTTTCGATATAATAGCTCCGAGTGGTTCCTTTTTTACCTTCGATCCAATATCTGCAACCGATGACTGGAAAGAAGCGAATATTGGAAATAAAGAATTGGATCTGAATACTGATGGTTCAGTAGATCAGTTGGATTACTCAATTGCAGATGTTGGGTTTTCTCTCTCTTCACCAGATGTTCAGCTATCTCTTTATTTGATCACAGTTCTATGTCTATTTGGATCCTACATTTTGTGCCGTTGGATAGTAAATTCACGACTTGGTCGAATACTTGTTGCTATTCGTGATGATGAACCGACTTTGAATTTCTTCGGTTACAAACCTTACAATTTCAAAATTTTCGCTTTTTGTGTGGCTGCTGTTTTGGCAGGGCTTGCGGGTCTACTATATGTTCCACAGATGAAAATAGTAACACCTTCCAACATGGAAGCAGTTCGTTCAGTCCTTGTGGTAGTCTGGGTTGCCGTCGGTGGCAGAGGAAGTCTAGGAGGAGCAATTTTAGGTGCTCTTTCCGTCAATCTACTTTATAATTATTTAACCTCTGAGCATGATTATGGTTTCTTTTCTTGGAGCCCTGACTACTGGCCTATTTTTCTGGGAATAATGTTTGTGCTTGTGGTCTTATTTTTACCAAAGGGATTGATTGAAATTGTGGAAAAATTTACCAAGAGATTTAGACCTGAAATAAGTAAAAAAGTGGAGGCATCATCATGATCCAAGATGAGCAGATTATTGATACACTGTCTGCTTACAGAGATTACAAGCCTAGTGAAGTGCAATTAGATTCATGGTCATCCAAGTTTATTTTGTTTGCCGAAGAATTATCTGTTACATTTGACGGCTTTAAAGCGGTTGATATTCCGTGCTATGGTATACATCATGGGGAACTGAGAGTAATTATTGGACCTAATGGAGCAGGAAAGACTACTTTTTGTGATCTAGTTAGCGGTAAGACCCGCCCATCCACAGGAAAAGTGTATTTTGACGGTAAAGATATTTCTTCTCTCGATGAATCTGAAATTTCCTTACTTGGAATAGGAAGGAAATTTCAGACCCCTACGGTTTTTGACAGTCTCTCTACCTATGAAAATCTTTTGCTGGCATTACCCGGAAATCAAAACTGGAAAAAAAATCTTCTTGAAAAAGAAACAGAGGAAGAAGAACATCAAATTCTAGAAATTCTAACAAAAGTAGGTCTATTCGATCAGCGAAATGAAGTAGCCAAATCTTTAAGTCATGGACAACGGCAATGGTTGGCTATTAGTGCATTGATTATTTCTAAACCCAAACTCCTGCTTATCGATGAACCGGCAGCTGGGTTAACTGATAAAGAAACCGAGCAGACAGCAGATTTGTTGCTTGAGTTGGCAAAGGATCACACTTTGGTTGTAATTGAACATGATATGGATTTTGTTCGTCGTTTAGACAGCACAGTTACTGTACTAAATGAAGGTAAGGTCTTGGCCGAGGGATCTTTGGCAGAGATGGAACAGAACGAACAGGTAATGGAGGCATACTTAGGACGATGACTGAAATTGCTGAACAAACAATTTTTTTGAAAGTGAAAGACCTTGAGTTTGCATACGGAGAAGTAAAGGTATTGCACGGCTTAGATCTTAAAATTAGTGAAAAGTCGATCACTTGCGTTATGGGACGTAATGGTGTCGGAAAGACAACGCTCTTGAGGAATCTTGTGGGGTTAGAAAAAGCGAGCTCAGGAAGTATTTATTTTCAGAATAAAGATATCACAAACGCAGAATCTTTTTACCGAGCTTCATCAGGATTTGGATATGTACCACAGGGACGACAAATTTTTCCTCTCTTGACGGTAGAGGAAAATCTTTCGGTCGCACTTGCTGCAACAGAAGGTGGTCAGCGAGAAATTCCAAAGTCCGTTTATGATACATTTCCTGTTCTTTTCGATATGAGAAAAAGAAGGGGAGGCGATCTATCAGGCGGTCAACAACAGCAACTTGCAATTGGCCGGGCATTGGTTACCCGTCCAAAGCTATTACTTCTTGATGAACCTACTGAAGGTATTCAGCCCAATATCATTACTATGATTGGGGAAGTATTAAGAGGGTTGGTCGAAGAGCAGGGAATGACTATTCTGTTAGTCGAACAATATGTGGATTTCGTCAAAAAATATGCTGATTCATTTGCTGTAATGAATCGTGGCCGTTTCGTTGCAGATGGAACTGTAGACCAACTAGATGCAAGTACCGTTAACAAACACCTTAGTATTTAAATTACCATGCACCTGACTCCACGAGAGAAAGACAAATTAATGATTGTGGTGGCCGCTGATTTGGCTCGCCGCCGAAAAGACAGGGGAGTTCTACTCAATTACCCTGAGTCTGTTGCCCTTATTACTTATGAAGTTATGGAGGGTGCAAGAGATGGAAAAAGTGTTGCTGACTTGATGAGTTATGGTTCCACCATTCTGACAAAGGATGAGGTGATGGAAGGCATTGCTGAAATGATCCATGAGGTACAAGTAGAAGCCACTTTTCCTGATGGAACCAAACTGGTAACCGTTCACAACCCGATAAGATGAAGCCAGGAGAAATCGTAACTTGTAAGGAAGAGGATTTTATTCATGCCAATGAAGGCCTTGAAACCATTTTGATTAAGGTCAGTAATTTGGGAGATCGTCCGATCCAAGTGGGCAGTCACATGCATTTTTTCGAAGTCAATCGTCTACTGGATTTTGATCGAGATAAATCAAAAGGGTTCAGGCTGAATGTTCCTGCAGGCACTGCTGCACGTTTTGAACCAGGAGATTCAAAAGAGGTGGAACTCGTTGCATTAGCCGGAAAGCGGGAAGTTTTTGGTCTTAATAATTTAACAGAAGGGAGCGCAGATTAATGAGCCTGAAACTTACCCGAAGACAATATGCGGAGATGTATGGTCCCACAATTGGTGACCAAGTTAGGTTGGGAGATACCGAACTCTTTATTGAAATCGAAAAAGATCTAATTGCAGAAAATGGAGGCTATGGGAATGAGATAAAGTTTGGCGGAGGCAAGGTTATTCGTGATGGAATGGGGCAGTCTCCTCTCGCTCTGGATGAAGATTGTCTCGACCTAGTCATCACAAACGCCACGGTGATGGATCCCTTTCTCGGAATTGTGAAGGCAGATGTGGGGATCAAAAATGGTTTAATTGCAGGAGTAGGTCATGGAGGAAATCCCCTCATTCAGGATGGCATCGATCCAAAAATGGTAGTGGGTGCAGGAACGGAAGTGATTGCGGGTGAAGGAATGATTATAACAGCTGGTGGCTACGACTCGCATATTCATTTTATCTGTCCACAGCAAATTGAAGAGGCACTTGCAAGCGGCGTTACCACAATGACTGGAGGAGGAACAGGACCTGCGACTGGTACAAATGCAACCACCTGTACTCCGGGAGCGTGGAATATCGGCAAAATGCTTCAGGCATCTGATGATTTCGCGATGAACTTAGGATTTCTTGGCAAAGGAAACTGTTCCAATCCGGAAGCGTTACGCGAGCAGGTTCGAGCAGGTGTGATTGGACTAAAACTTCACGAGGACTGGGGTACTACTCCTTCGACAATCGACACTTGTCTGGGCGTTGCAGACGAAATGGACATTCAGGTCGCGATTCATACGGATACTTTGAATGAAGCTGGTTTTGTCGAAGACTCGGTGGGAGCTTTTAAGGGTAGAGCCATACATACTTTTCACACGGAGGGTGCGGGTGGTGGGCATGCTCCGGACATTATCAAAGTGTGCGGAGAGCCAAATGTTCTTCCGTCATCGACCAACCCAACCCGTCCTTTTACCGTAAATACAATTGATGAGCATCTGGACATGCTAATGGTATGTCATCATTTAGATTCAAAAATTCCGGAGGATGTTGCTTTTGCCGAATCAAGAATCAGACCTTCGACTATTGCGGCAGAAGATATTCTTCATGATCGTGGAGCTTTTTCGGTGATGGCCAGCGATAGTCAGGCGATGGGCAGAGTGGGTGAGGTTCTCTGCCGAACCTGGCAGACGGCGGATAAAATGAAGCGTCAGTTCGGGAAACTTGAATCTAATACACACAGCAAAGCTGATAACTTCCGTGCTCTGCGTTATTTGGCAAAGTATACAATTAACCCTGCAATCGTGCATGGTATGTCTGATAATATCGGATCAATCAGTGTCGGGAAAATAGCAGATTTAGTTTTGTTTAAGCCCGCTTTTTTTGGCGTTAAACCCGAGCTGGTCTTAAAGGGTGGATTTATCGCCTACGCAAACATGGGTGACCCTAATGCCTCAATACCCACACCACAACCTATGCATTATCGTCCACAATTCGGATCCTTTGGGAAAGCCCGAACTTCCACCTCAATGACTTTTGTCAGTCAGGCTTCTCTGGAATCTGAATCTTTGCATGATCTTGGTTTAGAAAAAACACTGATTCCTGTTCGCAACACTCGTGAGATCAGCAAAAAGGATATGATTTTAAATGACTCATTACCAAAGATGGAAGTCGACCCTGAAACATATATAGTCAAAGCAGACGGAGAGGAGTTGCATTGCGAACCAGCTAAAGTCGTTCCGCTGGCTCAGAGATATTTTCTATTTTGATCATGATCATCATCAGGAATTTGGATGCAATCATTCAGGGTGATAACCAAAATGAAATTTCTTTAACAGTTGAAAGAAGAGTACTTGCCAAAAGGAGATGGCGAGGTCAGGCCGAAGACGGTACCGACTTCGGCTTTGATCTTATATCGCCTCTTCGAAATGGAATTTGTTTTCATAAGCAGGAAAATAGAAATTATGTAATTGATCAAAAGGCGGAGTCAGTTTTCAAAATACCTTATTCCAATCCCAATGAGGCTGCACACAGGGCCTGGCAAGTTGGGAATCTTCATTTCCCAGCTCAATTTCATGATGCATACCTTTTGGTTGAAGGAGATTATGCGGTGAGACTCATGCTTGAACGTAATCAAATTCCTTTTGACGAATCAACTGAAGTTTTTCAGCCCGTTATAGCTGCGTCTTCGCATCATCATGGGAATGGAAAATTACTTAAATATCTTAATATGTGGTAACCTAATTTTGATTGTGAATTCCAAAGAATCAGATTGGTTAGGTGGACTTATTCAGACCACCGATACTCTTTTTCCCTCCGGCGGTTATGCACATTCCTACGGTCTGGAGGAAATGGTTGCATTGGGAAAAGTCGAGTCCAAGGAGGACTTGGAGGAATTTCTAATTCGGCAAATTCTACCATCTTTGGAGAAGTTGGAATTACCCTACTTGGGATTTTGTTATGAAGCAGTTGCAAATCGTGACTACAACGAACTATTAATTTTAAATGAGGAGATTTCTGCATGGAAATTGACTCGAGAATTACGGGATGCTGGGAATTCACAGGGAACTCAGTTGCTTCGGATGATCCTTGAAATTCACCGCTGTCCCGTTTCCAAAAAATTTAAACAGGTTTTGGATGAGAGTGGAGATCCCTGTCAGCAGATTACAGCAACTGCACTTTTACGGAATTTTCAGGAAGTACCTCTAAGGTCTGCAATGATCGCATGGGTATACCAGTCTGTTTCAAATTTTTGTTCAGCATCAGTCAAATTACTGAGGTTGGGTGAGATCGCCTGTCAAAAAATAATTTATAACTGTATCAATAAAGAAAGGGTTCGGGGCATAATTAGCGGGGCTTTAGAGGTGAAAAAAGAGGATGCCGGATTTTTTAATCCCATGCTCGATCTGTCATCTGCCCGTCACGAACTTGCATTTTCCAGACTTTTTATATCATGACTGAAAATAATAAGAATGAATTCAGCCGTCCTGTTAGGGTGGGGATTGGCGGACCTGTGGGTTCAGGAAAAACGATGCTCACCTTGCGTTTGTGTGAAGTTCTGAGGGAAAAATACTCAATGGTCGCAATTACGAATGATATCTACACCGTCGAAGATGCACAGTTTTTATCTCGGAATAAAGCATTACCTGAAGATCGCATAATGGGTGTAGAGACCGGAGGGTGTCCGCACACCGCCATTCGTGATGATACCACTATGAACTCAGTTGCCATTGAGCAACTGCAGCAACGCCATCCGGATGCTAAATTGGTTCTTCTTGAGAGCGGAGGAGACAATCTATCAGCAACTTTTTCTCCGGAATTAGTAGACGCTTTCATCTTTGTTATCGATGTTGCGGAGGGTGATAAGATTCCGAGAAAGGGTGGGCCGGCGATTCGTTATTCTGACCTTTTGATTATTAATAAAACAGATTTAGCTCCATTGGTTGGGGCTGATCTTGAGGTGATGGATAGAGATGCAAAAAAAATGAGAGAAGATCGTCCCTTTATCTTTACTGATCTCAAAACCCAAAAAGGCCTGAGTGATGTGGTTACCTGGTTGACCAAGGAATATCTTTTTTAGAAGTGCTGAATTTTGCCTTATGAAGCCTTTGGGATTAAATGGTGGCGTTCAACTCGGTTGTCGAATGAACACAGATGGAGTGCCTTACTTAGCAAGCCAGCGTTTTTCACCACCCGTTCATTTGAGTAAACCCTATTACGACGAAGATTCAGGAGCACTGCTTATCAATCTTTCGTGCCCGACTGCAGGATTACTATCGGGTGATCGTATGATTTGCGACATCGAGGTTTCGGATGAAGCTTCCATGGTCGTTACCACGCCAGGGGCAACTCGTTCACATTACATGCGTTCAGGGATTGCTAAAGTGGAGCAAAAATTTCGAGTTAGTGATGGTTCGTTTTTAGAATTCAATCCGGGGTCATTGATCCTGCAGAAATCGACCTCATTGGAACAAAAAACATTGATTGATATTACTGAAAATGCTGAGGTATTATATGTGGAAAAAATACTCCCGGGTAGGCTTGCCCGCGGTGAATCATTCGATTTTTCGAAATTCTCCAATCGATTGAGAATCCAGAAAGATAAACAGCTCATTCTTTTGGAGAATTTCACTTTGGATCCACAGAATAATTCTGTTTATCCATGGCAGAATGCTTTCCCATCTCCGTTTTATGGCTGCCTATATTTCACTTCACCTAAAGTTGCAGAGGAACTTCCTTGTCGTCATGCAATCCACGGCATGCTGTCTGAGAATCTTCGAGTTGGCGTAACATCCATGAATCGAAATACCGGGTGGATTATAAAGGTATTGGCAGGTGATCCTTACGAGTTCAGAAAAGCAATGAATCAAGTAAGAGAGCTTCTTTATCAAACAGTTGACCGATTGCCCACGAATTTTCGGAGGAATTAAAAAGATGCACAAATTTTGATTATGATTTCTGAAACATTTATCATTGCCGGCAGTGCCGCTTCAGTGGGCTTTATTCACACAATTCTTGGTCCGGATCATTATTTGCCACTTGTGGCCATGGCGAAAACTAACGGTTGGAGCGGACCGAAGACTGCAAGCTACACTGCTTTTTGTGGTTTTAGTCATGTATTTGGTACCATCCTTATAGGTTCACTGGTTTTTCTTTTGGGTCTGGCTTTTTTTAATATAGAAACAGTTCAATCTGTTCGCGGAGAGTTTGCGGGGTGGTTTCTTTTACTGTTTGGTACAGTATATTTTGCTTGGGGTGTGAGATGGGTAATTCGTAAAAAGCGGTTGAAGCAAGATTCTGAAGAGGTTGAGCCACAGACACCCACTTTTTCCAGATGCACACCATTTGCTCTTTTCATTTTTTTTATTCTGGGACCCTGTGAGCCATTAATACCTTTGATGTCTTTGGGTACTGAAAATAGCGAGATTTTCTCTTCCGTATTGGTAGTTTCTGCGTTTTGCGGGACTACCGTGCTCACCATGCTTTTTTGTGTGATGCTTTTTTATTATGGGATCTCCCGCTTTTCTTTTTTTATAAAGCTGGAAGACTACATGCATGCTGCCACCGGGCTCATCATTTTCTTGTGTGGATCAGCGATTCAATTTTTTGGTGCCTAAGTTTAGTTTTTGTAATCCGGATTTGGTCTTGGGAGTTTGGCTTTCATTCTTTTTTGCCAAGCCACTAGTTTGGTCTCAAGAGCTTTTGCAATTTTGGGATTCTGTTTTGATAAATCTTTGGATTCAGAAGGGTCGCTCTTTAGGTTGTAGAGTTCGACTTTTTCGTAATCATAAAATTTGATTAATTTCCAATCTCCATCGCGAATGCATGCACCGGGTTTCCAAGTTGATCCGTGATAGTGTGGATAGTGCCAGTATAAAGGACGCACTTTTCCTTTCTTTCCTGACAGCTCAGGTAGTAAGCTTCTACCATCTGAATGAAGTTTTGGCTGAAGAGGAAGACCGGCAAGTTCGAGCATGGTAGGGAAGAAGTCCATCGAGATAATTGGCTGATTCGATACACTCCCAGCTTTGGTGACACCCGGTGCCCGAATGATTGTTGGCTCGCGTACTCCTCCCTCATAAAGCCAGCCTTTGCCTGCACGAAGAGGATAATTACTCCCAGGTCCCATTTTTGGTTTGGTACTTAGTCCGCCATTATCAGAAAAGAAAATGATCACCGTATTATCAGACAAATCCAATTCGTCCAATTTGGCTAGCAAAGTGCCCACGCTGTCATCGACAGCTGACACCATTGAGGCGAGAGAAGGATTGTCCTGACGCATGCGTGTTTGACCACCATGTTCTTGCTCAGTCGGAGTATTCCCTGAAAACCCTTCAGCCTTTTTTTGATAATGATCGATGTGTTTTCGGTAAGCTTGGATTGGCGTGTGAATATTGTAGTAGGACAGATAGAGCAGGAAAGGCTTATTCGTATCCCTTTTTTCAAGGAAACGGGTGGATTCTTCCGTCAGACGTTCAGTAAGATATTCATCTTTCTTTTTGGATTTTAGAACAGGATTGTTCCATGGAGAATAATACCCACCAGGAGGACTTCCACGGTGGTGCCCGCCTATATT
>Ga0160423_10004409_pt1 | contig 11573 bp, 13 predicted proteins | sample CRUFie14St8metaG_FD_108191 | JGI IMG/M metagenome (GOLD analysis project Ga0160423, IMG submission 108191) | Marine microbial communities from the Costa Rica Dome - CRUD Field 142mm St8 metaG | ecosystem: Environmental > Aquatic > Marine > Oceanic > Photic zone | place: Costa Rica: the Eastern... | reverse complement strand
TAGACTGACCAGCAACAGCAATAGTACTGAATGCATTTTGGTTTACTTCTCCACTACCTCCACCACCGCCAGAGTCATTTGCAAATTCAAGAACTGTACCGGAAGACGGAACTTTCAGAACTTGGCCAGCAGAACCAATAGTTGTAGGGAAGCTATATGCACCATTGATGTTTATAGTACCAGTTGTTTGAATACCAGTTGATGTAGTTTCAAACTTCTTAGAGTTATCATGGTACAGATCAACTGAGCTATTTTGGGTAAAAGAAGCCATCGTTTCGGTGGCTGCTGGATTCTGAATATGTGTAGCGTTTGCTCTTATCCGTAATGGGCCTGTTCCGGCGTCTCGAATTACCGATGCCGTACCTGAATGAAATATTTCTAGATCACCATCCGAACCAAATACAGCCTTGTAATTATCGCCAAACTCTAACGCTTGGTCAGACTTATCGAATATAATACCGCCTGCAGAATCAAAAGTAACATCACCAGTAAATGTACCACCAGCAAGTGGCATCTTGGTTGCAATAGAGTTGGTGACAGTTGTACTAAAGTTTGCGTCATCACCAATTGCAGCTGCTAATTCATTAAGAGTATTGAGAGCACCAGGGGCTGCATCAATGACTGCATTAATCTGAGCAGTAACAAAAGCTGAATCAGCAAAGTCATTATTTGTATATTGAATTTGTCTTGCACGAACATAAGACGAATCAACCAAAGCACCTGCATCTGAATCAGAGCGTGCAGTTGTATAATATAAGTTGGTACCTTCGGAAAGATCAGATGTTGACTTTGCAGCAAAAGCAGTGTTGAATCTTGCTTGTGTATAATATAGATTAGAAGATCCTTCGCTTAGATCATCTGTATCAAATCCTGTTAGATTACGAGCATTCGTTTGTACAGAGTTACCCATGTATCCATGAGCAGAACACTGATAATGTAATACTGTTGGTGTAGCGTCTGAAACAGTAATCTCTGTATAAGCACCATTAGAACCAGGTGATGGAGAACTTCCAGTGTTTGTTACACCTGTAGTGTACTCAACTGTCTTTGCAGCATCATAATAAAAACGTAATGGATGACCACTGTTACTTGAGTCTGATTGATCAAATCTATATGTACGACCTGGAGTCAAAGTTAAGAATGGAGAAAACACCCCATCAATCTTATATCCGTTGCCCGATCCTGTACCGTTGTATCTGTGAGTCGCGTCCTTACTTGCAACAGTCACTGTAAATGTTACAGTACCTGCATGAGGAGCTTGAAGATAATTGAAACCTTTGATGGCAGAGGATGTTACCGAGTCTTTAATCTGCAATGCAGTATGACTCGAGTCAGCAATATTCTGAATCTGATTAGAACTGTTCTTAAAATAAATTAGCCCATCAGTATAGTTGAGAGCTAATTCACCATAAGCAAGATCTGATGTAGTCGGAACCCTTCCAGCTACGGAAGACTTCTTGAGCTTAAATACAGTCGTTGACATACTCTATCCTTAAAAAAGGTTTTCATATGAGAGAATAAAAATTCTCTTAGTCAAAATTAATATGTACCGCCATCCAATTCTGTAATAGTAACAGCACCTGAAGTAACTGTCATCTGATCAGAATCAAAACTAGCTGCACCAGGATTACTCTTTGTTGCAAGTTCTACATCAATCTGCAGAGTGTTTGCACCATCATTGTATGTTAAGTCGATTGCTTCACCTGCTAATAAGAGGTTATTCAATCTGTCATCAACACGTTCGTTTGTAAAGTAAAGGTTAGTAGAACCTTCAGCAACATTATCAGTTGTATAGTTAGCAAGTAAGTTTTCAACGGATCCAGAAGCTGGTTGGGTGAAAGGCTTAGATAACGAGAACGTATCTGTTGCTGACTTATACAAGATAGAAGGTTTGATAGCTGGACCATTAATAATGATACCAGCATTGTTTGCTCCAGCTGAGTCTGTTGCAGAATCAGCAAGAACCATTGCTCTGTCATTTACAGAAACGACAGTAGAGTTAATTGTAGTAGTAGTACCTTCAACGGTGAGATTACCAAGAATGATTAACTCACCAGAATCACCAGTCGGATTTGGATCAATAGTGAATGAAGATCCAGATGAAGTTACAAGTTTGTTAATACCATCAAATGACAACTTGTCACTATCAAGAGTCATTCTCAGTGTGCCACCAGTGAAGAACTTCAGAGCATCTGAGTCTGCACCAGCAGAGTTTTCTGCAGTAATCTTTGTATCTTGGTCAACGTCAATAATACCACCAAGGCTGTTCCAAGAACTTCCATGGTATCCTTCAAAAGCTGAAAGAGTACTGTTGAAACGAATTTGGCCAGTAACAGCTGAAGGTCTTTGAGCTGTTGTACCTGCAGGAACTTGAATAGCTGTGGTACCACTAACAATAGCTGTACCAGTACCATTTGGTGTAAGAGTTAAACTACCATTCGAGTTTGTAATGCTGATCGTGTTGCCATCAACATTAACATTATCTACATCCAAGTCTGTTGATACAACAACAGTACCAGTTCCGTTTGGAGTTAATGTAAGATCACCATTAGAATTAGTTGTAGCGATAGTGTTACCGTTGATATTGATATTGTCGACATCAAGGTCGGTATCAATAACAACCGTACCGGTTCCGTCTGGCGAAATGGTAATATCACCATTCGTGTTAGTAGATATGATACTGTTGCCATTGATATTAATGTTATCTACATCGAGATCGCCAGTAATGTCAACAGCAGCAGTAGCGGAAAGAGTAGTACCATCAAACGTAAGATTGGCATCATCTTCCAGTGCACCAGATGTTCCAGCAAGAACAATTCTGTTGTTTGTTAAGTCACTAACGGTTAATGTAGAGGCAACAACTTCACCATTGCCGTTAGGAGTTAGTGTAATATTTCCATCTGTATCTGTGGATGTGATAGCGTTGCCATTTAGAGTAAGATTGTCTACATTAAGAACATCAATCTTACTACTAGCATCTGTAATAATAGCACTTGAGGCAGTGAGCGTACCAGCCACATGATCAAGCATGTTAGTAAAGTATTGACCACCAATAACAGCTATATTGTTTGCATCACCTTGAGAATCAACGCCACCTTCACCAATATACAGTCTGTCACCACCATTAGACTGTGTACCGGTTAGATAACTATATGCGAGTTCTCCTAACTTTAATGATGTTGCTGATCCAGTAGAACCGGATCTTTTAATTCGAAGAATAGTTGCCATTAGAAGTTGCCCCCATTAATTTGTTGTTTATCTAATGTTGTGGTAGCTTCAAATTTACTAGTGGAAGCATTAAAAACAAGAACACTTCCGTCTGTCTTAGCAGACGTGTCTACACCTTCTAATGTATTAATATTAACGATACCAGCTGTAACTCTTCTAACAGGGGTTCCAATTTTTACAGTCTTAACGAACGTGGTCTGATCAGTTGATACGACTTTTACTTTTGAAGCCTCTTGGGAAGATGTAACTTTTACTGACATCTTACTCTCTTACTTTGTAACTGATGGTGTAACAGAAATTTTACCTTCAAGTATTCTTTCGACAATAGTATCTCCTGCGCTATCATTAAAAGAGATTTCTACATCATAAACGTATCTACCTGGCTTCAACGCATTGGTTTGTGTATTCGTCAACGATAGTGTAACAATTCCATCTGTAGCCGGTGAAGCAATTACAGCATTGAACGCCTGTGAATCATCGCTGTTGTAAGTCTTTTTCATCTTAGCAGCGACAGCATAATTTGCTAAACTTTTTGCAGCATTTTGAGCATCAACAACATGAATCTCAATGGCGATATCTGCGCCTTGATCGATTGTAAATTCTTCGTATTGTGCCATACCTGATACTCTACTGGTTCTTTTTCTTTATTTATAAAAGTTTTACTCCTGACTATTTATAGGGCAAACAGCATGAAACGATCATACTTATCGCACTTTAGAGTAAGTTTCTTACGTACATCCAAGTGTACTGAATTAGCAAAATCTTCACAAGACTGTTTACAATTGATGTGTTCTGGTATATCATAATAGTTGTTAGTTTGTAGAACAACAAGACACGCAGCATTTTTCTTAGCAAGAAAGTTGTTCAACACCTCATCAGATATGTGCTCACATGATGTGCATATAATGATGTTATACTGAGACGGATTAAAATTTTCAATACTTGCTGTCTGATAAGATACATTAGGAAATAATTTCACTTCTGCACAAACAGGATCTTGGTCAAACGATACAACTTGTTGGTCAATCAGATGAGCAGCTAAACCATGCCAACCAGCAGCGACGACAATCTTAGGGTTTGCGTGCATGTCTAAATAGGGGCGTAGATGTCTAAGCAGCCATCGTTTATTTCTTATCTGGTTTGAATTAACTGAATTGGCTACCGACTGTATTATATTGACATCATTAAGTGATTGAATTTTATTAAGAGCATATTGTAAGACCATGACGAGAGTTATTTATAGCTTGTACATTGATATACCTGAAGACGAACTTGATATGTGTATTCCATATCATGGTGAGACAGAGTCAAAGTCTATAAAAACTAAACGAGAGATGAAAGCATATTATGACTGGCTTAAGCACATGCATGTACAATATGCTGAATCTATTGGAGTCGACTATATTTTATTTGAGTATGATGCTACATTCAAAAAATACAAGGAGTGGTTTACTAACAAATATCCTATGATCACTAGCTATAACATTGTCAACTTTTATAAGATACATTTGATGTATGAATTAGCAAAACAATATGATGAGATTTTGTATCTAGATTTTGACGCTGTGCCTTTAACTCAAAACAATTTTTTTGAAGCCTGGGATTTGAGCAAAGGAATAGCTATACTAACAAATAGATCTCATATTGATACAACTCTTCATAAAATTAAAAAGAGAGAATCTAAAAATTATGTAGGAAGTGTAAGGTCTCCAACTGCTAAATATTGGAACTGTAGAGCTCTGCTCATAGAATCCGATCATTCTGGAAAGAATGATGTATTCAATACTGGAATAGTTGGAATAAATAAAGATTATGTTGATAAGCTAAATTATTGGGATGACTTTGATAATTTGATTGGTCTTATGACAGAAATGATTGAAGATGACTACAGTATGTTTCCTGAACACATCAGAAAACTATTTGGATATGACAACGAAACTATTTGGAGCTACAAAGTAGAAATAAATAATATAGTTCCTCAATTACTTACTAACGATTGGCATCATTTCATGGATAAGTGGAACTACATTCCCACAGAAACAAATATTGTTCATGTGATAAACAAAAACTTTGAATATGTAAAAAATTGGTATGAAAAGAATAATCTATAGTATATACACCAACGACTTGGATCCTCATACATCAGCTACTGATTATAAAAGATCTCAGTTTGAGAAGTGGAAAGACAATATTGAAGCTAATCAAAAAAGATATGCTCTTTTGTGTGGAGCTGACTATGAATTACATACTACATCAACTACTTCATATGACCATGTACAATTTGAAAAAATATTACTTTTAGAAAAATATGCTAGTGACTACGATGAGATATTGTATCTAGATTTTGATGTTGTAGCGCAGAGTAATGTAAATTATTTCAGTTTTCATAATATGAGAAAGTTAACTGGTCATGCTTTAGATCGATCCCCTCGTGATCATCAACTAAAGAAAATTATGAAAAATGGATTGCATAATCAAAACATGTATGCAAAAACTTGTGCAAAAAATGCTATGTTGTTATTAGATGATATAACAGGAAACTCGTTAATAGTCAACACCGGAGTTGTAGGATGTAATAAAGATATTGCGTACGAACTTGAATTTGAAAATAGACTACAACAACTTCACAAGTTACTCGATGAAGCAAAAGAAGATAACTTATATCCATCTCAGATAAGTGATGGTTTTTTTAGAAACAATGAAGTGTATGTATCATACTTAATTGAAAAATACAACATTCCATTTACAAATATTGGTATGCCATGGAATTTTATCTTAGATGGATATTGTGGCAAGCCATCAGCAGCTGCGCATCTTGTACATCACGTAAACAAAGAATTTGAGATTAGTTTTGGAAAAATATAAAACTATAATGAAACAAAACAAAAGTATTTGTCCAGCTGCGTTTCACGAAATATATGCAGATAATGGAGGCAGGTATCGCCTTTGTTGTCATGCTCGGCCAATGAAAAGTATGTCACACTTTACTGAGCAAAAAACTTTACCCTTTGAATACTTTCTATCAAAAGAAATTGAAGAAGTAAGACAAAAAATGTATGAAGGTGAGCAGATACCTGAATGTAAAACCTGTTATCAAATTGAATCTGCATCTGGTACATCTTATAGAGAAAAACAGTTTGAAAAACATGGCTTCGATGATGTTGTTAGAAATGTAACTTTAAAAGTTAGAATGTTTGGTAATTATTGTAATTTGGCTTGTTATATGTGTCATCCATATAACTCCACGACTAGACAAAAAGAGCTTAATGAGATATTTCCCAAATCTAATAAGGAATCATATGATAAATTTATAGCAAAGGATTTAGCACAGATACCAAGTAAAAATATAAAGTATAGTGATTGGAACAAATACTTAGATCATGTGATTGAAAATATACATTACATTTCTAATTTACAAATGATGGGAGGAGAAACTTTACAATTGCCAAAGTACTGGGAGTTCTTAGACAGAATACCAGACGAACACGCCAAGAATATTCATGTCTCACAAGAAACAAATTTAACTGAACTTAGATACAAGAATAAAAGCATACTGGATTACGTTGAAAAATTCAACAGTTTTTATCTTGGTATTTCAGTAGATCATTATGGCAAAAAGCTAGCCTTCATGAGATATCCAATAGACGTTAATCAGTTTGAATTAAATCTAAAAGAAATCCAAGATTATAAAAATATCAAACACAGACTTAACTGTACAGTATCTATTCTCAACATAGATGAATTATTTGAAATAAAAAAGTATTATAACAACAAATTTAATTTAAAAATACCTGTAAATTTTCATAATGTTGTTAGAGGGCCCAGATATTTAAGTATTCGTAACTTGCCAGACAAATTGAAAGAAAAATATATAGAAAAGTACAAAGGTCATTTTCCATATGTTATTGCAGAATTATCTCAAGATCCAGTTGGTTCTTTAGATGACTTTATGGCATATTGTGACAAGTTATCTTTGCATCGTAGTTTCGACTGGAGGCCATTGTGGCAGGATTTTATAGATGATTTACATCAACAGACGTAAAAATATGATAACATCATTTACAATTAGAAAAGAAATAGAATGTAAGACGACTAGTATAGCTAAGAGTCAAGTCGATTCATTAGCTGAACTTGAAGAGAAAAAAGATACCTTTGGCCAAATCAATATTCCAGATTTCAAATATGGAAGAGAAGATAACTTTGTGTGGTACGAAGCTGACTATGTAAAAGGAAGAATAATTAAACCAAAAGATATGAAGACTATTGTTTGGAAAGAATGTGTTTTGAGAGAAGATTCGTTTACACTATCCAATTATGGATGTCCTAATTTTATATGGTGTAAAGAAACTCATCGGTTATATTATATTGATCTGAACGATTGTAGACATATGTCGATAGAAGAAAGAATGGAGTTTTGGAATAAAGAAAGAGAAATTGATAGAAGGGCTGGATATTAATGTCTTCAAAAAATTTTTTATACATCGGAATAGGTAGTCAAAATATAAATTTAAAACCAAAAGACTTTGAACGAACTTGGGCACAAGATTTGATGTTAAAAATTAATGATGACTGGAATATATGGGCATGTGACCCTCGCTATTATTCAGATAAAATGTTAAAAGCAATTGAAAACAGTAATTGGATAGATCATTTTTTACCTTTAGACATATGTGATGAGTGGTCTAATGTTCCTTTGTTTGATGCGTGGAACTGCACTTCTGTTCTAGAACACGTTAAAAAAGAAAAAGCAAACAATTTTATAGTAGGTCTAAGATCAAAAGTATCTTATGACAGTATGGGTTATATTCATATAGATTTATCTGATCACAATTTGACACATGAAAGTTCAATATATTATGAAAAGAAAGACAAATATTATAGATCTTATTTAAATAAAATAACTAAAGATGAGTGGCTTAATATTATAGACAAACATTTTGTTTATTCAAGATGTAAATCTACACTCGACCGCGTATCTTTGTATGATGTGAAAGTAAAATAATGAGAGTAATTTGTGTTAACACTGGTGACAAGTATGATCAGTGGTATACCGACAACCTAAAGTATATGATAGACACATACTCTGGATTACAGTATGATTCTTTTGAAGTGATTGATGAAGAACTTTATGGCGGCGTATATGATAAACTGCAAATGTTTGATATGTTTCGTGATGGCCAAAATATATACTTCGACTTAGATCTGTTGATCAAAGGAGACTGTAATAAGTTTCTTACAAAAGAACTTACTGTCTGTCACGCATGGTGGAGAGACGCATGGCACACACCTCTTAACTCAAGTATAATATCTTGGCAAGGAGACAAATCTAGAATATTCAAATTTTGGAATGATCAGTGGACAGATATGATGAGAAAATATTATAGAGGAATTGATCAATATTTGTACGAAGTGTACAGACCTAAGACATATACAGAAGGCTTTTGTTCATTCCAAACAATAACAGAAGAAAAAGATTATGACGTTTATTTGTTCAACCAGACATATGAGTATATGAAATCAGAAGGGTGGTGGTCTAAGTATTTTCATAAAGCTCAATAGCAATTCGAGTAGCTTCAAGCAAAGTTTTAGCTTTTCTTAGTCTAGTTTTTTGACTTTTATTAGTATTGTTCTTAATATGATCTTCTTCAAATAATTGTAGTTTATATAAGAATAATTTTTCTTTATCTTCTTCTGGATCAAAAGGCTTAAACAAACTAGAAGCAATTGCTTTATAAATGTCAGTGTTAATCGCATCAATATCATAAACCATTCCACGTTCTTTTGCAATAGCTATAACTTGATCTTTGTACATATTATCAAGATCTCTGATGTGTTTGAATGTCATCTCATGTAGAGTATCAATATCAATATAAGTCAGAAGATCTTCCCAAGCAGCATCTCCATCTTTAGCTTCAATTATTTCTTCTCTTACTATTCCTGTAGACTCTTCTTCCCACAAAGACTCAACTATAGTTCTTTCTTCATCTGTGAAATAAGCATTTAAAAATTTATGTCCTTGCATGTTATCCGTTCCTGTGAATTCTCAAAAAGTAAGACGCAATAGTAGTAGACGTTCCAGCTGGATGTCGTTGAGATCTATAAGTTGTGCTGGGACTTCCTGTACTTCCCACCACTTGATTTCTTCTTGTACTACTGTTTAACTTAGTATCTACCATACCAGAGCCTCTATTGTTGCCAGTGCCGTTAACAGTATATCTTATATATTGAGTTGCCCAGTACCTTATGTCATTTTGCAAAATCGTATTTAACGTACTATCCCCATGTAATTGTAAATTATTATTTGAGTCAATTAAAATAGGATAAGTAACTGATGGATTAGACATTATACTTTGATTAACTCTATGCAAATAATAATTTGTAATAGTAGTAGGTTGATCTCGAGTTTCTCCAGGTTGTGTATAAGCACTAGCATTAGCTCTCGTATCTCGAAAGATTACGCTGTTCGATACCGCCGTCATATTTGAAACAGAAGTTGACGTTGCTATTCTATATGTACCAGGTCTATCATTACCATCTGCAATTGTTGTAAGCGCCGCGTCATAAAATGTGTCATACATGTCGGTGTTACTCATAGCACGAATATTACCACCACTTTGATACACAAAATTTCTTTTATTATTTGTATCTGTGGCAGCTGAAACAGATTCTATTGTTTGATTAATTCTATCATACGTAGTAGTAACCGTCGATGTACCCGTGATTGAAAAACTAAAGTCATCACTTGTACTTGATGTTCCTGGTCCAAATCCTGAGTTGGGACCGGATGTAGTAGGACCAGCTCTTAATCTAGTATCAGACATTGATGGAGAAATATTGCCTCCAGATGAAACTCGAGACACATCTACCGACGGATTAGCACCATACAAGTATACAGCTCTCGACTGAATGTTTGCAATCATAGTGTTGGTCATTTCACGAAGATCTGACCCGTCCCAATATAGTGGAATTCTCACCGTAATTACAAAACTCCTTAGTTACCAGCCCCTATAATAGTCTTTAGTACGCTTCCACTTGAATTCAAAATCTGTAAAGTTGTTGCATTTGATAATTGAGTCGAAGTAATAGTACCAGCTGTAACTGAAACTGTTGCTGAAGCAGTTTCTGATCCTGATCCACTAACAGTGATTGAAGTACCACCTGTAATACCAGCAATATAGTTTCCAGTAGTGTCTGTACCAAGAGCAACACTATTTGATGCAATAGTAGCTGTTAAGGTTGCATTACCAAGATTAGTTAGAGTAGCTGAACCAGTCAGATCACCGGCAAGTGTGATTGTAGGATCAGCTGTGGCAGTTGTAGCAATACTTACATCACCTAAGTTTGTCATAGTACCAGAACCTGTTACAGCTCCAGTAAGAGTGATTGTTGGATCTTTTGCTAAGCTAACTGCTCCAGATGAAACTGAGAAGTCTGTAGAGTTGAATGATGCAATACCTTTGTTGGTATCCGTTGCATCTTCTGCTGAGATAGTTACAGCTGCTGTCTCTGAACCTGAACCTGATACATCAATACCTTCGCCAGCTGCAATTGTAGCAACATAGTTACCAGTGGTATGTGTACCTAAGGTTGCATCTACAACAAAATCAATCTCATCATCAGTATCATCATAAGTTACGGTAATACCAGTCTCAGTATTACCACTGAACATAGTACCTATAGCATCTTGGATATGCTCAGTTGTGATTGTGTTGATTTCAGATTGAACTTCATTGATAGCTGCAACAATATTTGTCTTAGCACTTGTCGTCAGGTTAGCTAAGACACCAACTGGATTATTAGCTGCGTCTGAATCAAGTGTAGAAAGTGTAGAGAATAATGAATTTACAGCAGAAACTAAATTTGTTTTACTAATTGTTGTAAGAGTTGCTCTGTTACCTATATCACTGTCTAGTTCATTAACAGCATCTGATAACGTAGTAGCTGTAGTTGTTAATGATTGACTTGGTTCTACTTTTGTATTAAGAACATCAATTTCTGCTTCAAGCTCACCAATAGCTGCTCCAACATTAGAAGCTGTGGTACCCATGACCCCAGTAGTAATAGTTCCAAGTTCAGCATGTAGTTCGTTGATCGCTCCAGTAAGATTAGAGTCGAGAGTAGTTGTAAGAGTTGCTACGTCTCCCACACCCGTTGAAATAGTATTCGTTTTGTTTACAAACGTACTAAAAGGATCTGAAAGATTTACTACTGTTTTTGCCATTACTGTTTCTCTATAAGTTTAAGAACCATTTCCTTCAAATCACGAATATCATTCTTAATATCTTCTAACTCTTGATCCTTTTGTTTACGTAATCTTTTACGCTCTCTTGCTTGCTCAACCTCTG
>Ga0160423_10004408_pt1 | contig 11573 bp, 11 predicted proteins | sample CRUFie14St8metaG_FD_108191 | JGI IMG/M metagenome (GOLD analysis project Ga0160423, IMG submission 108191) | Marine microbial communities from the Costa Rica Dome - CRUD Field 142mm St8 metaG | ecosystem: Environmental > Aquatic > Marine > Oceanic > Photic zone | place: Costa Rica: the Eastern... | reverse complement strand
CTAAGATCGGTGAAGGGGTTACTTTTTTTGACGATTGCATAGGTTGCTAGACCCGAGCCAATTAAGACCCAAAAGCCTATGATTATGGCAGCAATCATTTATAATGGCAAAAAGTGAAAAGTGGAACAAAAATATCATTAATAAATTTTATTTATGTGAATTAAATTTAGGCAGACAGACCGCTGCCACCAGAGAACGCGTGCCACGCGGTGGCAGAGCTCTGGCGCTGGCGCTGGGCGTTGTGCAACACGGCGTGCACAGACACGGCATCACCAGTACCCTGGAAGTGCGCATTGGGCTGGTAGGCAACACCCTGATCGGCAATCTTACCGGCCTTCAAGTCCTGGTACAGCGAGATGGAACCAGCGGCGACCTGAGCAGCCTTGGAGCCACCAATGATCTTGCTGTGGGGCGAGGCCAGAGACTTGGCGACGGTGGACGGGGAACCGTTGGAACCACCGGCGACCAGACGGGCAGCCTGAATAGCGGGCTGGCCGTAGCCGTCAACGGACTTGCGACCGTCAGTGCCAGACTTCTGGGTCCAGCCAGTCACGATCACGTTGGCGACAGAGCCAGACAGACGGCCAGCGGCGGTGGGCAGCTCAGTGAACTCAGTGTCCACATTAGAGAAAGAGCCAGCGCTGGACGCAAAGATGATCGAGGTTTGCTGATCAAATTGCTGGGCCTGAATCACCTCACGGTGAGCAGTACCAACAAGCAGAGCATCAGCGACAATCACCAAATCCTTGAAGTTGGCAGAAGTACCCATAACTGCACCACCGCCATTACCGGCACCAAGAAGTACAGCAACATCAGCAACGGAGCTCAGAGAGGCACGCACCTCCCATGTAGTCAGGTAGCTGATACCGGGGGTAATCGAGTAGCCCTGTCCGGGAGTTGAGTAAAACCAAGGAATGCGGACCATAACCTCGTGTGGCAACGCAGACGCAGCCTGACGTGCAAAAGATGTGCAGGCAGGGTCACTGAACGGGGACGCACTCAAAGCGTTGGTGTAGAAAGCGTTCAGGATCAGCATATCGTACCCCTGCAACTTTGATCCCACTTGAGAACCAGACTGGGTAAGGACGACATCCTTGCAGGCAAGGAAATCGGCATACCACTTGTAGACTGGTACTGACGATGGCTCAGTTAGAGCAGCAACGGCGGGAAGACCAGATGTGTTGGTGAACACGGTAGCAGCTGCACCATCACCAATACTGAACCCTGACTTATGACCAGTATCCTCACTCGCGATACTACCAGCAATCAGACCGGGCATGGTGAAGCTCACGTACAGGGCCTCGATGGCATCGACGCTACGGGGCAGGGTGAACACAGCCTCCTGATTGTCAGAGTTCTGGGCGTTCGGGGTGGGGCTCACAAGAGTGACCGCCTTAGCGTAGGTTTCCTTGCTCGGGCGCGACAGGAATGGCGAGTTGGCCAAGAAGTCGCTAGAGTAGAGAACCTGATCGACCATGGCGACCAGAACCACATCCAAAATGTCCAAGCTCGTGGGAGCAGCCTGATGGGGAGCGAACGTGCGCATTGCTTTTTTAATATCAAATTAATCATTTTTTTTAATATCCCACTTTGACCCAAAAGGGGACGAGAATTGGCCTATTTGCGGGAAATCAGTAAATAAATATTCATGACTGTAAATGGCAAGCGACGACGAGACGGTGCCAAACTACCTATCAGGCGAAGACGATGACATTCCGACGGACGAGGACAGCGTGGGGTCCCTAGCGGAGTTCATAGTCAATTCAGACGAAGAGTCACAGGAGTCGGGGAGTGGGTCAGACAGCGGTGGGGGCGAAAGCGAGGAAGAGGAAGAAGGGGCACAAGACATCGAAGTAGATGGCGAGAAGCCAGAGTGGATTAACGAGGCAAATATCATAGAAGGGGGGCGAGCAAGGCGAAAGCGAAAAGCTCCAGAGCGGTACCAAGACGAAAACTACGCCAAACTCATGATATCAGACAGCGAGGCAAGCCTCTCGTCATCAGAGGCGGAGTCCGGGGAAGAAAGCGATGATGACGACTTTCGATATGAGAGCGACGACTCAGGAACAGGAACTAACGATTCCGATAGTGGGGGAGAGACAAAGCGAAGTCGTGTAGAATAAAAAAACATTTCTTATATAAATGGACACTGTCTCTGAAAACCTCACCGAGACCGCCACCAAAAGCATAGAAAAATATACGCTCGAAAACATGAGCTGCTTTGTCGTAGGACTCATCTGTACCCTCGTCTTTGTTTTTTTTAGCATGATCAGCGGGTGCTGGGCCCCCCTCTCGTGGACGAGCCTCGCAGTGTCCATAGGATCCGTCTACCTGCTCACAACAGGCCTGTGCTACTACATGCAGTCAAAAAAATGAGTACGACGTCGTGCTAGACTCGACAGTTTCGTCACACACTAGCACATCCACCGCACAGGGCTTCCTGACCAAGCGCTGCACCATGCTCTTGTGCTTGGCGGCCCGCACCTGTGCATCGTCGTGTGTGTACGGGTGCACAAAGATGATTCGATCCACAGACTCCGCCAACAACGGTGTGCAGAAATTAAACGGCACAACACAAATAAAGTTTTCGCTTTTTTTGGATATGAGTTCACTCGCCTTCTTTCTCAACGCACCCTGCAATATACACACATTGCGAAAACTGTCGCGCAGGAAACTCGTCACACACTTGGTGTGCCGCGAACACACAACCACAAACGACCGCGTGACCCCGGGATCAGATAAAATTCGCTTCAACAGCTTGACCTTGGCAGGCTCCAGGAGGATTTGCTCGAGACAATAGTAGCGCGTGATCAGCCGCCGGCACACAGCACAGTCCTTGAGCAAAAGCTTGTACGCACACTCCACGCAGTACGAGTGGCCACAGCCCGTCACCACGCGCGGTGCATTCGCCCAGCATACAGTGCACGCTTCGCGAACCTCCGATTGCGTGTCAATGTTGTCAATCGCGTTTTTTACCGCACCATGGTCCATGCCAGAGTGCGTGATCAACAGTTCTTCCAGATCAGTGCGAGCAGTAGGACAGAACAGGTTGTCATTGCAGGTCGCAAGGTTGTTGTCGATAATCATCGACCTGTTTGTGAACGAGGAACAGTCCGATATCACGGTGTGCAGCACCAACGAGAGATCGCTCAGCTGCACCGGTACAGGCTTGCCAACAATCAGTTGCTCAAATGCTGGAAACACGGCAACGGGCGCATTACCCACCAACACATTCGCAACCCACGAAAGCGTTGTCGGCTGGTTGCGCGAAAACCCCGGCATGCACATCCACGTGTGCTCTGCTTGTGAAGCCACCCGCCGAATCGCCGGATATACAGGCGACGGATACGGTGCATCCAGCACAAAACGCTCAAACTTCTGGAAGGTCACGTCATTGGGTCGCGTGTGCTTGGGGTAAAAGCAATTGTACCCACATATGAGCACATTCGATTGCATCAACTGGGTATTGCACAGCGTCTCTAGCGTGATGTTGCTTGTGAGACTGCCTACCACATGCACTTTGCGGTTCCCAAACGCCTGCTCCCACACATGCACAAGCGACAGGTCGGTGACGATGAGCGTCTTGTGGTGGCACACCTCGCGTGCAATCATCTGTCGTGCGTCGTTACGCACAACGCATGCGCCGTGTGCATACATGGTCGCGGTGGGCCGCCCAGCGTCGTTCGTGATCAATCCACATCCGTTCAGATACAGGTCTCCCATCCGTATCGAGTTGAAGATTTCAATATCGCGCCGCCCCGTCACAAGCCGGTCGTCACTGGAGGCTGCCTCCGGTACCACGTCGACGTCCGCGTGCGACTGTAACATGCGCCTAATACAAACAGCGAGATGCATATCCTCCCCCTCTACTTGTAGAGAATAGGACCCGTCCGGGCAGTGCTGGCTCCGTATATCTAGACGGGAGCTGTGGATAAGCGCGTTCCACAGCGTTCCAAGTGACGCAAAACTAAATTTCCGTGTGTCGCTGTACTGCACAGACACCACCGGCATTTATCAGGCCACATTTAGGGTAAATGTTATACGCAAGGCCCTTCTTTTATGCAGGTACTAACTTCAAATGCGGCGACACCGGGGTGTCTCTGGTCGGCAATCTAGACGCGGACGCGAGCCCCTGCGCCTATTGCAGGTGTTCCAAGGCCGCACATGACGGAGGTGCTTTGCCGTCCATCCCCATCGTGCATTTGCTCACGCAGGACTGTCTGTATGGACTGCCGTATAGGGCGTCAATCAGTGCATGGGTGCACGGCATCACCTGCTTTACCGCCTACATGCTGCCCAAGCTGTGCGCCATCCCCGACATCCGCCACGCAGCGGCCCTGCACCACCTGTACCGCTCAGACGGCCAGATGCTGCCTGTGGAAGCTGCCACTGACACGGGCGTGGGAGACTGCGTTCCAAGCGAGATGCCGACGTGTGTGTACACAGAAAAGCCGTACACCACGGAGATAATTCAGCACGGCGGGTGGTGTGAACAGGTGCTGCGCTACGAGCACGAGATGCGCTGTTGCAACTGTCTCGCAAAGAAGCCGAGCGTTCCATTGGCAACGGACGTGACAAACTATGGGTTCTATGTATCCGGTATAGAAAAGGACGACATTCAAGCTTTTGCAGATATTAATGAGGTAAGTATTGCCGAAATGCAGGACGATGATTGCGGCCGTGTCTATGTGCGGCTCGAACCCGGCTTTCTGCCCGCGACTCCGATCCGTGAGCAGATATTCCGCAAGCGCTTAGAAGACAACTTCTCAGACGCTGTGTTTGATGAATGCCTGTGCTTCTGGTGCCCGCTTGCAGTGTGTGGCCCCGCGTGCCATGCCGCTGTGTTTGAGGAGGCCGTGCCTAATGTGCAAAAGATGATTCACGCCTCGTGTTTGGTGTATGGCATGATGAACAACGGGTCCACAATCAGCAACCGCGCTGACAACAAGTGGAATTTGTCGTCGATACAACTGCTCGCGCCGCCGTGCCATGTGTCTGGTCTCGTGTTTCGCGGCCAGCTCGCCACCGGGTCCCCGTGTGTCCCGCTGTACACAAACCTGCTCACCCGCCACGGCCCTATCGCGCCGATGGAGGCAAAGGCAGGCGCCGCCGCCAGCGACGGGGAAAAGCCAATGTACGCAAAGTTCAACAGCGCCGACACAAAGCAGAAGGCCAGTAGGCGTCGCGTTATGAGTATTTCTGAAGTTGTGAAGCAGTAAATGATTGTTGTTGTAGAGGGGCCCCATGGCGTGGGCAAAACTACTGTCATCAATGCTCTTCGAGACAAAGGCCATAAAATTGTGGAGGAACACTACATGGACCTGTGCATCGACGACTTTGATCCACAGGGCATTGTTTGTGAAATGCGCTGGATGGCGTCGTGGTGCTTCCATGTAAAGTCACTGCACAAGCGCTCAAAGCTGCTCATCACAGATCGTTCTCCGCTCTCAGCCGCGGTCTACACCAAGCACGCTGCCAGCACATTTTCGGCCCTGTCCAACGTTGCACGGGCCGCCATGGAGGAGGTAGGCAAGGTGAAAATCATCAAGCTGACGGGGGACACCGAGCAAATATACACCCGTATCGTGAAAAGACTGGAAAACGAGCCAGAAAGAGCAAAGTTTAACGAAAATAACAAGGAGCATTTATTGAATGTTTCCAAGATGTATGACGAGATGCATGCGGACGTGACCATCTGCACGACGGATCTTGCGGTCGAAGCAGTGGTGCAAAAGGTGTTATCTGCAATTGAAGTGTTGGTGCATGAAGTAGAGTGAGTACCACACTCCACATGCTGAACAAAAAATTGGCTTGCTCCGCCCGGATTCTCTGTACTTGCGGAGTGCCCGGGCCCGCCGGTTATCGCCGATCGTTTTCTGTGCGTGGCAAATGTTACAGAGGGCCTGCATGTTATCGACGGAATCCTCACCATCGAGGGAGAGCGCGCGTACATGGTCGATTTCGTAAGTAAAAGGAAGAAGTTGGCTACAGTAGTTACAACGCCAGTCTTGGCTCCATGCAATCCGACGTTTCTCAACATCGCTGAGTTTGGCTCTTGACATAGATTATAGGGGACAGAAACCAGCTTGCCCTCCCCAGTATATTGAGTTCTCCCCTTTTATCTTTGCGCATTTCTTCGGTTTCACAATCCACATTAACGGGTACTCTGTGTCGCAATGCCCGAGACGGTGACTCGAACAAACTGAATCCGGCCTTGTAGTCACGGTATGCCTTGGCAGCCATTGCGGCAGCTGCACCAACAAGCATACCAGCTCCCGAGTACAACGGCGGGACACCATACTTTGCCACAACCCCGCCCAAATCACCACCCGCGCTCAAAACATCTGGGTCATACGCATATGTCACCAGATTACACGCATAACCACTCTCGTCGTATACATCCACACTATATTCTTTTCGGCATAACTGAGACCATAGAATCGGTATTACGGTATTATCCTCCTTAATTCTTTGCCCGAACGGCGTGGGTTTGTCGTTACCATATAATTGTGGCGTCGGTCCATACTGTGTCGGCGCGACAGGAAATATGTACATAGCAAGAGTGCCAGCAAGAGTGTCATCACCAATAGCAAGCGGGCTTACATAACAAGCGCGACATTTCGCATCAATTGCTGCTATGTCCATCAACAAGCTCTCATAGTTCACAATAATTTCGGCTAGACGTTTTGCATCAAGCATAACTATTTCGTCTTTGTGGATCGTTTCGTTCAGCTGTATACTATTACAAAGATCTTTGGCGCCTATGGCGTTCAGAAATTTCGTAAATCTGTCTGGATATATTAATTCATCGCATGTCTGTTTTTCTAAAAAGGTTTTTAAATTTCCACTGCTCCAACTTGTCGGAAGTCCTTGTCCTTCTATATTTCCACGAAAACCATCTGAATTATAAAATTTCAAAAATTGTTTTTCTTGTTGAATTCGCTGATTATGTGGTCGACTCAAGATTGTTATTCGCGACTGTGTTCTCATTGCCTTTGTAAGTGCCTTTCCCGCCGAAATCGCAAAACTGGTGAAGAGCATGCCGCGTCTGTTTTGGGTTTCTTCAAAAAAGTAGTTAATAAACGTTATGAAAAGAAGAGCATAGTCAATTTTGGTAGGAGCAGAAATTCTAGGATCTTTACCGTTCATCATTTTTTGAACAGCGTCCACAAAATATATGACCGGTTGTATGTACCACTTGAAGGTTATGATTGGTCCGAGCGGAGTCTTGAATGCTTCTACCAGCGCGTTCCCGACCCTGACTATATCAGCATTGCCATGTGATAAGTACAAAGTTCTTAACATGCCATCAAACCCGACTGTGTTCAAACCGTCGTAACTCTTGAACCAGTCCGTCTCGATAATCGCCATCACAAAGGTTGCCATTGTCAGGGCGAGTTCCTCTTTTGTAGTTATGTCGGTTGTCCAGAGAGCGTTGTTCGACCGCATCTCATAAAACGGTATACCAGCCCAAAACGCAATTAATTTAAACATCTTTTCTCCGAACGACGACGATAAAGACGCAATTGTTTTTATGTATCGCAACACATCGTCCGTCTTTTCATACCAGCATGCAATACTCAGGCAAGTGGCAAGCAGCACAGCCGCCGTCTTCAAATTTGACGGGTTCAACTCGGCGGTTTTCACATAGTCGATGGTGGCATTCAAGATCGCCCTCTTGTTTTTGAATGCAAAATATGTGGTGGTCGCATAGATATTTCGTACTGTTGTTGATGGTGGACGTGTAAGCAGCGCCGTGCTGCCAACAAGCACACTGTACAGATGCCATCCTGGCGGTAGCTGACTGTTCATTTTTTCCCAGTACGCTCGCAAATGCATTTTCACCCTAGAGTTTCTAACTGCGTACAGCGCGTCACGAAGATCCTTATCTACTTCGCCTCTTATGGTCGACAGAGCAATAAGCTCATTTATTTTTTCTCTTTGATACTTTTCTATTTCCTCTTCTGGTGGTTTCTGGGTGTCAGGTGTTTTAAATGCTTTTTCCGCATCTTTTCTGAATAACCCTTCGTCAAGGTATTTCTGGACAGGGGTTCTCTCTACTGGTGGCCGCGATCTCGATCGTGCTCGTCTCATGATATGTTTAAATAACAAAAAAAAGAAATTTATTGTGCTTTCTTCTTTGTCGCCCTCTTCTTTGTCTTCTTGGCGCCGCTGTCGGCTGGGGGTGCTGCTTCCGCTGCCACGGGTGCAGCCTTCCGCTTTTTCTGCAAAGCGTCGAACCGCTCGTTCATCTTCGGGCGTGCAGACGCCGTCAGCAACAGCGCCCACTTTGATGATATGGACGGAGGCAGCTTTGTTTTGCCGTCACCGATCAGAAAGTAAGCCTTGCCAAACTTGGGGTGATGAATAATTTTTTCACATTCAATGTACAACGGGTTGTCGCGGGACGAACCAACAATGTCCCACAGATTGTCGCCCATACAGAGCCACAAACTTTTGCCGGGGCAACTGTACTTGGACTGCGACCACTCTTGCCGCTGCTTTTGCTTGAACATCTCGATGTGCAGGTCGATATCTTCGTCGCGCATGCGTTTGTGGGGAAGTGGGTCGCACAGAACGACAGAGTTTTTCGCGTCATCTACAACAGGGTGGAGTTTGTTGACATACAAGTCGAAAAAGGTGGCTAGCCATGCTTTGGAGTGCATGTTCTTTTGCGACGGCGAGTCCCACATGCGAGCCGTGATGAAGGCGACGTGCCCCTTGTCATATGAGCAGACGTCATTGGCAAGGGTCGCGCCGAGCGGTCGTTGGGTCATGTCATCCGACCGAGTTGTTTGGATCACTGTTTCGTCAATGTCGGAGAAGAGCAGCACCTTCTCGTTGTTTTTTTTGCGCTGCTCAAAGTCGTGCATGAGAATGTCGTACACTTCCTTTGCATCGTTGAAGACCCGCACCGGTATGGCACGCGACTTGTGGTATATTTCAAATGAGTCCAGAAGAGATGACATTTACTATGTAACTAATTTGAATGCACATATCGCAAAAAGTGCGAAACTCAAAAAATATGAAAACCCGTAATATAAATGGAGGGTGAGCACGCGCCGCGAGGTACCCACGTGTTCAGTCAGTCGCTGCCACTTCTGGAGCAGGCAATTCCTTTCCTCATCGGGAAGAACGGTAAGAGCATCCAGCGCATCACTACACTCACAAGCACGCAGATTCACATCTCGGAGTCCCCCATGACGACTGTGGGGCAGACGTGGCGGTACGCCACCATCCGCGGAGAGCTGCGCAACATTGCCAAGGCCAAGCAGCTGCTTGTTCTGTATCTATGCCGCTGGTGCGTGATGAGCGCCAATGGTGACCACGGCATCAAGGGCGTCGACTCGAAGGAGGAGGCGGCGTCAGTTGAGGAGGCTGCGAGCGAGTGAAGACACACGCGGGATCAAGAGTCCATCAACATCCTCAGGTATTTTTTCCAAGTTTTCTCTCACGTGGCTTTGTAGATGCGGGTCACAGTGTAGTTTACGCAGTAAATTGACGTTTGTGTTGCGAACACAGTGCAAGCACGCAAGAAGCAGCTCGTTGAGAGACACTTTTCGTGGGCACACGAGAGTCAAGTAGCACGCGGCCAAGTCCGCTGCATCCAATACGTTTTGCCTAAAATCTGTCTGATCGTAGTTGTAGAGTAGTTGGGTCGCCTGAGGGCAGCCGAATGGCCGTGATCCATGGACCTTATGTCCATTGCAGATGATCTTAGTCAAAAACTTTGTGATGCTCAAGGTAGGTAGAGTCCAGCCTAGGCGCTGGACTTTTGAAGGTTTTTGGATTTGTATGCGCCTTGCTACTTCGACAACCTCGCTCAGTCGCATGAAGGGTGTAAAGTGTCCTCGCGAAAAGCAAGGTAGGAGGCATGATCTGAACAGTTCCTGATCGCTGTCTTGTAGAAGAAATATCCTTGGAAACGCCGCCCGTGCTTGCATACTGAGCGGAAAGTATCCCGGCGTTTGTCGCGGCACGTACCGGCGCAGCGCGCGGCACGTCGCTGCAAGATTTACGGCATGTGTGCGGTGAAAAGTAAACACCATATCGAAAATCATGTCCAAAATTTCATCACTTAGCTGCAACAGCATGCTTTACATCTCGACACCCAAGAATTCGAAATTTCACATATAAAACAAAATGCCCCGTTCGCGTTCCCGTTCCATGAAGCAGACCGCGGCGGCCCGTCGTCGCTACTCAAAGGCAAGCGGCTATAAGTCTTGCAAGCCCGGCCAGGAAAAGGAGGGCTGCTCATACCTGCCTCCCGGATTGAAGGAAAAAGATCCGTTAGTTGAGATCATTGTAAATCTCAATGATGGTTATTTCGAAGATCCCGATGATGGTTCTCGTTATCCCGAAGATAAGGCCAAGTGGGCCTTGTGGTTCCTTTCTCAGTTCCTGACCAACCCAAAGAAGGAGAAGACTGAGACCTATGAGCAGCTGTTGCTGCGCTTAATGCGCATGAACTTTGCCCCGACCGAAACTGATGTGCCCGGGTTTACGTACCCATTCATCGGCACTGACGGCGTAAATGAGAAGGATGCTAAATTATTCGGCGAATACTTGCAGGGCTTCTACAAGCCGCTTAACGCCAAGGCGGCGGCTGCCTTTGGCGAAAATCTGGCTCTTGTCCATAGCGCTGTCGAAGCACGCACCAAGCACGAAATTCAGGCTCGTGTTGCGCAGGAGAGTCTGGTGGCCGAGTACAACCCGCGCGCCAAGATCGGTGAGCCTATTCAGGCCGCGCGCACTATGTGCGGCCGTATCGTTTTCAGTGGAGGCCGCCTGTGGTATGCGGAGGCGCCCATAAAGCGCACCGCCTATGGCGACATCTTTGACGCAAGCAAGACTTGCAGGTGGGTCCCGCTCACCTCAGCTGACGCGGTCAGGGGTGTTTATACACGCAAAGAAGGAGTCATTGGTCAAATTCTTGATAGTGAGCCGATTGAAAAGATGGAAAAGGACACACAGATTGCCCAGCTTACTGTGAAAATTCAGGAAGACATTGCTGAAAGAATGGGTAAATTGAAGGCAAACGGCGATCTGTTAGAACATGCTCGGCTGGCTAAGCAGGTGTCCTCTGCTCATGTAATTGCAAAAAAGATGATTGAGAAGCAAATGAAGATTGATGAGCAGCTTAAGCTCGATACTAAAAAGTATTACATGAGCCAGATGGCACATGCAGCACACTCTTGTGCTCTTAATGGACTGGGTATGGATGATAAATACTATTGTAACGAAAATTTCAAGTTCAGGCAAAATAGCTATGGATTACACCCGAAGGACAGCGAACTCGATTCGGGATTTAAGCGTAAGTGGGAGGGAGAAGACGGTCGGATGTACCGCAACCAAGCCGTAGGTGGTGCCAAGGGTCGAAAGGCCAAGACTGTAGACCCGGCATTTTCGATGGCAAGCCTGCCTTCGTTTCTGGCGAAGCCAAAGACTTTGTAATTAAGTCTAATATAAATGGATGAGCATGTGATTTTATTATGGAGCGCACTCATGATTGGTATCCCCCCTACTGGCACACTGGTTTCACCTCTGGACGTAACAACACGTTCATCGAGAGG
>Ga0160423_10004407_pt1 | contig 11574 bp, 11 predicted proteins | sample CRUFie14St8metaG_FD_108191 | JGI IMG/M metagenome (GOLD analysis project Ga0160423, IMG submission 108191) | Marine microbial communities from the Costa Rica Dome - CRUD Field 142mm St8 metaG | ecosystem: Environmental > Aquatic > Marine > Oceanic > Photic zone | place: Costa Rica: the Eastern... | reverse complement strand
GCAAAGGTCCTGCGAAACCTATTGCCGGTAAGAAAAAGTAGAGGAAATGTTTTATGGCTATTGATAAAACCCGAGTCCGTCGCAGAGAGCGAAAGAACATCACTTCTGGTGTGGCTCATGTTAATTCTACCTTTAATAACACCATGATAACTATTTCAGATGCTCAAGGCAACGCTGTTTCCTGGTGTTCTGCGGGTGCTATGGGGTTTAAGGGGTCGCGAAAATCCACACCTTATGCCGCGCAAGTCGCTGCTGAAGAAGCAGGTAAAAAGGCCATGGATCACGGGATGAAAACCCTTGAGGTCAATGTTAAGGGGCCAGGTTCTGGTCGGGAGTCAGCCCTCCGCGCTTTACAATCTATCGGTTTTACGATTACCAGCATTCGTGACGTAACGCCAATTCCACATAATGGATGTCGCCCGCCGAAACGCCGTCGCGTCTAATTACTGAAGCCATTAACCATTAAGAGGAGCCGCCATGATACAGAATAATTGGCAAGAGCTTATCAAACCTACAAAACTGGATATCGTTCCTGGTCATGACAGCAATCGTCATGTGCGCATCGTTGCCGAACCACTTGAGCGTGGTTTTGGTCTTACATTGGGTAATGCCTTGCGCCGGATTTTATTGTCTTCTATTCAAGGTGCAGCTGTTGTTTCCGTTCAAATCGACGGTGTCTTGCATGAATTTTCATCCATTGCGGGTGTGCGTGAAGATATCACAGATATTGTGCTGAACATTAAGCAGATGTCTGTAAAGTGCCACAGCGAAGGCGTGAAGCGCATGATACTTAGCAAAAAGGGGCCAGGTGTTGTGACTGCCGGCGATATTGAAGAAATCGCAGATGTTGAAATCCTCAATCCTGATCTTGTTCTTTGCACGCTTGATGATGGTGCAGATGTGCGTTTTGAATTCACTGTTAACACAGGTAATGGCTATGTTCCGGCCGAGCAAAATCGTGCGGATGATGCGCCCATCGGCCTCATTCCTGTGGACAGCCTTTACAGCCCAGTGCGTCGTGTTTCCTACAATGTTGAAAATACCCGTGAAGGTCAGGTGCTTGATTATGACAAGTTGACCATGGACATTGAAACAGATGGTTCTGTTTCACCTGAAGACGCTCTTGCGTTGGCTGCAAGAATTTTGCAAGACCAGTTGCAGACATTCATCAACTTTGAAGAGCCTGAACAAGTTCCTGAAACTGTCTCTGTTGCCGAGGAAATTGGCTTCAGCGCGGCCTTGTTGAAGAAAGTTGATGAACTTGAATTGTCAGTTAGATCAGCCAATTGCTTGAAAAATGACAATATTGTTTATATCGGTGATTTGATTCAGAAATCTGAAGCTGAAATGTTGCGGACACCTAACTTTGGCCGTAAATCCTTGAATGAAATTAAGGAAGTACTCTCAGAAATGAGCCTGCATTTGGGTATGGAAGTCCCCACATGGCCACCTGAAAATATTGAAGAACTTGCCAAAAGGTTTGAAGAAAACTTTTAACTTTATTATCTGCGAATTCGGAGAGAACCATGCGTCACGCTAAAGCAGGCAGAAAATTAAACCGTACCCAAAGTCACCGCAAATCTATGTTGGGGAATCTGGCGGTCGCATTGATCAAACATGAGCAGATTGTTACCACCCTGCCAAAAGCTAAAGAGCTTCGTCCTTATGTTGAGAAGCTTGTAACGCTTGGTAAGCGTGGTAATTTGCACGCTCGACGCCAGGCAATAGCTAAATTGCCAGAAAAAGAATGGGCAAAAAAGCTGTTTGAAACGCTGGCACCACGTTATGCAGACCGTTCAGGCGGTTATACGCGTGTTCTCAAAGCCGGTTACAGATTTGGTGATAATGCACCCATGGCTGTGATTGAATTTGTTGACCGTGACCCTGAGGCGCGTGGTCAAGACTCTGGTCCTGTTCAGGTGGATGATGAGGGTGTTGAAGAAGCCATCTAACGGTCTCGTCTTCTCGACTTTTATGTCTTTATTCGGCCTTAACCGCCATTCGCTAAATTTCACTTTTCTATTTGTCAGCATTTTTATTTTGACAAATATGGCTTCTGCTGAGCCGCGTATTCCTGAGTCTTTGAAAGATGTGCAACTGAGCTTTGCGCCGGTTGTTGAACAGGCAGCACCAGCGGTTGTAAATGTTTATGCGACCCGCCGTGTGAAGGCGCGCCGACCTAGCTTATTCAATGACAGATTTTTTGAAGAATTTTTTGGTCGATCCTTTGGGGATAATTTTGGTCAAAGGGAGAGGTTGGAAAACTCACTCGGCTCGGGTGTGATTGTCTCCGCTGAGGGGATTGTTGTGACCAATAATCATGTGATTAGTGGTGCTGAGGCGTTTAAGGTTGTTTTGTCAGACAGACGAGAGTATACGGCCGAGCTCTTACTTGCGGATGAACGCACAGACCTTGCCGTTTTGAAGATTCTTGATGCAGAAGAGCTATTTCCAGCTCTGCCTTATCGAAATTCTGACACGGTGAATGTTGGTGATTTTGTGTTGGCGATTGGCAACCCGTTTGGTGTTGGACAGACCGTTACGAATGGGATTGTTTCGGCACTGGCGCGGACCAGTGTAGGTGTAACAGATTTTCAGTCATTTATTCAAACGGATGCACCGATTAATCCGGGCAATTCCGGTGGCGCATTGGTTACCATGGATGGGCGTTTACTCGGTGTGAATACGGCGATTTATACCCGTTCGGGTGGGTCAGTAGGGATCGGCTTTGCTATTCCCTCTAACATGGTTCAGCAAGTTGTGGATGCGGCGCTTTCTGATGGAAGAATAGTGCGCCCCTGGGCCGGTATGGAATTACAGAAAGTCTCTCATTCGCTTGCCCAGACACTTGGGTTGGCAAAACCTGTGGGGGCGCTCATTGTTAAGCTTCACCCCAATAGTCCTTTACGAAAAGCTGGCTTAAAATCCGGCGATGTCGTGAGGACATTTAATGGTAAAGAAATTCTCGAACCTGAGAATTTTCGTTATCGTATGGCTGTTGCTGGTGTTGGAGCGAGAGCGGAAATTGGCTATCTCAGGCAAGGAAAAAGGAATATCGTTAACGTTAAACTTACCGCCCCGCCAGATGTCCCACCACGAAATGACACAATACTGACTGGGGAACATATTTTTAACACCGTGAAGGTCAGCAATCTCAATCCTGCCGTGGTTGATGAGATGGGGCAGGCTTTTAAATTAGGTCTTGAAGAAAAAGGCGTTATTATCCTAACAATTGATAAACGCGCCAGCGCCGCGAGAGTCGGTTTACGCCCAGGAGATATTGTTTTCTCTATTAACGGGAAAGAAATTAAAAGTGTTGCAGAATTGGTTGCCCTGTTGAACAAGCCACCAGAGCAGTGGAGTCTAGAAATCAGACGGGCTGGACGAATTATAAGAACGTCAATACGTTAGTTTGCAAGGTGAAATGAGAATTAAGGGGCGATAATGAGCGGTGTGCAACATTTGCAGGTGCAGCCGGATCAAGCCGGGATGCGGCTTGACCGTTGGTTTCGTTCACTTTTTCCTCATATTAGTCATATCCAGTTAGAAAAACTCCTACGCAAGGGACAAATTCGTGTTGATGGCGGACGCGCAAAATCGTCTTTGCGACTTGAAGCGTGGCAGATGATACGTGTACCGCCATTGGCAACACCGGACCAGTCAAAGCAGAGAGCTAAACAAGAAAAACGCGTTGTTCCCCCGCACCTGCAGGACATGATTTTAAGAAGTGTCATTTATGAAGATGCGGATGTAATTGCGCTCAACAAGCCGTCCGGATTGGCTGTGCAGGGCGGGTCAAAAACAGACTGGCATGTAGACGCCTTGCTCGATGTGCTGGCAGATAAAGGGGAAAGGCCTAGACTGGTTCACCGCCTTGACCGAGACACATCTGGCGTATTGCTGCTCGCCAAGCACCGTAAAGCTGCCTCGGCACTAACGAAAGCTTTTGCTGAAAGGGACACCAGAAAAATCTATTGGGCACTGGTTCACGGGGTTCCACGCCCTGAGCAAGGCGATATTAAGCTTAAACTTGTTAAGCGTGCCGCTGGTGATGGCAATGAGCGTGTACGGCCTGCTGAGGATCACGATAAAGAAGCGATGAAAGCGATAACGCGCTTCAGTGTTGTGTCGCGGGCGGGGCAGGTTTTCTCATGGGTGGCTTTTATGCCGATAACCGGACGCACGCATCAAATTCGCGCCCATGCCCTTGCGATTGGTCATCCCCTTGTCGGGGATAATAAATATACGCTCCCCGAGATTGAAACCGGGGGTGAACTGCCAAATAAGTTACATCTCCATGCGCGTATGATTGACATGCCACATCCGTCTGGTGGTCGTCTAATTGTTGCTGCGGATTTACAGGCGCATATGGCTGAAAGTTGGGGGCTTCTCGGATTTGAGTCGGATGATTACGAGGACCCGTTTCCTCGTGAGGCAAGCTAGCAATGGCACGCAGATTTTATGAAAAGGTAAGCATTGAAGAGATGGCAGAGGGCCATATCATTCGTCTTGATACACATAAAGTTATGACTCCTGCAAAAAAACTGCTCTTACTGCCATATGCGCAACTGGCAGAAGCCGTGGCGGATGAATGGCGGCAAGTTGACGAGGAAATCATTTTATCCGATATGCCGATGACCCGCCTTGTTTATACAGCTATTGACCGCGTATCGGAAAGTTATGAGGCAACCGCACAGGCGTTTGCCGCTTACGGCGAAACAGACTTACTGTGTTATCGCGCCACGCATCCTGACATGTTGGTGCAACGTCAGGATGAGATATGGTCGCCTTATCTAGATTGGGTGAGGGCCACCTATGGTGTATTTCTTCAAACCGGGGTAGGTATTGCGCCGATTAAACAATCGCGTTCAAGTATTGAGGTTTTGTCTCAGATTGCCCAAGGAGGAGAGGGGCTGGAGCCTAATCCTTTGCGGTTAACGGGACTGGCGCATGGGGCAGGTTTACTGGGGTCAGCGGTTCTGGCATTACGTATGGAGTCTGGCGAAGATAAGGCTGAAAATATCTGGCGTGCTGCGTTCCTGGATGATTTTTTCCAGTTTGAACAATGGGGAGAAGACAGCGAAGCGATGGCGCGGCTGGAAGGAATGAAAAGGGAAATAGAGACTTTAAGTGACTATTTTTCTTTATTTTTTTCGTGATTCAAATTATTAAATATCAAAGTTTAAGAGACAGACTTGAGTAGGGTGGGATGAGAGAAGTCATAGAAGAACTTGAAGAACGACGCCGAATTGCCCGATTGGGCGGTGGCGAAAAAAGAATTGAAGCTCAGCATGCGAGAGGCAAGCTGACGGCGAGAGAGCGCATAGAACTTCTCCTCGATGAAGGATCTTTTGAAGAATATGACATGTTCGTTGAACATGATTGCCATGAATTTGGTATGGAAGATCAGAAAATTCCTGGCGATGGTGTAGTAACTGGCTGGGGTACTGTAAATGGGCGAGCTATTTATATTTTTGCCAAAGATTTTACCGTGTTTGGTGGGTCACTCTCTAAAGCCCACGCCCAGAAAATTAATAAAGTTCAGGATATGGCGCTTCGTAACGGGCTACCGATAATCGGTATTCTTGATGCCGGTGGTGCACGGATTCAGGAAGGCGTTGATGCACTTGGCGGTTATGCCGAGGTATTCCAGAGAAATACACTGGCCTCCGGTGTTATTCCACAAATCACTATGATTATGGGGCCCTGTGCTGGCGGAGATGTTTACTCACCTGCGCTAACTGATTTTGTCTTTATGGTACGAAATTCATCCTACATGTTTGTGACAGGCCCTGATGTTGTCAAAACCGTAACAAATGAAGAGGTTACAGCAGAGGAGTTGGGCGGCGCAAAAGTGCATACTACAAAATCCTCTGTTGCAGATGGGGCTTATGACAATGATATTGAAGCGCTAACCGAGCTTAGGCGATTTATTGACTTCCTGCCGCAATCCAACCGGTCGGGTGTGCCTGTTCTGCCAAGCCATGAGCCAGCAGATAAGCCGGATCTATCTTTAGATACCTTAATCCCAACCAATCCTAACATGCCTTACGACATCAAGGAAATAATTTATAAAGTCTCTGATGAAGGCGATTTTTTTGAAATTCAAAAAGATTTTGCCAAAAACATCGTCGTTGGTTTTGGACGTATGGAAGGTAGCACGGTGGGGTTCGTAGCTAATCAGCCCATGGTTCTTGCCGGTGTGCTGGATAGCGATTCGAGCCGAAAAGCTGCGCGGTTCGTCAGGTTCTGTGATGCTTTTGAAATTCCTGTTGTCACGCTCGTGGATGTCCCGGGCTTCCTGCCGGGGACAGCACAGGAATATGGCGGATTAATTAAGCATGGTGCAAAGTTGCTGTTTGCCTATGCGGAAGCAACAGTTCCAAAAATCACAATTATCACACGCAAGGCCTATGGTGGCGCGTATGATGTGATGGCGTCTAAACATTTGCGCGGCGATGTGAACTACGCATGGCCGACAGCAGAGATTGCTGTTATGGGTGCGAAAGGGGCGGTTGAGATTATTTTCCGTAAATCGCTTGATAATCCTGAGGAGATTGAAAAACGCACGGAAGAATATGAGGATAGGTTCTTGAACCCGTTTGTAGCTGCCGAGCGTGGGTACATTGATGAAGTGATACAGCCCAGAAACACCCGTATGAGGATTTGTCGTGCTCTGGCTTTGCTGAAAGGCAAAAAGCTGGATAATCCTTGGAAAAAACACGACAATATTCCGCTATAGGTCACTAACATGTTTCAAAAGATTTTAATTGCTAACCGTGGTGAAATTGCCTGCCGCGTTATCCGGACAGCCAGAGCTATGGGAATTAAGACAGTCGCTGTTTATTCAGATGCTGATGCTGATGCGTTGCATGTGCGTGAGGCCGATGAAGCTGTCCATATTGGTGGTGCGCCCGCGTCTGAGAGTTACCTGATTATTGATAAAATTCTCGATGCAATTAAACAAACTGGCGCGGAAGCGGTACATCCTGGTTATGGCTTTTTGAGTGAGAATAAGCTTTTCGCTGAAGCACTTGATAAGGCTGGAGTAGCTTTTATTGGCCCACCTGCTGGGGCGATTGAGGCGATGGGGGATAAAATTACCTCCAAAAAGCTTGCCATGGAAGCCGGTGTTAGCACAGTTCCTGGGCATATGGGGCTGATTGAGGATGCTGATGAAGCGGTTAAAATAGCGACTGACATTGGCTATCCCGTTATGATTAAAGCCTCTGCGGGGGGCGGTGGTAAGGGTATGCGGATTGCCTGGAATGATGAGGAAGCCAGGGAAGGTTTTCAGTCCTCCAAAAATGAAGCGGCCTCAAGCTTTGGTGACGATAGAATATTCATTGAAAAATTTGTTACACAACCGCGTCATATAGAAATTCAGGTGCTCGGTGATAAGCATGGCAATGTGATTTATCTGGGGGAGCGAGAATGCTCCATTCAGCGGCGAAATCAAAAAGTTATTGAGGAAGCGCCAAGCCCATTTCTGGATGAGAAAACCAGAATGGCGATGGGTAAAGAGGCTGTAGCGCTGTCAAAAGCGGTTGACTATTGTTCCGCAGGAACGGTGGAGTTCATCGTTGATGGCGATAAAAACTTTTACTTTCTGGAAATGAATACACGCTTGCAGGTTGAACACCCTGTTACCGAACTGATTACGGGCATCGATCTTGTTGAGCAGATGATTAAAGTTGCTGCGGGTGAAAAGCTGTCACTGGCGCAAAAAGATGTAAAGTTGAATGGCTGGGCTATGGAAAGCCGGATTTACGCTGAGGATCCATATAGAGGTTTCCTTCCATCAACTGGTCGTTTAACTCGTTATCGTCCGCCACATGAAGGTGTGACAGATGGTATAACTGTTCGCAATGATACTGGGGTGTATGAGGGCGGTGAAATTTCACTGTTTTATGACCCGATGATTGCCAAACTGGTAACGCATGCTGATGATCGTATTGCATCAATTGATGCGATGGCTGATGCGTTAGACAGATTTAGAATTAATGGTATTCGCCATAATATAGATTTTCTTGCTGCGATTATGCAGCATGATCGTTTCCGTGAAGGTGCGCTGACCACGGCATTTATTGCCGAGGAATATCCTGATGGTTTTGAAGGCGCGCCTTTATCTTCTGAGCAAATAAAAGAACGCGCTGTTATCGGTTTTTATATGCGCTCTTATGTGCTGGATCGGGCATCTGAAATTTCTGGTGCCATGCCCAATTATGAAGCGAAACTGCCAGATGCGATGGCGGTGCAAGTCGAAGATCAGGTTTTCACGGCGCGGTTTGATGAAAATGGTATCGTTCTGGACCATGAAACCTATGAGCTTGAAAGCCTCTGGTTGCCGGGGGATTTATTTTTCGAAGGTAAAGTGAATGGTCAAGCTGTTTCACTTGCCGTTGATACCATGCCGGAAGGTTATGTGTTGACTTCGCGGGGTAAGGCGCAAAGAGTTTTTGTCAGAAGTTTGCGGGCGCAGGAGCTTATGGTCTTTATGCCTGAGAAAACCGATGGGGTAACTAGTAAAGAGTTGCTTTGCCCGATGCCCGGCGTTGTGATGTCAATTGATGTTGAAGAGGGACAAGAGGTTAAGTCAGGTCAAGCTCTCGCAGTAGTGGAAGCCATGAAGATGGAAAATATTCTTCGTGCCGAGAAAGATGCTAAAGTGAAGTCTGTCTTGGTTGCTGCTGGGGATAAGCTTGCCGTTGATGATGTTATGATCGAATTTGAATAAGTTAATTTATTTCAAAACTGGTCTGAAACGTTTTTATTAAAGCCTCATCTAGTTCTGCCATAGATATGTTCATGCCTAAAGCCTTTAGACTGGTGACATTCTGGTCGGTTATCCCACACGGGACAATGCCACCGAAATGTGTTAAATCAGGGCTTACATTTATCGAAATGCCATGAAAACTCATCCATTTTCGTAATCTGATACCAATAGCGGCGATTTTATCTGCGCGATTTTCTCCAAGATCTGGTCTGTCCACCCAGACACCTATATGAGTGTTATCGGCTCTGGTCTTTAGACCACATTCGTTAAGCGCATGAATAATCCAGTTTTGTAATTGCTTAACAAATTGGCGGACGTCACGCCCCCTCTGATTGAGATCAAGCATGACATAGACAACGCGCTGTCCAGGCCCGTGATATGTAAACTGCCCACCGCGACCGGATTTGAAGACAGGAAGTTTTTGAGGACTGAGTAAATCGCTTTCTTGTGCGCCTGTGCCCGCCGTGTAAAGGGGAGGATGTTCGAGAAACCACAACAGTTCCCCACATTCTCCTGCGCGCATGGCCTCTATATAGGCTTCCATCTCCGCCACGGCCTCAGGATAAGATACAGGCTGCGTTGATAGCCGACAGCTCGGTAAGCCATCAATTTCACTTGATTGCTCAATATAGATAGGATGAGTGATTTGCTCGCCAATTTCTGTCATATTAAATATTATACCGAGAATAAAGAAACAGTGTGATTTAAATTATACATTAATATTATGTATAATTTAAAATTTTACATTTTATAATGACAAAAACAAATGTAACAGTTATATATATTGAGAAAGGTTAATCATGCTTCCGATTATCTTAGATGTATCGTCCTTGAAAGTTGCTGTTATCGGGAATGGACCTCAGGCGGTGAAGCGACTGGATATGCTTCGCGATGCGGATGTCAGCGAGGTTGATATTTTCTCACCTGATCCGGGTGACGAGATGAAGGCAGCCGCTGGAGATATGGTGATGCTTCATCTGCCATCAGCACAAGATATAAGCAGGTATGCGATTATCTTTATTGCTAATGTGAAGGCAGAAGAGGCTGAAAAACTTGCAAGACAAGCCCGAGAAAGGGGTGTGCTTGTTAATGTTGAAGATGTGAAGCCGCTTTGTGATTTTCATGTGCCGTCTATTATCCGGCGGGGAAAATTGCTTCTAACGGCCTCCACGGGGGGGATGTCGCCTGCGCTGGCGCGACGGTTAAGAGAGTTTTTGGCAGTACGTTTTGCCCCTGTTTGGGCGGATAGATTGGAATTAATTGGTGCGGCACGGCATAAGTGGCGTGATGAAGGGCTGAGCTTTGGTGAGGTCACAAAGAATACGAATGATTTGATTGATAATGAAGGGTGGTTAGAATGCCCGTGTCCATTCAAGACAGAGAAGTCCTAGAAGAAAATCTTACGCTTGAAGCTACCAAGATGCTGGTGCGCACTGCTGAATTGTCGGCAATTGAGTTTCTGACTACCATTCTGAGGGATGAGTTTAAAGATGAGATATGCGTCGTTTCATCTTTTGGTGCGGAGTCAGCTGTGCTGTTGCATATGGTGGCGCAAATTGACCCGACGACACCCGTTATCTTTTTAAACACTGGCAAGCTTTTTGGAGAAACCTTGCGTTTTAGAGATCGTCTGCAAACGCTTCTTGGGCTGACCGACGTGCGATCTATCGGTCCGCACCCAACAGATTTGTCTGAAAAAGACCTCAATGAGGATTTGTGGCAGAAAAATAACGATTTATGCTGCCATATTCGTAAGTTTCTGCCACAACAGCGCGCCTTGAAGGGATTTAAGGCTGTATTAACGGGACGAAAGCGTTTTCAGACAACCCAGCGGAGTTCTATGCAACGTATTGAAATAGATGACGAAGCTGCCGCTAGGTTACGCGTAAACCCACTTGCTGATTTTACGTTGGAAGACCTGCGGGCGTATTTGGAAACCCATAACCTTCCTAAGCACCCACTTGTCAAAGATGGTTATTTGTCTATTGGTTGCATGCCTTGCACGGATAAAGTCAAAGAAGGGAATGACTATCGTTCTGGTCGTTGGTCTGAACAAGACAAAGAAGAATGCGGCATGCACGGCACTGAATTTGTCTATGGAGAGGGTATATAAACTTTTCAAAATTTAGCTTGAGGCAACCAGCCGGATTTGCTAAAGCGTGGTTCTCTTACTAGTGCGGTCGTGGCGGAATTGGTAGACGCGCAGCGTTGAGGTCGCTGTGGGGTAATACCCGTGGAAGTTCGAGTCTTCTCGACCGCACCATTATTTAATGTGCACAACATTAATTCCTGTTGGTTTTAAACCTAAAGCAAATTTGAAAATTTTATTTCATTTACTGATTTTTGTAGTAAATCTCGAAAGTGAAATTTTTAAAGATTTTTAATTTCTCCTTTATAATCTACCAGCTTTAAGGCAGTTAAACGTGAATAGCTTTAATCCAAACTTTAAAACTCTTATGGGGCCAGGCCCTTCAAATATTGACCCTCGAGTGCTGCACGCGATGTCTCGTCCGATTATAGGACATCTTGACCCCCAATTTATTGGACTGATGGACGAAATAAAAAAACTATTGCGTTATGCATTTCAAACTGAAAACTCTTTGACTTTTCCGGTATCGGCACCTGGCTCTGCAGGTATGGAAAGTTGCTTCGCTAATTTGATAGAGCAGGGTGATAAAGTGCTTGTTTGTATTAATGGAGTTTTCGGGAATCGCATGAAAGAGAACGTTTTTCGATGTGGCGGAGAAGCAGTGATTGTTGAAGATGATTGGGGCTCACCAGTAAGTACTGATAAAGTT
>Ga0160423_10004406_pt1 | contig 11574 bp, 11 predicted proteins | sample CRUFie14St8metaG_FD_108191 | JGI IMG/M metagenome (GOLD analysis project Ga0160423, IMG submission 108191) | Marine microbial communities from the Costa Rica Dome - CRUD Field 142mm St8 metaG | ecosystem: Environmental > Aquatic > Marine > Oceanic > Photic zone | place: Costa Rica: the Eastern... | reverse complement strand
TTACAACAAGGTTACACACGATGTGGACAGAGAAATCGATCAGAATATGTGTGGTGATTCGATTCTTGATGAAGTCTTGAACACAGGTGGTTTGATTGCGGTCAACACACAAGAACACATGGGAAGCTACTCAGATTCGATTTCCAACGTACCTGGAATCGCCGCATATTTTGACGGAAAATACGATATTTGATGCCGTACGGGTACGGTTACAGGGCGTCCGTACTGGACACACAGGGTGGTAAGTTTGACCGATGACACCAGTGTGAGCGGTCACGACCTCTCGGTTGGGTATGAACGGAATAATGAGTTGCTCGCAAACATTTCCTTTGAGTTTAAACCAGGAGAGATCATTGCCATCAACGGTGCTTCTGGTATCGGGAAAACAACACTGTTGAGGACCTTAGCAGGTTTATTGAACCCTCTCAATGGCGAGGTCGAGATTTTTGGAAAATCAAAAGGGGCTCGAGGTGAGATAGGGTATATTCCTCAACGGCTTGGCCTCATACGCCATGCGAGTGTCTACCACAATGTCATGCTGGGTGCTAAGGCAGGGCACACCTCTGAATGGTTCCCTTTCTCTTCAAAATGCAAGGTCCTCACAATTGAAGCCATTGAATCAGTAGGTTTATCCCACAAACTCAGGACACCAATTCGTAAACTCTCAGGAGGTCAACAAAGACGAGTTGCTGTTGCAAGAACGCTTGCTCAAAAGCCACGCTTAATTTTGGCAGATGAATTTCTAGCAGAACTTGACGAAGAAACTTTGAACGCTGTTATGCAGAAAGTTCTGGATTATGTCAGAGAAAGTAATGCAATTATGGTGCTTGTCGAGCACGATTTCGAACGCGCAACCCAGATGGCAGATCGATTATTTACCGCAGAAGACAACAAACTCGTTGAAATCTTTCCCATGGAGGATGAGATAGATGAATGATCATCGAGAAGATCATGAGTTGGAGGAAAAACCAACTCCTCTTCTCGATATCTGGTATCAATGGAGATGGCCAGCGGTTTTTGTTGCATTAGGAGTTCTTGCAATATTTGTCACACATTCGACGATTGAAGGCAATTGGCAAAAACTCTTTGATAGCCCTCGAAACGTCCAGACTTTCTTCCGAGAATCGCTCTGGCCGCCAGACTGGAGCGTGCTTGAACCTCAAGCCTACCCTGTCTGCGAGGAACCTGATTTCCTACAGTTTACCTGTTCGACTGCGTGGATTGGAGTCATTGAAACATTGAAAATTGCCTTTGTAGCAACCATCTTTGGAATGCTGATCTCTTATCCCATCGCTCTACTCGCTGCTGAAAATCTAAGCCCACCATCGGTTTCTTACCCAGCACGAGCGTTCTTGGCTGCATTCCGGAGTTTACCCAGTATTTTATGGGCAATTCTCTTTGTTATCATGGTTGGATTGGGCCCAATGGCTGGAATAATGGCCATGACCCTGTACACTGTAGGCTATCTTGGTAAATTGCAATATGAAGCAATTGAGGGTGTAGCGAAACCACAGCTCGATGCATCTCGTGCCATGGGCCACGGGTGGTTTGAGCGCTCGTTTGGTGTGGTACTTCCAGAATCAGCAAACAATCTGATTTCTCAAGCGATATTTATGTTTGAATACAATTTCAGACACGGTACGGTAATCGGAATCGTTGGAGCAGGTGGAATTGGTTACTACATCAATTTGTATCTAGAATTTTTGCAGTACGACAAGGTCTTTGCTTACGTGATCGTCATTTTCATCGTTGTACTGATTCTTGATTTAGTCTCCAAGATCGTCCGTTCAATGTTCAAAGATGACAAGCAACCAAACATGCCCCCCTGGTGGACCGGTCTGTTTTTGCCGGCTGGGTTGACGAAAAAGTTGCTGAAAAAGAAGGATTAGTCTGCAGCGATGTGCAAAGCACCGTTCTTGTAGAACACTTGAATGCGTTGAGGGACCTTTCGAGTTAATGCAGCAATAGCCTCGTAGATGGCTTCCTCTTCAACATAGAATTGCTTTGCAGCGTTTTGTGTTGACCAAGGTTCAACATGGAAGTTGTTTTCGCACAACCACTCGAGAAGACCTGCTTCAAAGTCGGTCAAATCAGAGGAGTTGTCATCTGCCATGCTTGGAGGATACCATCCCTCCATATGAGGAAATCGGCCCTATCCCAAGAGAACCATTCGTCGGCAGCACTCTTCTGCTTCAATATCACCATCGAGAAGCGTGTTGAGTGCCTTTGTGAATGGGATTTCAATTCCTTGGTCAATGGCCCGATCACGGAACATTCGTGCTGCACGAACACCTTCCGCAACCATGGTCATTTCTTCGAGCGCTTCTTCCAATGTTTTTCCTGTTCCAAGTTTCTCACCCATGGACCTGTTTCGCCCGAACGGTGAGGTAGAGGTGACGTACAAATCGCCCAATCCTGCTGGACCAAAGGCTACCTCTGCCCTTGCACCTAGGAGTGGTAAGAGAATGCATCCTTCCTTGAAACCTGCACTAAAGATAGCAGCTTTGAGGTTGTCTCCACCAAGTGTTCCGATGGTCTTCAACCCGTCAACAAGGCCGCATGCAAGGGCAACGACGTTCTTGAACGCACCCCACAGTTCAGCACCTTCAGGGTCGGAAGCGGCGTGCAAAAGCAACGTAGGTGTAGAGAGCGTCTCTGCAAGTCGTTCAGCAACAGAAAGGTCCTCAGACGCTACCAATGCTGTTGTCATCACACCTCCGGCAGCTTCTGGAGCGATGGTCGGTCCGGTCAGTACCGCCAACGGATTTGAGCAATTTGCATTCTTCAATGCTTCATGAATCGCTTGAGAAATCAACCGCTTTCCTGGAGCCAGTCCCTTTGCCAAATCGAGCAGGACGTGTCCAGGACGCAAGAATGGAATGATATCATCAACAACATTGAGAATTACGGAGGAAGGAATGGCAAGCACAACGATTTCAACACCATCAAGTGCTTCTTTAAGACGCATCGTCACCTCCAATCCTTCAACGGATTGTTGAGGCAAATACTTCCGATTGATTCCATCCATTGTGATCGATTCATACACTTCTTGCTCGATGGTCCAACCTTTCACATGGTGACCTTCAAGCAGCCAAAGACGAGCAATAGCCGTCCCCCAATTTCCCAATCCCAACACCGCAATGTGTGCCATGACTAAGGACTTCGAACTCTTTGTTCTTATGTGCATTCCCTCTATGAGAGCGAGAAAGGGACAATTTCTGAGAAGATTTGATTCACCGTATCAGAACAAGTCGTCATCGTCTTCCTCATCGAAGGAGAAGACATCTTCTTCCTCTTTCTTCTTAGATGCAGCAGCCTTCTTCTTTGGCTTCTTTTCTTCTTTGACCGGCTCAGGTTCTGGTTTCGCCTCTTCAACAGGCTCTTCTTTGCCACTTTGAGTTCGAAGTTTCGCCATTTCCTCCTCGCGACGCTGGAGGTCTTCGACCGACGTTCCCGTTTGTGCAGCAAGTGCACGACGGCGATCTTCTCGGGCTTTCCGTTCGAGTTGCTTATGTTTCGATTTGTCGATGTTTTGCAACATGTACATGGCATCATGTTCCAGTAGTGGAGAGTCTGAAATCAGAGTGATATCCAGCCAAGCACCGTCCTCGACGATGAATTCTGCGAGAGGTTCGAAGTTCAAATCGGACTTCTTAATTTGTGTGTAATGCATGGCGTTTCCTGTTCGGTGCTCAACACCAGAGAAGTGGCAATAGAATTCCTTGGTTCCAATCGATTCACGAACCATGTCAAACAATTCACCATAATCTTCGGACGTCTTCATTCGACCGTGGCCACGAGCGTGAATGTGAGCTATGTTGAGAACGGGAATGGTTCCTTCAACGTGGTTGACAACTTCGACGACTTCTTCGAGGCTTCCCCACAGTTCTTGACGGCCGGATGTCTCAATTCCGATCTTGGATGGTGTCCCATCCTTGATCCATGGGAAGACTGGGAACTCATCCTCGTCGTCATGCCAGATGTCGTGAACACGCTCAACAATGCTGGAGAAGATGTTCGCAACCTGCTCATTGGCAGCCGTGCCACGTCCAAAGTCCCCGTAGTGGCCTGTGTGGAGCGTGATGTGGCGTGCATTGATGGTCCGCGCTGCTTGCAATGTTGCCTCAATTTTAGCAAGGGATCGTCCCCGTTCGACACGATTGCCGAGAAGTTCGGAATAGTACGGTCCGTGAATGTTCATTTCGAAATCAGCCTTGTTGGCAAGGACACCGGCTTGCCAGTATTGCTCGAAATGCTGTGGTTGAATCAATCGGACCGTTTGAGCTTCCATCGTCTCGAGCCCGAGAGCAATAATATCGTCCATTCCTTCGACGATTGTTCGTCCTTTACAGGACAAAGGTACGCCGGCAGGACCAAGTTTCACACCCATCATTCCACCCCCGCGAATACAAGCCAAGCCGTTCCCTACATTAACCCCTTTCCGTCACGCGTTTGCCGGAAATCTGTACATAATGTACAATACGACGGTTCATGAAGGTGAAACGAAACGACAGCCTATGTCGGAAATTGTCGAAGCAGCAATCGCTGCATTCCGTCAAGGCAATCCTGTTTGCCTGTTTGACTCGGATAAGCGCGAGGGCGAAACCGACCTTCTTTTTCCCGCAGCATTTGCACAGCCTGCGACGATGCGACAACTCCGTCAGGATTGTGGAGGCCTCCTCTTTTTGGCTATTGGACACGATGTTGGCCAAGCCTTTGGCTTACCGTTTTTGCAGGATTTGCACACGCACGATGCTCTGACTGCAGAATATCCTATTTTGGCTGAACTGAAGACGAACGACCTTCGTTACGACGCACGTTCCGCATTTACACTCTCGCTGAACCATCGGGAAACCTACACTGGAATTACCGATCATGACAGAGCACTCACAACCCGTCGTTTTGCTGAACTCACTGCGACCGTATTCGATGACGAACTTAGCGAGGCTGAGGCACAGCGACGGATGGGTGCAGAATTTCGAACGCCAGGTCACATACCCGTTTGCCGTGAATCGCAGGGTGGACTATTAACACGTCAAGGTCACACTGAACTCGCAGTTGGTATCGCTCGACTCGCTGGATTGACACCTGTTGTTATCGGTGCGGAAATGTTGCAGCCCGATGGAGACGGAGCTCTCTCTGTAGTAGATGCCCGAGCATGGGCAGCAGAGCGTGGAATTCCATTCTTGGAAGGCGCAGAAGTCATTGCAGCATTGCATGGGTAATCTCAAGAACATGATTCCGCTGCTCAATACGGGTGAACACAATGAGAAAGGTCATGGCTGTAGGAGTTTTTGACCTTCTTCATGCAGGTCATCTTCACTACCTTGAGCAAGCAAAGGCCCTCGGAGACCACCTCACCGTGGTCGTTGCGCATGACGATACCGTCCGCAAGCGAAAGCATGAACCAGTTACCAATCAGGACCTCCGTCGACGTATGGTTGAAGGTTTGAAACCAGTAGATGTTGCTTGCATTGGCAATTCTCCAGAAGTTCCTATTTTCGATATCCTGCCTGAGATTCAACCGTCCGTCATCGCCTTAGGATACGACCAGGAGCATGCCGAAGATCGAATTCGAACAGCACTGGAAGAACGTGGTTACAGCTCGATCGAAGTTGTCCGAGTTGAAGGTTTAAGCGATGATTTGGATGGAACTCGAAAGATCATAGCTCGCATCGTTGAGCGAGCAAAGGGAGGTGAATTCTGATGTTCACCGGTATTGTCCAGGGGAAAGGTGAGATCGTTTCTGTAGGAAGTGGAAACGAAATCACAACCTTCCAAATCCGCGTCCCATCGACGGAAGGGTTGCAGATTGGAGCCAGTATTTCCATTGATGGTGTCTGCTTAACGGCGACAGCATTTTCCGATGATATCGTCTCATTCGATGTCATCCCAGAAACACTCGAAAAGACAACTCTTGGTCAACTTGAGCAAGGACATCACGTGAACGTTGAGCGATCGTTGCGATTTGGAGATGAAGTTGGAGGCCACCTCCTTTCCGGACACATCATTGGTCGCGGTCTTGTCAGCAAATCTGAGCGGGTTGGCGATGGTGCTCAATATTCGATCATCGCTCCACCCGATGTTCGAAAATACATTGTCAGCAAGGGATACGTCGGTATCGATGGCATTTCCCTCACCATTGGCGATGTCTCGGAGGAGCACTTTGATTTGCATCTGATTCCAGAAACGCTTCGATTAACCACCATCGGTGACAAACAAATTGGAGATGCTGTCAACCTTGAAATCGATTCAACAACCATGATGATTGTTGAAACCGTTGAACGAATGATGAAGGAGAGATGAACATGACAAACATCGTAGCCGTATGCGCAATGTACCACTTGGACGAGATGAATAAAATGCTGAAAATCGCAACCTCGCAAGCAGAGGATTTGGGATACGACATCGTTGATGTGATTGAAGTTCCTGGTTGCATGGAGATTCCACTAGCGCTTGACAGAGTCCTAGCCAACGAGGAAATCGATGGAGCATTTTGCCTTGGTATCATCGAAAAAGGCGAGACGGACCACGGTCTCGTCATGGGTCAAGGTGTCGTCAAAACCATCCTCGAATTGCAATTGGTTCACAACAAACCAATCGGTTTGGGCATCATTGGTCCAGGGGCACTACCCGAACATGTTGGACCCCGAATTGGACCTCATGCAACAGCTGCGGTTGATGCACTACGCCCGTTCCTCAATGACTGATTGGTTTCGTTTCTTGTAAACCACGTACGACCAAATGGCGATAATGATCGCCAGATTCGTGAACCACACCCACGGGGTACTCCAGCGATAACCATCCATCCGAATGTCACTAAACGGTGCCAAAAATGGCGTAGGAAAGAACTTCGCAGTATGCGTCGGTATGTCGTTGAAGATGTGGATGAACCAAGGAAGCCATAACCAAATTGCAGCGTTTCGTGCCGAGAGCGAATTATTCGTGAATAACCGTTGCGTAATGCCTCGCTTTTCGAAGAATATCCACGTAAACAAAAACCCAATCGTCGCCCAGACGAGGCTGTGCGTGATTTGGTATGCTTCCCATGCGTACCATCCGAAATCAGCAGTGACCGTATTCTCATCAATCTCAGGTCGGCCGTCCAAAAAGAAGGAGTTCGGAATGAAAACAAGCAAATCTGGAAGGACACCCATCAATCCAGCAACCCAGAATTTCGTACGTCCATTCGTCGCACCCGAACCCATCAACCAGTGTGAGGCGACATCCATAATGCTACCTTACCGCATAGAGAATTTAATTATAGCACAAGGCTAAATTGATTCTTTAAGTCTTTATTTTCGATGTACCCATTGCTGAGTTGATGGATCTCGGTAGAACCATTGTTGGCTCCCTGATGGATATTCAATCCATTCCATGCCATCACGCATGGCTCCACGGGTCGCATATTGTGGATATTCAATCGACGGAGCCTCTTCAAAGCCATCGTTCTCTTTTCGCCGCATCATAATCAATCCAATCAACACCACAACGACCACACCTGCAACCCAGACAAGCATGTTTGATGTGAGCAAATTCTCATCTGAACCTGCACCTTTCAATTCGTATTGTTGATCAGAGCAGCCCTTTGCATTGGCAATTTGATTGGGACCAGTATTTGCACACTCGTCGTTTGCATCGTACACGCCATCACCATCTGAATCCATTTGCCATGTTGAGCACCCATTCGGCGCAACAGAATCAGCGAGTGTGTTTGGACAAAGGTCAAATTTGTTGAAAATTCCATCCCCATCATCGTCTCGCTGATTCCATGAACATCCATTTTCGTCAACGGATTCGTTCAGGCCTGTGTTTGGACATCGATCAACGGAGGTACAGTTTGAAGGCCCTGAGCCCGAGGCATCAAGGTTGCAGACAGAATCCGCATCCGAATCCACTTGAGAGTCTGAACAACCGGCCTCATCGATAAGCTCTCCACTCGGCGTAGCCTCGCAATCATCCCAGTAATCGTTCACTGAGTCTAAATCAGAATCACGTTGTTTTCGATCGCAGCCGTTTTCATCCGCATCACCGGCTATTTCCGTGTCTTCGCACTGGTCATCTACATTCACGATGCCATCACCATCGCTGTCTTGTTGAGCCCAGCTACAGCCGTTTGAATCGATGACAATTCCAGATAAACTGCCAGGACATTGATCTCTGCCAGAACAATTTGACGGGCCTTTGCTCGGAGCGTCTTGATTGCAGACGCCGTCGAAATCCTCGTCTACCTGTTGATCAGTACAACCGTTTTCATCAATGGCAATTCCATCAGGGGAATCAGGACACAAATCCTCGAAGTCGGCCAACCCATCACCATCATCATCGAGTTGATCCCCGCCACATCCACGTTCATTGACTTCTACTTCGAGGCTGGTTCCGGGACATTCGTCAACAGCATCATCCAGTCCGTCACCATCAGAATCCGGTTGCCACTCCGTGTAGTTGCTTGACCAGCTCGGCTTAACATACGCTGAATGCTCTTGCGGATGATAAACAGGAGAAATGATGTTATCCGTACTGATTATATCACTCGAACGAAGCAGTTCTAGTTCGTCTCCATCCAAGTTGTACGAGTGAAGCTCAGTTAGTGCGCCCTCGCCTTCTTCACATCCCCAGTAGCAGTAACCAACCAGCACAGTAGCGTACATCAAATCACCTGTTCTGGAGAAGGTGATGTCGGTAATCTCAGATTCATTTTCAGTGAGTTGAACAGAATTTGTTAATTCAAAATTCGATGATTTGTAAAAATACACGGTTTCGTCGTTGGTAGTGACGACATAGTTCCCATCAGGTGTATTATAGAATACGTCAGTGCCCTGGGCTCGGCTTGAGGTCACGAACTCGTACTCGGTCGTGTCCCACATCACAAGTTGAGAACCATCGCCTCCGATGAGCGTACCTCCATCGTTGCTGAAGTCGAGATAATCAACTCTGAAATTATCATCTTCGAGTAAGGTTGAATGTGTTGAAAGATCATTCACCACTGTCGTCCTACGGAAACTCGACCAAGAGAATGTTGAGAAAGCAAACGTCGTTCCGTCTGGGGAAAACCGAGCGGTTCCTTGCTTTATTTCGCTACAATCCTGAGTTGTGTCAAACTGCTCGGAGACGGTTTTGGTTTCACCATCCCATATTTCGTACGTACATCCATCGTACCAGTAACTCTCTCGGAAGAACAGCAATTTGTTCTCAACTGGGCTCCATTCCATTTCAGAGATGCTGCTGTCCCAACTCGATGGAATCGTACTAATGGATTGGAAATCCGAATCAAGGACTTGGAGATTGGAATATGCATCGAGTGCTGCAATGTACTGTCCATCAGCAGATACTTCGATGTCTATGAGTTGTGAAGTGTTTTCGATCTCGTTTGTTGTTGTGTTCCAGAAGACCACTCTTGAGCAGTCGTTTTCCACGAGCAATGGACATTCGTCAAGACCATCTACAAGTCCGTCACCATCTACGTCCCTCTGGTCGCTCGAGCAACCTTTGCGATCAGTAATGCCCTCAGTGGACGTATTTGGGCACTCATCATCGGAATCTGAGACGCCATCGTTGTCAGAATCTGTAAGCTGGGCAATTGAGCAGCCGTTCCCATCGACGGAAGCATCCGATTTTGTTCGGGGGCAAAGGTCATCACGATCGTTGATACCATCGAGGTCGGTATCCCTCTGGCTTGGTGCGCAACCAGCAAAATTGGAACCCTCGCTGGTATCGGTATCTGGACACTCATCGCGATAATCAACAACTCCATCCCCGTCACTGTCCGGCATGTATCCTGTGAGTTGCTCTACGCCTGACCAACCCGCTCCTGAAAACATGAAAATTTCTGAATCATTCGAGGAGAATGCATACGCGCCAAATTTTTCAGGATGGAATGCCCCCTTAAGTGTCCAATCTTCAGTCGAAATCAGTTGAAGGTCATAGTCATTCCACCAATAATTATCTTCAATCAACAACATCGTTGTTCCGTCGAATGAAAACAACGGACCATTGGCGTCAAATGTTTCTTGTTGTGTGTAATCCGAAGTCGAGTATACGTAGGTCGAGTAATCATCTGTCAACAATAACTCACCACCATCAGGTGAACTAATCATTTCTTGAGCGTTTGCGAAAGTAAACGATCGGGTCATAACCCACTGGTAACCTGCCAGAGGGACGTTTTGATATTCGTAGACATTCCCTGTTCCGTCTGAATTGAGGTACCACAATTTATCTTCGGTGGGATGGTGTGCAACAAGCCCCCCATTCGAGGTGGTTCCCTCGACTTCGTCCCAGTCGGGCCCCTCATACATGTGCCCTCCGTTGTTGCCTGTGGCGACCACGAATCTGTTGCTATCGCCTGACCATGTAGCATCTGTAATGTAGAAATTGATCATGTCCTCATCAAGAATTATCTCCCAATTGGAAGTGCTGTAGATTTTTACATTGTATGGAGATGAAAGAGCGAGATAGTCCCCGTCTGGTGAAAACTCTAGGAAATTAAGTTGTTGTTCAATTTCTATCGACTCGACAATCAGCAAGTCAACAACATCGAAAACAACCACATCAGAACAGCTACCTACATACATTGCGATGTTACCTTGGCTGCTCGAATCCAACATCCTCGTACTGGAACTACCATCGCACCCGACATCGACTGGGGCTTCACGGTGAGCGACCCAACTTCCGTAGTGTACGGAACGACCTGAGGCGGTTTGTATCTCAGCCTCTTCCAATTCAAGGTCATGCATGTGCATTGGACTTGTCGAACTAAGGATGAAGAGCAGTGAAAGAAAAAGTGGAAGAATCGCAATACGATTACTCATTAAATCGATAGTCTGCAATGACCTACATAGGTGTTTAGCCGACACTTTGCGCGAGAAAACAGAGGGATAATGTTCAAGTCCATCGGGGTGTTGGTCGGGAAGTGAGTCAAATGTCAGATGTTCACAATGTCATCATTATCGGTTCAGGGCCTGCTGGATATACTGCTGGTTTGTACGCAGCTCGAGCCATGCTCGAACCTCTCATGTTCGCAGGATACATGTCCGGTGGCCAATTGATGCTCACCAGCGATATCGAGAATTTCCCAGGCTATCCGGAAGGTATCGGTGGTCCAGAAATGATGATGCAACTTCGTGAGCAAGCAGAGCGATTTGGTTTGAAGGTTGAAGACAAGAATGTTGAATCCGTTGACACGTCTTCTCGTCCGTTCAAGGTCACGGTTGAAGGCGAGGATTTCTTTGCACATTCGCTGATCGTTTCTACTGGAGCAGAATCCATTTGGCTTGATGCACCAGGTGAGGCGGAGCAAAAAGGACGAGGCATTTCTACATGCGCAACGTGCGATGGTGCATTTTTCCGAGAAGAGGAAGTTCTCGTTATCGGTGGAGGAGATTCTGCCTGTGAAGAAGCAACCTTCCTCACTCGTTTTGCTTCAAAGGTCACGTTGGTTCATCGTCGAGATGTGTTCCGAGCCTCGACCATCATGTACGAACGTGCTGCAAACCATCCAAAGATTGAGATCAAAACCTTCCGTCAAGTCAAGGAATGGCTAAGCGATGAGAAAGGACTGACTGGAGCCGTTCTCGA
>Ga0160423_10004404_pt1 | contig 11575 bp, 11 predicted proteins | sample CRUFie14St8metaG_FD_108191 | JGI IMG/M metagenome (GOLD analysis project Ga0160423, IMG submission 108191) | Marine microbial communities from the Costa Rica Dome - CRUD Field 142mm St8 metaG | ecosystem: Environmental > Aquatic > Marine > Oceanic > Photic zone | place: Costa Rica: the Eastern... | reverse complement strand
ACAATGTAAACTATACTGCATTGAAAGTTGAGATAGGTGGTAAAGTATTAGCAATTTATGCAACAAGTACATTTAGTCCTAAAGCAACTATTACAGGTTTCGAAACTATTAGACCAGGATTCAACCTAAGTTCTGCAAATATCACAGGTGCAGGTGCAGGAAAATATTATGGTACAGCAGAAAAAGCAGAAGCACTTGTTATTCCAGGCGAATCAAATGCTATTGCGGCATCAAACTTTTTAAGAGGTGATAAAGATAGTATTTCAAACTTTGGACTTTCTTTAAGAAACAACTCAGGGATTAACATTGGTAGTGATGCTGTTGTACAAATAGGTATTGAAGGACAGAATGCAATTATTTCAAATAATACTTCTGGAGCAAATATAGATTTAAGAATTAACAATGCAGGAAACTTACAACCAGTTTTAAGAATTGACTCAACACAGAAAGTTGGTATTAACAACTTATCACCAGCAGAAGCATTAGACGTAACAGGTAATGCAATCATTAGTAACAATTTACTTGTCAATGGTATTGCAGATGCAGTAAACATTGGCACAGGAAGTATTATTGCTAAAGGTGGTGTTGGTATTGCTAAAAGTTTAAGAGTAGGAAGTAACTTTGAAGTATCAGGTACATCAACTATTGGTGACCATATGTTACCAGATACATCAAATGCAGTAAACATTGGTTCAACAGATTTTAAATTTGCAGAAATAAATGCAAATACAGTAAGAGCAAATTTAGTTGGTAACGTTACAGGAACAGTTACAGGACGTTCAGGTAGTTCAGATAAACTTGCAAGTAGAACAACATTTAGAGTAACAGGAGATGTTACAGCACCAGATGTAATTTTTGATGGACAATTTAGTGCTCCAGGAGAAACTACACTTGTTAAAAACTTTGACATTAGTATCAATAGTACATTTATTACAAACAAAGGTTCTGTACCAACTTCAAGATTTGACGATGAATTTTTAATTAACAGACTTAATGATGAAAATGGTTCGGGTACAGGTATTAGAAAACTTTCAAGAAGTAATTTGTTTAGTGCATTACCTGTTAATCCAGTGGGCATGATTGTACCATATGCAGGTGATGCAACATCAGTTACAGACCTAAATGGTTGGTTACTATGTGATGGTAGTGAAGTGTTTATTGTTGATTGGCCAGAATTACATAATATTATCGGAACAAAATACAAAGCAAATCCTTCATTAGGAAAATTTGCACTACCAGACTTACGTGGTAGATTCCCACTTGGTATGGATAACATGGCAACAACACAAGGTCCTGCAAACAGAATTACAAATGAAAATGCAGATACACTTGGTGGTACTGCTGGTGTTGAGAAGAAAGCAATTGAAGTTACTAACTTACCAGAACACGAACACGATTTACGTGGTCCAAGCGGAACGCAATATCATGTCACAAGAGATGTACAAGGAGCACCAGTTGATGACGATGCTACAGTCGCTGATGCGGCAACAGGTTCAGGCGCTGGACAGAAGTTTCCATTCTCAGGCGGTGTTGTAAGTAACACAGCAGTTGGACAAGATTTTGATATCATGAATCCATACTTGGCAGTTAACTACTTAATTTACGCGGGGGCAAAATAATGGCATATCAAATTAATAAAACTAACGGTGATTTACTTGTAGAATTAGTTGACGGTCAACTTAATACACAATCAACTGATATTTCATTAATTGGTAGAAACTATTCTGGCTTTGGCGAAAGTATCAACGAAAACTTTATAAAAATTTTAGAAAACTTTACTAATACACAAGCACCTGCAAATCCTATGACAGGACAATTATGGTATGATAGTGCAGAAGCAAGATTAAAAATTTATAATGGTACAAACTTTAAAAGTGCAGGAGGACCTATTGTTAGTCCTTCACAACCACAGTTGGTGGCAGGCGATCTTTGGATTGATAATTTAAATAAAAAATTATATTTCTTTGATGGTAGCGGTGAAGTTGTACTTGTTGGCCCACCATATTCTAAGGCACAAGGTGAAAGTGGATTTGAAACTACATCTGTTCTTGATACAACACAAACAAATAGAACACTTGTTAACTTAAATGTAGGTGGACAAAAAGAAGCAGTATTATCGAACATTAGATTTACTCCTGATGCAAGTAATCCTATAACAGGTATTACAGGAGCAGTTGAAAAAGGTATTAATGTTATTGATGATGATTTTAAATTTCATGGTACAGCAACAGCGGCAGATACATTAATTAATGCACAAGGCGTTAAGAAAAATGCATCACAGTTTATGCCTACAGATGCAAACGCTGTATCAAATGGTACTATTACTACAATTAACAATGGTGGTATTACAGTAGGACCAGAAGATAATATTAACATTGGGATTGTTGCAAATCAAACAATTATTGCTAACCAAGTTAGAGATAGAAATTTAGATATTAAAGTTAGAAAAGCAAGTGGTTCAACTTCTGCTATTAAGATTGATACAGCCAACAGTTACTTAGGAATTTTCAAATCGGCTCCTACAGCAACACTTGACGTAGGTGGTGATGTAAAAATTGACGGAGACTTAATTGTAAGTGGTCAACAATTTAGCACAGACGTAGATAATTTAAGAATTAAAGATAAAAACATTGAACTTGGTATTACAAGTGATAGTACTTTGTTACCAGATGCAGATGTTAACGATGCAGGTATTATTGTTAAAGCAACTCCAAATGATAAAGAAATACTTTGGAAGCAGGCAACAAATGCATTTACTTCAAATGTATTTTTTGATTCAACAGCAGGTTACAAAATAGATGGTAACACAGTAATTACAGGACAACAATTACAGTATATCACAAGTGCTCCGCAAATGCAAACACTTGGCACACTTACTGAGTTGACTGTAGACAACGTTGTTATTGATGGACAAAAGGTAGGTTCAACAACAGGTAAGAATTTACAACTTGGAGCCGATACTGGTGTAATTGAAGTTACAAACAACGATAGAATTACAGGCGTAGGAACTCCAACAGGCGCGGCAGACGTAGCAACTAAAGGATATGTAGATAGTGCAATTAATAATGAAGGTGTTGTATTAGCATTAGATATCACAGGAATGGGATACGATAGTGTACAACAAGGTGGAGCGGCATTTTCAGCAAAACTTATCACACTATTACAAGAAATAGTTCCTGCAGGTTCAAAAGAAAACGGTACAGTTGCTAAGATTCATGCAACAGACCAAACATCAGCAACAGCAACTCTTTCAGCAAGTGCATTGAATACAGCATTAGAAGAAAGCACAGTGCTTGTTGATAAAACTGTTACAGCGTCACAGAGAACAGTTACAGGTATTACAAAAGGTACTTTAACTATATTAGCCTTAGATGCTGTACACAATTACGATGCAGGTAGAAACGTTGTAATTACAGGTGCAACAGGCGTTACAGAAATAAATGGCACTTTTGCTATTAATAGAATTGTAAGTTCTACCGAAATAGAGATTAATTTAGATACAAGTTCCGCTGTTGGAACTTATAATGCAAGTTCTGCCACTGTAGTTAGGGTTACAGAAACAGGACAAGAGAACGAAGATGTGCTTAAAGACGTTGAATTTTCAGACGTATCTGGTAGTGTTGCGTTAACCGTGAATAGATATGTGTTAACTTGTACAGTTACAGGGGGAGCATGGACTTATACAAGCGGGGCGAACTCGGCGGTATAACGATAAATACTAACAATAAAGGGGTTATTGACTATGGCATATATTATTAACAAAACCGACGGTTCGCAGATAGCAGTAGTTGAAGACGGTACAGTCGATCAAACTACAGATCTTAAACTTGTTGGTAAAAACTATGCTGGTTATGGTGAAATCCAGAACGAAAATTTCGTTCATATACTTGAAAATTTCTCAAGTGCTAATTCACCTTCCAGAGCAATTAAAGGGCAAATTTGGTTTGACTCAGGAACGAGCAAACTTAAATTTTACGACGGAACAAAATTTAGAACAACTGGTGGTGCTGAAGTAAGTGCTTCACAACCAAGCGGACTTACAGAAGGTGACTTTTGGTGGGATAACGCAAATAACCAGTTATATGCAAACACAGCATCAGGTGGATTTATATTAATTGGTCCACAATCACAAGGTGCAACTACAACATCATTTGTAACTGATTCAGTTAGAGATATTGCTAACGTAAACAGAACTGTAATTAAAGGTACAGTAAATGATGAAGTTGTTGTTATTCTTTCAGCGGCAGACTTTACAATTGACTCAAGCGACCCCGACAATGCCATAACAGGGTTTGATGTCATTCACCAAGGTATGACCCTAAAGAATACAACTAATGCACAACAAGGTGTTACATCAACTGCACATAGATTCTGGGGTACAGCAACTAACTCCGACAAATTAGGAGGCATTGCGGCTTCTGAATTTGTAAGAAGTGTTCCAGGACAAGAATCAGTATTTTCTGAAATTGTAAGATTTTCAGACAATGGTTTTACAGTTGGTGATGGAAACGATTTAGCAGTCAAAATTGAAAATGGTAACCAAGCAGTTATTTCAAATGAAGTTGGTACTGTTATTAGATTTAAAGTAGACAATGACTCTGCACAATCAACAGAGCCTTTACAAATTAAAGCAGGCGGACTGATGCCAGGTGCAAACACACAGTTTAACATAGGATCAGATACAGCAAGATTTAGTAACGTATGGGCAACAACATTCAATGGTACAGCAACTTCTGCTAACACAATGGTTGTTGGTTCAAACAACAGACCAGCAAGTACTTCTCCAAACAATGACACAGTAGCAGTTAGAGATAGCAACGGTGACTTGTTTGCAAATAACTTCCAAGGTATTGCAAGTTCAGCAAAATACGCTGACTTGGCAGAGAAGTATACTACAGATGATCAGTATCCAGTAGGAACTATTATGACAATTGGTACAGACGAAGGTAGTGAAGCAACTTGGTGTCCAATGTCTGAGATGCCAATTGGTGTTATTAGTACAAAGCCTGCATACTTAATGAATGCAGATGCTGAAGGACAAGCGATTGCACTTAAAGGGCGTGTGCCTGTAAGAGTTATGGGACCAGTTAACAAAGGCGATAAACTATACGTAGGTGCTAACGGTACTGCACAAAAAGCAAACGAAGGTGACTTGATTGGTATTGCTTTAGAGTCAAACGATAGACACGAAGAAAAATTAGTTGAAACGTTCTTAAAAGTTTAAGAGGAAGTAAAGATGGCATTAATTACAGCCGCAAGGTATAACACACTACAAGCAAAGGTTGCCAACGTAATGGGCAATGGAAGTGGACAGTTCGGATACGGACAAACTTTAGCAAGTTCACAAGTGTCGGCGGCAACTATTATTGATAGTGGACATATGTCTACACTATATACTGACATGATTAATGCAAGAGTACACCAAGTAGGTAGTGTACCAAACTCAGTAGCAACTATATCCGCTGGACAAGTAATTGAAGAAGATTCAGCAGATACAGGTACAGGCAGAGGTATTGCACAGTACGAAGATTTAGCAACAAATATTGAAACTGACAGAGCATTAATTTATACTGCTGATACATCACAAAGCACAATTAACGCAAACAAAGCAAATTCAACAAGAACTAATTCATGGGCAGGAACACTTAACCATATTGTTACAGTAACTTTTGCAAGTGGCGATGCACGTAGACACTTCTTTAATGCAGGCGGAGAAATTAGATTTACAGCAGATTTAAATCCAGCGGCATCTAATGCTAAAAACAATGACTGGAATAATTTGTTAGCGGCAATGGGAACAGTAATTTTTAAGTCGGAAAACTGTACATCAAATGGTTCAAGTCCTGGATCAGCACAAGGTGTTGGTAACTTTGACTTAACAAGTTCTTATCAAAAGATATTTCAAAAAGATGGTAGTGGAGTATATGCTGAAAACGATTACAACATTCATGCTAAAGAAAACAGTACATCAGTAATTGAATTTAGAATACAGTTTAGAGATGATGACCAAGGTGATGACACAAACAACGATGGTGCATTTAACCCACAAGATGAATCCGTAACAGGTACATTAGACAGCGTTGTAGGTGAAAGATTGCCAACAGGTGTAAGAGTAGCACTAACATCTCCAACATATGCTACTACAACAAACTTACAATAAACCACATTAACACTTTGACACTTAAAAGCATAGTAAATACTTTACTATGGACGAAAGACTATCTAAAGCATTAGAATTTGGTAATTACTCAACTACTCTTGAGAACCAAAAACGTATGCTACACGAAAAATTTATTACGGATACTTTGTACTTTTTTAATGGTGGCCAATTTTCAATTACTAAAGAATTAATCAATTATGTGTTTGTGCTCCAAAGCACAGGACAAGATACAACAGTAATTGTAGATGACAACAATATACCAATTCAAATTGAAAATGTAGAACAGTTCTATTCTAATATTGCAGATAAATTTTTTACAGCAACAAATGAATATCATATACAATATGAAAAATTACAATCAGCAAGATCAGTAGACGGTTTAGTAAAATGACCAGAGGTGTAGTTTTATTTGCACACAATAACGAACAGATAGACTATGTCGCTCAAGCGTGTTTTCTGGCCAAACGCATAAAACACTTTATGGACTTACCTACAACTATTGTAACCGACGACAAACAACGTGTTTTAAAATATTACAATGGTGCAAATGTATTTGATAATATTATTGTTTCTAATCCTAATATAAAAAATAAAAAGACTTACAATGATGGATCATTGTCAAAGAAAGTATTAGACTTTAAAAATTACAATAGAAGTGATGTATATGATATAACACCGTATGATGAAACGTTAGTCATGGATACAGATTATATTATTTCTAACAATTTACTTGCTAATTGCAATCATGATTTAATGTTGTATAAAAATAGTTTAGATGTAAGTGGTTGGAGAGATGACAGCGAATTTAGATTAATAAGCGAAACGTCAATTGACTTTTATTGGGCAACAGTAATATTTTTTAGAAAAACAAAAGAAAACAAAATGTTTTTTGATCTTGTAAAACACATAAAAGAAAATTACGCACACTATCGTTTGCTATATCAAATTACATCAACAGTATTTAGAAATGATTATGCGTTTAGTATTGCGGCGGCAATAATGAAAAATGTAGTAGACCTTCCAGGTAAAATGGTGTATACTACTGCAAGAGATATATTACACAAAGTTGCAGATGACGAACTTACTATGTTAGTTGAAAAACAAGATAGAGTAGGAGAATACACACTTTTAAAATCTAAAGGAACAAATTTACACGTCATGAATAAGTTTAGTCTTAATAGAATGATACAAGGATAAAAGTAATGGAAATATTATGGGTATTATATCTTACTGTGTGTGGAACAGGTAGTTGTTTAACACAAGAAGTACAAAGATTTGAAAATCAAGCAGTGTGTAATTATAATAAAGTTATGTATGAACGTATACCGCAAGATGGCAAATGGAAAAGTGTGCGTTATGTTTGCAGACCAAAGGATAGTATAAATGCCTAACTTTACTTTCCTTGCACAAAATAATGAGGACAACTATGTTCGCCAAGCAGAAATGTTAGCACGTAGTATTAGAAAGCACAATGCTGATAGTAAAATTTGTTTAATAACAAATGACGAAGTAGAACATAAAGAATTGTTTGACGATATTGTTGCAATACCGTGGGAAGATAAAGCAGAAGAACATAAATGGAAAGTGCAGAATAGATGGAAAATTTATCATGCTTGTCCATATGAAAGTACTTTTGTATTGGATACAGATATGTTAGTATTACATGACTTAACACACTGGTGGAATCTAATGCAAAATTACGATGTATTTTATACAACAAATGTAACTGATTACAAACAAAGTAAATTAAACACGACATACTATAGAAAAATGTTTATAGAAAACAATTTACCCGATACCTATGTAGCATTACATTTCTTTAAGAAGTCAGACTTTGCAAAAAAGTTTTATACTTGTCTTGAAGAAGTAATGAAAAACTGGGAATACTATTATCAAAAGTATGCTCCTAAAAAAACACAAAAAATTTTAAGTGTAGATGTTTGCACATCTATTGTAATAAAAATATTAGATTGTAAGCATAAAGTAACTAATGCTACACTACCTTTTCCTAATTTTGTACATATGAAACCGTATGTACAAACTTGGGTAACACAAACTACTAAATGGCAAGACCGTGTAAGTTGTTTTATTAATGAGGATATGCAACTAAAAGTTGGCGGTCATTTGCAAAACACTGTATTTCATTATACTGAAAAAGACTTTACGGAGAAATTTTATGACAGATTCAGTAATTAAATTTCCTGTAAAAATACAACCTCTTGCAAATCACGAAAAATTAAAAGACAAATTGTTAGATGCAATAAGTAGGCAAGACGAAGTAGAACGTTTACAAGGACATAACAATGATATTACTCGTTGTGATTACGGACCAGCAAAGAAAAATGCTGACAGAGAATGGTTGAACATTATTAAGTTTGATCTAAATGAACACATAAAACAGTGGATCAAAGAATTCGGATATGTATCTTACTTTATAGATCAAATATGGTTTCAGCAATATGCTACAGGCGGTAAACACAGTTGGCACGTACATGGTGCAAACTTTACAGGAGTTTACTATTTAGACTTGCCCGGTACAACACCTAAAACAAGTTACGTTGATCCAACAACAAACAAAGTAGAACATTTTCCAACCAAGGAAGGCGACATAATTATTTTTCCAAGTTGGGTAATACATAGAGGTCCAGAAAATACTACCAATGATATGAAAACAATTATTAGTTGGAACATGGATGTAGACCTAAGTGACTTTTACGGAGATGAACGTGATTAAAGATGCAGTCAATACTTACGTAGAATTTGACCCTAAGACAGGTACAGTAATATCCGTTACAAGTTATCCACAGGGTAAAAACTATATTGAAGTAGAATATGACAGAGTAAAAGGTATTGCTGAGGGATCTGAAAATCCAAAGTATTACAAAGTTGAATTTAATACTACTTCTCTTATGTATGAACTTATTAATGTTCACGAAAGCAAATCATTTCAATATAATGTAAATGAAAGTATATACAAAGTACCAAATGATACTAATGCTGATTTAATTTTATGTAAAAATAACAAAACACAAAAATGGCAACTAAAATTTGGTAAATTATTTTCCAAAACACTTAAAGAAAATGATGTAACATTACAAACTGTTAAACATTTTAGTATTTGCAAACAAAACGATCCGTATCAATTATACAGAACACTTACTTTTAACTTGGCATCAGATAGTTTAGACTTGCAATTTGATGAAAAAGATGCTATAATTACAAGTTATGATGTATATACTAATAAACTGTTTAATAGTTACGGAGTAGTAAATGAAAATTAAGTTATCAGACGTAGATATTATCTTTTTAAGTTATGATGAACCTAATGCAGAAGAAAATTGGGCAGACTTAAAACGCAAAATGCCAGGGGCAAAGCGTGTACATGGTGTAGAAGGTAGTGATGCGGCACACAAAGCCTGTGCAGACTTATCTGAAACCAAACATTTTGTTACTGTTGACGGAGATACTATTGTAGATCCTGCATTTATGCAAGTTGAATTAGATTTAGAAAAATTAGGTGTAGACGATGACTATCAATTTAGTTGGTGCGGCAAGATTGATGTCAATGGATTAATGTATGGCAATGGTAGTTTGAAAATGTGGACTAAAGAGTTTGTAACAAATATGAAAACTCATGAAAATACAGATGGTTCAGACGATACACAAATAGAATTCTGTTACTTTGATAATTATTATCAACTTAATGAAAATTATAGTAAAAGTATTATTACTGCAACTCCACATCAAGCATGGAGAGCAGGATTTAGAGAAGGTGTTAAAATGTCTTTAGATAGAGGAACACCTATAAGTGATTTAAAAACGCTGTGGTGGCAAAACTATCATAGATTATTAGTATGGATGATGGTTGGTGCAGACGTGCATAACGGATTGTATAGTATTCTTGGTGCAAGGCAAGGTTGCCATAAAACAATGTGTACAGATTGGGATCATACACAAACACGAGATTTCAAATACTTAAATAAGTTATGGGAAGAAAGTAATTTTCACGATGGTAATGTTGTGGATAATATTGCAGATATCGGAACTAAAATTAGAAATGAATTAGATGTTCCCCTTGCAGTAGATCCATACAACAATGAACAAAGTGAATTTTTTAAAACTGTTTACATAAACAGTGATAGGGTAATAAGACAAAAATGATTTTCTGGATAGGATTTACAGTAATGGTTCTTAATGAAGGATTTGTGATCATGCGTCATGTACACCCTTGGTTCGCACGTAAAAGAGATGCACTAATGGCCAAATACGGAAGTAATTGGAAACGTTTTCATGCCGCTTTAGATTATGTGTGGATTGGAGGTGTTAGTTTAGGAATATTGTTAGACTTTTCTAATTGGAAACTTTATGCAACAGCATTAGGTATCTTTTGGGGAGTAGTAGCAGTAGGCGTATATCTACCTTTATTAATTAAGAAATTACGTAAATGAGTGAAGTAGAACGTATTAAAGAAGTGATGCCTGAGATCGATAAGATCTCTCCTACCTTTTGTCTGGCCAAATGGCACCATGTAACAATATATTTGCAAACAGGTGAAACGCATAGTTGTTATCACCCTGCACCACATAAAATACCTCTTGAAGGACTTATTGAGAACCCAAGTCAACTACACAATACTCCACAAAAGAAACAGGAACGTAAACAAATGCTTGAAGGCGAAAAGCCAAGTGGTTGTCAATATTGTTGGAACATTGAATGTATGGGAAAAACTTATATAAGTGATAGACATATAAAAACAGCAAGTATATATAAGCCTGAACGTATTGAAGAAATAAAAAGTAATCCATGGGATTATAACATTAATCCTGAATACATAGAAGTAAATTTTAGTAACGAATGTAATTTTAAATGTGGTTATTGTCATCCTAAATTTAGCACAAGTTATTTTAATGAAATTAAAAAACATGGACCATATGTACAAAGCACAAGCCACAGGAATGATATAGATTGGATAGAACTTTACGAAGAAGATACCAACCCTTATGTTGAAGCATGGTGGAAGTGGTGGCCTGAAGTCAGTAAGACACTTAACATTTTGCGTATTACTGGTGGCGAACCTTTAATGCACAAAAGCACTTGGAGACTGTTTGACGAACTTGAGGCAAATCCTAAACCTCATATTCAAATAGAACTTAATAGCAACATGGGAGTGAAAGCAAGCCTTGTACATAAACTTGTTGCAAGAATAAAAGACCTAAAACAAAAAAATTGTATTAGAAGTTTTAAATTATATACATCAATAGATACTTGGGGACCTCGTGCAGAATATACACGTAGAGGATTGAATATTAATTTATGGGAAAGTAATTTAGATTATTATCTAACTAATCTTGGATATCCTGTAACATTTATGATTACATTTAATTTATTTGCTGTAACATCATTTGATTTGTTATT
>Ga0160423_10004402_pt1 | contig 11576 bp, 9 predicted proteins | sample CRUFie14St8metaG_FD_108191 | JGI IMG/M metagenome (GOLD analysis project Ga0160423, IMG submission 108191) | Marine microbial communities from the Costa Rica Dome - CRUD Field 142mm St8 metaG | ecosystem: Environmental > Aquatic > Marine > Oceanic > Photic zone | place: Costa Rica: the Eastern... | reverse complement strand
CCGGCTCCACCAGAAATGCCACCAATGCCTCCAATGGATGCACCTCCGGCTCCACCAGAAATGCCGCCTATGGATGCACCTCCGGCTCCACCAGAAATGCCGCCTATGGATGCACCTCCGGCTCCACCAGAAATGCCGCCTATGCCGCCGATGGATTCGCCATCAGAGATATCAGCAGCCGATCTATTACTCGCCCCACCAGCACCTCCTGAGATGCCACCAATGGATGCATCCCCTACTACTGCCGCAGCAGATTTGTTACTTACTCCACCGACAAAACCGGACGAAACTGAATCAGCACCATCCACAGACCCTTTACTGTCGCCTCTTACCGACATACCTGCAGAGCAAAGTGAAGCAGAGCAAGAAAACATGTCACCTGATGATTTGACTGGAGAGCAAGCCGGAGCAACAATTAGGTCAAGAGACGAAGTTGAGAAGGTGCCCGGTGACAAATTGGAAGGAAGTCTGCATGAAGTTGAAAATGCGACGCTATCTCCTGACGGTGAAATCGTAAAACAATCTGTCAAAGGTACACTTACTATCAACAATCCATCCAGCGACGACAGAATTTACGACATCGATGTTATTCTTGACAACGCTGACTCAACCGACATTGGTGGAGACCACGTATCGGTTGATGAACTTGAAGCTGGAAAGAACTACAGTATGAAGTACAAGGTCGAAGGAATGCGTATGATGGCACTAAGGGAACGCTTAGACACTAACCCTGCTCGTTCTCAAGAACGTTCGCTTTCAGTATCATATGGCTCAGATGGCGGACCAATTGCAATGGAATTAGAAGTAGAGAATCTTTCCGCAGTAACCTTGGAAAATGTCGAAGTCAACCGTCCAATACCAGACGAAATAACGTTTGAAAACACTGGAATGGCGACAGTTGAAGGAAGTAACCTTACTTGGACTGTTGGAACTTTGAACGCTGGAGAAAAGCAGGTGCTTGCAATCGAGGGACGTATCGTTGTCTCTGGAACTAAGACTATCAAGGCTGGCTCAGCGACCGCTACCTACACTGCAGAATCAACGTTATCTAATTTGGATTTCAAAGAACTAGATGCGTTCTGTCGAGGATTTACATACATGAGAGTCAGAGAAGACGAAAGACCTGACAACTGGATTTGTAAGACTATATTTGAGAACCGTTCCTCATTCGCTGTTGATTTAGTCAAACTTCAAGTAAGGATGAAAGGCAGTAATGAGTTATTATTTGATGTCCACGATGTTGACCAAGACGTACTACCAAACGGCAAGTGGGAATCGGATGAGAGAACAGTTGTTGCAACTTCAGAACCCGACTTTACCTACGATTTATCGTACACAATTTTACCACATGCAGTAAGGTCAACTGAGGGAACAATGAAACTAGAAGAAAATTCCTTTGATGTCTTAGAAGCTAATGTCTCAAAGAAGTATTCAACCACTGGCTTGAGATCGTACAGAAATCAAAAAGTTGGAGTTTCTATATCCTTAGTTAACTCTGGTTCAGCAACAATAAACCTAATGCGAATTACGGATGATATACCAGGATTATTTGAGGCTCCTGACCTTGAATCGATGAAAATTACCGTAGCTGGTAAAGAATTGGAACTTGAACAATTTAAGGCTGAAATTAGCAGTGGAATTACTCTCGAGAAAGAACACAAATCTCCAGATGGTGATGGTCACACACTAACTATGACAATTGGTACTAGAGGGCCGCTCGGCTTAGAGCCAGGAAAGGAAATTACCGTTGAATATGACTTGATTGCACCAGACCCATCACCACAAAATGAACTGGTTGCTGCTCCTTTGAGAGCAGAATTCAGTGCTGAAAGATTTGGCCCAGTGTGTGGAAGAGACTGTGCTGATTCTCCAACAATAAAGGTAATTCACAACAGAAGAGATTTCTCGGCAGGAAAACAAGCGATTCCACTAGGTGGCAAAGGTCGCTACGAGGTTTTGATTCTGTTTGAGAATAATGGCGACACCGCATTACAGGACATCTACATCAATGACGTTATCCCGGACAATTTTGAAATCAAAGATTGGTACATTAAGGGAACAAACGGCAAGCGTGATGACTGTGAAATAACCACCGAAGAAACTGATGCTGGAATTCAAGCAAGTTGGATGGTCCCGATGGTTGGCAAGAATGAAAGAATTGAGGTTTGCTTTGAAATTAAGGGTAGTGGGGAAGTTGATGGAGATGTTTTGAACAAATTCCATGGTGTCCACTTCGGTGATGAAATTGAATCTGATGACTTGCCTGAAACGGTTAGTGAGGAAGAAACTGCCGACACAGAACAGGTCGAAGCAGAATCTGAAGCGACAGATGAGACAGAAGATAACGAAGATAAATCAAAAATCACTTGGAGAGAGGACGTCCTTCTAAGAGTCATGGATGCACATGGCATAAACGCTGAAGATAGAGACGAATTCGTTAAGCACGCAGTAAATTATGACTTGGATGATAATGGATACTTGAAAAAGGCTGAGCTTGAAGCAGCAGCAAAGGCTTGGAACGAAGCAAATACTTCCGATACAGAAGTAACAGCGGAAGAAAGTGAGGCCTCGGCCGAGGAAACTGCAACTGAGGAAGTTGTAGATGGTGGAAAAGCATGTCCTGTTTGCCCAACTACCTGTGCAGATGATGATAACACCTGTGCAACATGTGGGTTCTCATTTGTAGATCTGTGAAGATTAACTTGGTAAGACCCAGTTTGGCCATACCTCACTGCGTGAGTTGCCCGAGACAATGACGATTACCCTACGGGGTAGAACGGCCAAAAATTCCTCAATCGGCTTAGATGTAGAAGGCGGCATAATTCCATCCCTGAGGTCTACTGCGAGCCAAGCCTCTGGATATTGTTCCATCCAAGCATTGAGTTCTGCTTCGATTCCTTGTGGTGGGACTCCCTGCCTGACACTTGCTAAAAATTCCCATCCATTGATACAGTTTCTTTCACTATCGGTCCACATGAAAACTCTCGGGCTATCGCCCAGTAGTGCGATCTGTTCAATCGCTTCAAGTTGAGTTACGCAAACTGGTTGATGAGGCATCGGCATCGGCAATGGATGTTTCCAATTGGGCTCCACTTCGAGCGGTTCTCTACGGCGCATGGATACGGCTGTGTTCGTTTATCGTTTGAATATCACGGCTTGATGATTGAATTGAAAATGATTAAATCAATGCCAACCTTCATGCCCTTAATCAAATTCCGGCAAACATGGCAAACGGTAACGCGCCGCCTCCGCCCCAGCCTCCAGGGGGTTCAATGATGATGATGTTGATGGTCATGATCTTGATGACGTTGCTGATTATGAATCCCGGCATACGTTCTACAATGGGTGGTATAGCGGACCCGATTCTTTCGCCAGTATTGCCTGAGGAGTCTTTTTTCATCATGACTGTGTTAATCCTCGGTACATTCTCAATGTTAATGAATACCGTACTAAGAAGTTTTTTCCTTGACCCAATCGAGCAAGCACACATTGGTCACAGACAAGGTCAAATTAGGCGAATGATGAATGATGCAAGAATTTCTCGTGACCCTATCCTTCAGGAGAAGGCTACAATCTTGCAGCAACAGATGATGCCCGAGCAATTAAAAGTTCAGATGGGGGCAATGAAACCAATGATGTTTACGATGATTATCATTATCGCAGTATTCTCATGGCTAACCACCACCGTTGAAACATTTAGAGTAGATTATGTCTCGCTTCCATGGGCATCTGAATGGAATTTACTAACAGACAAATTTTTGTTCTTCCCTGCTTGGATTTGCGCCTATATTTGTATGAGCGCCCCGTTTGGCAGAGTTGTTGACAGACATATCAAATTGTTCCGTTACAGAACTCATCCTGTAGTTGCATCAGGTGACAAATTAAAAGAGCCATTACTCCATTTAGTAGCAAGTAAAGGAAAGACTGTTGATAAGAATGCGCAAAAGAGAAAACAAAGAAGTAAGTCTCAATCAAAAAAGAAAGCAAGTGCGAAAAGCACTGAAAAATTAGAAGGCAACAAGAAATCCACTAAATCAAAAGCATACTCAGGTGTTGATGGCATCATCTGTCCAACTTGTGGCAGTGATATGATAACCAAATCAGGACCAAGAAACAAAAAATGCAATGTGTGTAGACACCAATGGGTGTAAGTATGAAGAAAGTCACAATTTCAGGACATCCTGGAAGTGGTACATCAACACTGGTTGAAGGACTTGAACATCATTTTGGTTGGAAGTCAATTAATGGTGGTGAAATTTTCCGTGCAGAAGCTAAAAACCGAGGCATGACATTAGCAGAATTTGGCTCACTATGTTCTAACGATGAATCAGTTGATTTACAACTTGACAACTCATTAAGAGAATATATTGCTGGCGATAAAATTAACATAATTGAATCAAGATTGGCAGGGTGGTGGGCATTTAAGATGGATGCAAACTGCTTGCGAATATGGTTAAATGTATCTGAGAACGAAAGGGCAAAACGAGTTACGACAAGAGAGCAAATTTCCTTGGAACAGGCTAAACAAGCAAATGCGATTCGGCTTGCGGTGGACAATGAAAGATACCAAAAGATGTATGGTTTCATTCCTGAGGACCCCACCCCTTATACCCATATCATAGATGCAACAGATATTACAGCACAAGAGGTTCTCAAACAAGCTGTTGAAATATTGAGTGGTGATTAAATGGCTAGAATTACACTTGGGGAGGTCGCTAAATCTACTCAACATGGATTGAACCCTGAAGAACTAACAATCGAACAACGCCTTGCTTCAGGATTTATACTGCTAGACAAACCACCAGGCCCGACATCACATCAAATTGCTTCATGGGTTAGAGATTTACTTGGATTAGAAAGACTCGGCCACGGGGGGACATTGGACCCTTTTGCTACAGGAGTGTTACCATTAATGGCTGGCAAGTCAATGAAGTTAACAAAAGGAATTTTGAAAACTGATAAGACCTATATCGCAATCTTGAAGTTCGCTGAAGACACTACTCAAGAAAAGTTAGTTGAAATCCTAACCAGTTTGACTGGAAGAATATACAATGTTCCACCAGAAATCTCTGCCGTCAAAGTTCAGGTTCGCACAAGGCGAATTCATCAATTTGAACTGATTGAATCAAATCAAAAGGAAGCCATTGTAAAGATCGCTTGTGAAGCAGGAACCTACATTAGAACTATTGCTCGTGATATTGGTTTATTATTAGGTTACAAAGTTGAACTAAAAGAATTACGAAGAGAGAACTCCGGCAGATTTACTCTAAGTGACTGCGTAACTTTACAAGAAATTGCAGATGCTGTTTGGCTATGGAAAGAATGTAATAATCCTAATGCCATCAATAAGATAATTCATCCAACGGAAAAATTGCTCATTGACAAACCGTATATTGTGGTCAAAGACAGTGCAGCAAGTGCACTTTGTCACGGCGCTCCACTTCTTAGACCGGGATTATTAGAAGTAAGTGACAAACTCTCAAGTGGATTAGAAGTCGCAGCATTTACCAGTAAAAATGAGGTAGTTGGAATAGTAAAGATGAGTAAGGGTTTTGAAGAAATCAATTCCTCATCAAACGGTGAAATAGGCAAACCTGTTATGATACTAATGGAGCAGGAACGCTATCCTCCTCAGTGGAACAAATAATTGTTCAAGCTTCCACGTATTCTTCGTAGATATATTCCTCTGTTTCTATTCTAATTTTCAATTCTGACATGCTCCCACATCCCACTTTGTCAACCTTAGTTGAACGACCCCCACAGTCTCAAAGTAAAGTTCGGTTTTACGTTCCACTTATCAAATTATAGTGGTGTTTTGACATTATCCGACATTAGATATTCGATATATTGCTTATCACAATTTCTTTATTTTACCCGGGGCAAATACTGAGAATAGCACAAAAACAAGGACCACAACAATTATTGTCACAACCCAAAGGGTTGTTGTTGAAATTATTGTTTCAGATGATTTGTCATCAACACCCTGTTGTAATACTTCTGCGACGACGGTTTCGATGTTATTTGTCTCATCGCTTTCGGGAATTTGATTGACTCTATCTAATTCAACAGATATTGTTTGACTGCCAGAAACTGTAGTTCTCCAATCACATGTAACAACCCCCAAATCACCTGGTTGTAGCATTGGAATTGACTTTACACCAACTAAATTACCATCTGACTGACATCTAACTGAGATGAGAGCAGCTTCGCTATTACCTGAATTTCTCACATAAACTCTTACCGGCACGATGTCGCCTGCAATTATTTGGTCTGAATCAACGACGATATCTTCGATAAATAGCTCGGCGAGGGTCAAAACCTCTAGTAACATAGTTTGGTTAACGCAAGAGGTTTGATCACAAACAGTGACAACTACCGGAGTTGAAGCAGAAGTTGTTGGTGGTGATACAGTTATTGTAGAACTGGACAAATCCACAACAGCCCATGACTTGTCGGTGGTCACAGTTATGCCGGTAGAATCTGCATCGCTGTACGAAAATGGGATAGTAGTCGAGACACCGGACTCTACCGGAATGATTGATGGGAATTCACTCATTACAGGCTTATCATCTACTTCACTAATGTAAACAACAAAGGTATCTTCCCACTGATTTCCAGCCTCATCTGTAACATATACTGATACAGTTGTTGTTCCATGCTGTTCTGCTTTTAAAACTAATTTTATGTCATCTTGCTCCATTGTTGCTGACAATAATGTTTCATCGGCGATAGCAAACATGACAGAGAGGTTTTCCGTATTCGTTCTGTCATCAACACATCTGTCCAAAAATGGCACCAATACACCTTGGCCATCCTCAATAAAATATTGCGGTCCGATTACTTGGCAGACAGGATCTTCGTCCCATTGTACGTCAAAACCCCCAGAAAGACTGAGTGATGTAATTTCTAGTAATGTAGTACTGGCAGTACCGCTAGAATCCCAATTAAACCAAGCTTGTAGCTTTACAGTCAAATCATTAACACCTGGTTGTAAATATTCACCTATGGGTGTGCTTACTGTGAAAGGTATCATTTGGTCAATCAGTTGGTATGCTGCCTCCTGACCATTGATGAACAGTTTCCAGCGTGAATAATCTGTTACTAAGCCATCCAAGGAGCCAAAAACTCTACCATCAATAGTCAATGTTGGGTCATTGTAATCTAACCTTATTGAAGAAAAGCACGCCTCGCTAGAACTTAATCTTACTCTAACAACCTCACTATCAATCAATCCATTGTTATCAATTGGATTGAATTCGGAGAAATTGACACCATCGCTTGACTGTGAAACTTCGATTGAGAAGTCATTGTCTAAATCTGCATCAACATGTATCCTACCAAATGTTTGGCCCGGTTGTGAGGTTAGTGTATTGCTAGTCCAAGCACCTTCTGTGCCTTGATTGACCGGCGACAATCCACAAGAAGATATTTGCATGTTATCGAAATACCCATCCTCAAAGATGACTGATGTTATCGGCATTTCATAACCCACTGAAGTAGATTCTACCGACGCCCATTCTGTTCCATACCAAGGATATTCAACAACTACTGAAAAACCAACAGCATCGACATCAAGTTGTGTATCATCTGTCGTTCCTATTGACACATAATCTAGAGTTACCACAAGATTTTGTAAATCTGCCCAAGTCCAGTCTGCCTCCCCTGTTATGTTCTTTGACCAAATCGTACCATTCATGTAATCTATCGAACCTTGGGTATTAACAAAGGTCACTAGTTCATCATAGACACCACCATTGTTCATAGTGAATCTAACTTGGTCCTGCATTAGAGCGCTAGGTATGTGAAATGCAACTAATATATCTACTTCTATTATTTCGTATTGTTCAAAAGGCTGCGTAGCAAAATCAGTCAATTCAATTACCGGACCTCTAGTGAATGAATAACTTGAGTCAGGTTCCCCTGTAACATATAGTGAATCTGACGGAGAATTTTGAGACCACATCTTGACAGATTGCAAATTGGTTGGTCTAGCATGCTCAAATGTTATACGGTCATCCTCCAACATTGATACGGTGTAATCGGCGTTATCTTGAGTAAAAGTGATTCTATTATCTAAGTACCAAGCATCGTTCGAAGAGATTTCACCCTGCGGAAATATGTCAACGGTGCTAGTAGAATGAACACTTCTTGCTAAAGCATTGACATTTGCGGTACTAAGTAATATTGTCAAAATAAACATGACTTGAATCCTGCCTACTACTGTTCCCATAGACTACGCTAGTGGTAATACAATAAAGAAATGGGGGTAAAAAGTTCACCAATTGCAATATTATACATCCATTATGTTGAATCGGATTATTGAAATACCATACTACTTACGACAGACTACTCTAGATGGCTGTGGTGGTGTAGGGGTTAGCACGAGGGATTGTGGTTCCCTCAGCCCGGGTTCAATTCCCGGCCACGGCCCCATTAATCATCCAATACATCACGGCCAATTGAGTGTCCCATTCGCTCAACTTTGGTCTCCAAGTATGAACGATTGGATTCTCCAACACCGACAACCAGCGGTTCTCTGTTGACTACATCGATACCATAGGTCCTCAATTGCTCTATTTTATTTGGGTTATTAGTTAGCAATGAAACCATACTAATTCCAAGTGAATCAAGCATGTTAGCCGCAATTTGATAATCACGGGCATCCCCTGGATAGCCAAGCATCAAATTCGCATCTAGAGTGTCAGCACCACGATCTTGTAAGTGATATGCCTGAATCTTCGCATGTAATCCAATACCTCGACCTTCTTGTCTTAGGTATAACAAACACCCCCAGCCCTTGGCTCTTATTGCTTCTAGCGCCGCATGTAATTGAGGACCACAATCACAACGAAGACTACCAAATGCATCACCAGTAAGACATTCAGAATGAACTCGGATAAGCACTGGATCCGGGCCTGTCATATCCCCTAATGTTAACGCTACGTGATCGAAGCCAGTAGATTCCTCATGAAATACTCGTATCTGAAACTCACCAAATGTGGTTGGCAATCTTGCTTTGCTTGGAGTATCAGAAAAATCTGATTTTATCTCTTTTACGTCCGTCATCGATTCACCTCGATAATAAAATAATACTCACCTGAATCATTAGTCACTCGGCGAAGTATGTGACTGGTTCTTCCGAGGTACATTGGAATATCGTGTAAGGTTTCAGGATCATCTGCTTTGACACCAATTACATCACCATTAGAAAGCTGCTCGAGTGCTTTCTTTGTTTCATGTAATGGAACTGGACAATAGAATCCTAACACATCTAGAAAATGGGTTATTTCTTCAACAGAATTGTCGACAGTCATTACCGTATCATTCAACTCAAAAGGTGTTGATATACAAACAATGCGATGATTATGAATTACACAATAGCGCATATTCATGTGTGGTGACTTACAGGGCGCACTATGACCAAGTCTCCCACGAGAGTCAAAGATTCTCGAGACATGTCATGGCTGGAAGTTTTTCAATTATCAAAATCATATCTAAAAATACCTCTGGCATTATTATTTATTGAAGCAGTGTATTGGTTCATAACCCAGCCATCTAATACTCTAGTGCCCATCCAAATCAGTGAGGCATGGATTTGGAGTGAACTTACCAATTTAATTTATGGCGAAGGAACTGCCACTTTGACTACTAACAATGGATGGATGACCCAGGTTAATCTGTACAATGAACAATTCCCCGGCGTCCTTGATACTGTCGCATTGTATGTTTCTGATGAATGTGCAGGAGTCCACGAAATGCTATTCATATCAACACTAATTGTAATGACTGACGGTGTCTCACAACGACTCAAATTACGCTCAATTGCAGTAATGTGCGGGATTGTCTACATTCTTAATATCGTCCGTTTGGTTGCATTCTACCCGATTGCGGTCGATTCATGTGCGATGGATCCAAACAATCCTAGTTGTTTGAACCCTGTTTGGCAATATCATGAAACAATTTACAATTGGGGCTTTTTGTTAATATTGGTAGTATTATGGCTGGCGTGGTTTTGGAAGGTCGGGGGACCATCCAGAACACTTGAAGCATCTACTAATCAAGACAAGTACAAATTCTCTATTCGCAAATCTTGGTCAAAAATTCACTTTTCGATACTGGCTTTCGTGCTGATAATGTTGGTCTCCTCTGCCTATTCCATAACCAGTAATGAAGAAGCAATGCAAGCAAAGGATACGCTTGATTTCTGTTCATATTCTAATATCGCAACTAATCAGTGTATGGTCGCACAAAATACTTGGGATAATGCGATAAGTACCGCTTGGTCCCTAGCCGGCATCGGTTTGCTTCTTGCTGCTTTTGTAGTAATAAAAATTGACAAACTCGAAGATTCTACAACAGATAGTAGCGAATCAGAGTAGCTATATGCTCGCTGAGATTTTTATCCCGTTAAAATCATATTTCTCAAAAGCCTTCAAAGCAAGTGAAACTTTTGAGGAATGAATGTTTACTATCATGGAATCGTCCAAGGTTTGAATTTGACCGATGGCTAGTTCATCGCAGCGCATTTTCTCTGCGAGCCATTGAGCCACTATACGATTAGAAAATGCAATACCTTGTTCTGCTGTCAACTTAACCGGTACGAAGCCAAATACATCTGCAGATTCCATAAAATCATCCTTGTAGGAGATTACGTCTTTGGAAATCCCACTAGGTAAACTCGGTACTTCTTTAGTCTCAATATCCAATCCATAAGTAGCAATTATTCGTGATAATTGTCCCGAATCATTCTTTGAAACCAAACTCCATGCATTACCCTCACGACCAATTCTACCCGTTCTACCAATTCGGTGAATGAAACTATCCATGTCATCAGGAATATCGTAATTTACCACCAATGTTATTCCGTCGACGTCAATTCCTCTTGCAGCAACATCAGTCGCAATTATAGTTTTTACATCGCCATCCTTGAGCGATTGGAGTATCTTTTCTCTTTGATTTTGCGATAAGTCGCCATGCAAACCACTTACCTCAATCCCGGCTCGAGATAATTTTTGGACTGACAAATCAACCATTCTCTTAGTGTTGCAAAATACTATGGTTTGGTCTTGTTCGCTATTGTTGGATAGTATTCTTGATAATGCCCATAATTTGTTTGCCCTGCCGATATTGACACTGTACATTTGTATTGGCGGTATATCTAATTCCTCGGAATTGGTTAACACAAATTCAGGTTCATGCATGAATTCATATGCTGCATCGAGAATCTCTTGCGGGAATGTTGCTGAGAATAGTAGTGTTTGTTGTCTCGCTGACATTCGCTCCAAAACCCATCTTATGTCAGGGAAAAACCCCATGTCGAGCATTCTGTCAGCCTCATCCAAACAAAATATACTTGGCTTGGATAAATCAATGTGCTCTCGCTTGGTCATATCCATCACTCGACCAGGCGTTCCAACGATAATGTCCACTCCATCACTCAATTGTCTTGCTTGCTTTTCCAAATCTGTACCACCATATACCGTAGCAATGGTTAATCCGGTATCCCCTTGGATACTATCCAATTCAACTGAGACTTGGTTTGCTAATTCACGTGTTGGGGCTAAAATCAATGCTTG
>Ga0160423_10004401_pt1 | contig 11579 bp, 8 predicted proteins | sample CRUFie14St8metaG_FD_108191 | JGI IMG/M metagenome (GOLD analysis project Ga0160423, IMG submission 108191) | Marine microbial communities from the Costa Rica Dome - CRUD Field 142mm St8 metaG | ecosystem: Environmental > Aquatic > Marine > Oceanic > Photic zone | place: Costa Rica: the Eastern... | reverse complement strand
TGCTTTATCTCCAAATTGTTTTATTTGTTCTTTTAATATTTTAGTTACTTCTGAAGGATTTATTTCCATTTACGCCTCTATCATTTTCTTTTCTATTTGTTGTAATTTATTTTTAATGGAAGTATCGACCATAGTGCTACCCACCTTAAGGACTAAACCACCAATTAAACTTGGATCATGTTTATAGTTTAATTTTATATTTGAACCAAAATTCTCAGCAAGCTCTCCTTTTACTTTGGAGATATCTTTCTCGTTCAATTCTTTAGCAGTTTGAATTTCTGCCTTAATTTCACCTCTAGATCTAGAACAGACTTCTAGATAATCGTTTAATATTTTTTCAACATAAAAAAATCTTCTTTTTTGAACCAAAAAACTAATAAATCTTTTTAATAATCCATTAAAATTATTTTGATCGGCTATTGCCTCCATTACTTTTATTAAATCTTTATTTTTTGTTGTAGGATTTTTAATTAAATCACTGAATTCTGAACTATCTTTAATTAGTTTTAAAATAGCAATCGCTTGCTCCTCTACTTCAAGAAGGACATAGTTTTCTGATGCTAATTCAAATAAAGCCTGTGAGTAGCTATTGTTAGATGTTACTGTTGTATTGTTTTCGCTCAATTTGTGCTCTCACTTATGAAGAAGTTTTTAAAAATTTTGCTTAATTAACACACGAATAATCAGTCTTCAAGGCTCAGATTATAAAAAATAGCACATTTTGGTGTGCTAATTGAAGCTAATTGGGTCTACATCAACTATTAGTTTCATTCCTTTTGGAAATTTAATTTTGTTTAAGATCATTTTGAGTTTTTCTTGAATATTAGAAGTTTTTTTAGCTCTAATTAAAAGTCTGCTTCTAAATTTTCTATTTATTTTAAAAATTGGTGCATTTACTGGGCCAAGTATTTTTTCATTTATTTTACTACTTATGTTTTTTTTTAATTTTACAGATTCAGTGTCCAATAATTTTTCATTTTCTGAGTACAAAATTAGTGAAACAAATCTTTCGAAAGGAGGAAGGCTATTTTGTTTTCTTAGTTTTAGTTCATATTCTAAAAATTTAAAAGGATCCTCATTAGTGATTTGATTTATTACTTCAGGCTTTAAATTAAATGTTTGAAAATAAACATTTGCTGGTTTTCCAGTTCGTCCAGCTCTTCCGGATAATTGATGATAAAGTTGTAAATTTTTTTCAGTGCTTCTTAGATCGTGTCCTTTGGATGTTAAGTCAATATCCAAAACTATAATACAGTTCAGATTTGGAAAGTGAAATCCTTTGGAAATTAATTGTGTACCAACAAGTATATTTACCTCTCCAGATATAATTTTGGTTAATATATTTTTTCCAGATGCTTTGTTCATAGTGTCGCTAGAAAAAATTATTACTTTTTTCTCGGGGAATAATAATTTTACTTCCTCAGCAATTTTCTCAACTCCTGGCCCGCTAAAAATAAAATCACACAAGTCATTTTTTTTACATTTTCTTTGTATACCTGAAGAATATCCACAATAATGACATAGAAGTTGTTTTTTATTTTTATGATAGACAAGATTGATTGAACAGTTTGGACAAGAAAACACATTTAGACATTTTTTGCATAAAACATAAGGGGCAAAACCTCGTCTGTTTATAAAAAAAAGAACTTGATCTCCATTTTCAAGATGTTCTTTTACTTTTTCAAGTGTCTTTAACGAAAAAAAATTTTTCTTTACTAGCTTATTTTCATTCAAATCAATTATATAGTGTTTTGGTAAATTTGCATCTTTGTATCTGCTAAATAGTCTTGAGTAAGAATATTTTTTATTTTTTATATTTGCGTAAGTTTCAATTGATGGAACTGATGTGACTAAATTGATTGGAATGTTTTCACTTTTTGCTCGCGCTATTGCCATATCTCGTGCATTATAAATTACACCTTCATCTTGTTTAAATGATTGATCATGCTCTTCATCTACAATTATTAAACCTAAATTTTGAAAAGGTAGAAACAATGCTGATCTTGCTCCTATTACAACTTTTATTTCATTATTGGCCAAACCACTCCAAATAATTTTTTTTCTTTTCGGGGTTATTTTTGAATGCCAAATGGCGGCCTCGAAACCAAAAAAATTTTTGAATTTTTTTTCAAACTCTCCAGTAAGACCTATTTCTGGCAATAATATTAAACACTGTTTTTCTTCCTCTATTATTTTTTTTATTACATTAAAGTAAACTATAGTTTTTCCAGAACCAGTTGTTCCTTGTAACAAATGCACTCTGAAAGAATTGATATTGGTGATTATTTCTTTTAAAGCATTTTCTTGTTCTTTAGATAAATTATATTGCTCTTTTTCATCAAGAACTTGGTATTTTTGATATTCGTTTTTATTTTGCCTTTCAGCAGCATTTCCACTCATAAGATGAAGTTTAAGGGCCATACCTAGTGGAATAAGATTATATTTTGAAAACCAGTTTAAGAAGTTAATTGTTTGTTTTTTTAGAGGCTGAATATCTATTTTCTTTTCAATTGATTTAATTCTAAATTCTTTCGAATTATTTTTCTCAAATTGATCCCAGATAACTCCTGTAATTAATTTTTTACCAAAATTAACTTTTACGTAATTGCCAACTTTTAATTTTAATTCACTTTTATATGTAAAAGGATGATCAAATATATTTGGCAATAAAACCGGATATTTCATAAATAATATTATGAAATTATATTAAGAGTGAATTTGTCTTTTTTCTACTGATAAAGCAGCTTCTTTAATAGCCTCAGAAAAGGTTGGGTGTGCATGACATGTTCTTGCGATATCCTCTGAACTTGCTCCAAACTCCATTGCTACTGCCATCTCAGCAATCATTTCTCCCGCATGAGGACCAATGATATGAACTCCTAAAACTTTGTCAGTTTTTGTATCAGCAAGAATTTTTACAAAACCTTCAGGTTCATCTATTGCTTTTGCTCTTGAGTTTGCCATGAATGGAAATTTTCCAACCTTATAATTTGTATTATTTGATTTTAACTGCTCTTCTGTTTTTCCTACAGTTGCAACCTCTGGTGAAGTATAAACAACTCCAGGTATAATGTCGTAATTTACATGTCCCGATTGACCAGCAATTAGTTCTGCAACTGCAATCCCTTCTTCTTCTGCTTTATGGGCTAACATTGGTCCTTCTATTACATCACCTATTGCATAAATATTTTTTATATTTGTTTCAAAATTTTTATTTACTTTGACCCTGCCTTTTTCGTCTATTTCAACTCCTACTTTCTCTAAATTTAAGCCATTAGTAAAAGGCTTTCTTCCAACAGATATCAATACAACATCAGCCTCAATATTATTTTTCTTATTTTCCTTATCGCTAGTTTCAATACTTACGCCATTTTGATTTTTCAAAATTTTTTCTACTTTCGTGTTCAATTGAAATTTTATTCCTTGTTTTTTTAAAATTTTCATAAACTCATTAGAAATTTCTCTATCCATCCCAGGTGTAATGTGATCTAAAAATTCTATCACTTCTACTTCTGTTCCTAATCTTGACCATACCGATCCCATTTCTAAACCAATATATCCACCTCCAACCACAACCATCTTTTTTGGAAGTTTTGTTAAAGACAATGCTCCTGTTGAAGAAATAATTCTTTCCTCATCGAATTCCATTCCTGGAATTGATACAGGTACTGATCCTGTACTTATAATTGCTTTATTTGATTGAATGATCGTCTCTTTACCGTCTGCCATAATTGCAATTTCGTTAGTGTTTTTAAAAGACCCTTTTCCTTTAAAGTACGTTACTTTATTTTTCTTAAATAAGAATTCGATTCCTTTTGTTAGAACGGTCACTGCTTTTTCTTTATTTTTCATCATTTTTCCAAGATTTAGCTTTAGTTCTCCAATCTCAATTCCAATCTTTTCAAAATTTTTAGCTTTATGAAAATTCTCTGACAAATTAAGTAAGCTTTTTGATGGAATACATCCAACGTTGAGGCAGGTACCTCCAAGTGAACCTCTAGACTCTATACATGCAGTTTTCAAACCTAATTGAGATAATCGTATAGCACAAACATAACCTCCGGGGCCACCACCTATTACTGTTACATCAAATTTTTCTGACATTTATATATTTAAAAATAATCTTCTTGGATCTTCTAAATTCTCTTTAACTGTTTTTAAAAAAGATACAGAGTCTTTACCATCAATAATTCTATGATCGTAGGAAAGAGCAAGATACATTATTGGTTTAATTTTAATTTCACCATCCTGCACAATCGGTCTCTCAATAATATTATGCATTCCAAGCACTCCTGATTGTGGTGGATTTAATATTGGAGTAGAAAGCATTGACCCATAAACTCCACCATTACTTATGGTAAAAGTTCCTCCCTGAAGATCCTCAATAGTTAAACTACTATTTTTTGCTTTTTCAGATAAGTTTTTAATTTTCTTTTCAATATCTGCAAAAGACATTTCATCTGCATTTTTTAATACTGGTACTACAAGTCCTTTTTCAGTACCAACAGCAAAACTTACATTATAATAATTTTTATATATAATTTCTTGTCCTTCAACTTCAGCATTAATTGCTGGATATAATTTTAGACCAACTACGCTAGCTTTTACAAAGAAGGACATAAATCCAAGCTTAATTCCATACCTTGATTGAAAATCTTCTTGATTTTCTTTACGCATGTTCATTATTCCAGACATATCAACTTCATTAAAAGTCGTTAGCATGGCTGCATTATCTTGTGCTTCTTTTAATCTCTTGGCTATAGTCTGTCTTAGTCTAGACATTTTAATTCTTTCCTCTTCACCATATTGTGCTTTTCTTGGATTTGGTTTTGGATTAGCACCCATCAAGCTAATTAGGTCGCCTTTTAAAATTCTTCCATCTTTTCCAGATGGACTAACTTTCTCTAAATCGATATTTTTTTCTGCAACCATTTTTCGAACTGCAGGTGAGAGCACAGGGTTTGTTTTTTTAATTTCTGTTGATGTTTCTTTAACTTCTTCTGTCAAAATTAGAGGCTCTTCTTCAATTGGCTGACTTTGCTCTATTTTTTTTTCAATTTCTAAATTAATAACATTATCACTTTGAGCAACGTCTGGCTCTATTTCCTTAATTTTTTTAGGTTCTTTTTCTATTGATTTAGTTGGTGTTGGTTTTTCTTTTTCCTGAGGTTTTTTAATATCTGCTTCTTTAACTGAATCTGAAATTACACCTAGTACAGCTCCTACTTCTACTGTATCACCTTCTTTAGCATTAATTTCTGAAATTACACCATGCATCGATGCAGGAACTTCTAAGTTAACTTTATCAGTCTCAAGCTCTACAACTGCTTCATCTGCGATAACACTATCACCTTGTTTCTTTAACCATTTTGATACAGTAGCCTCTGTTATACTTTCTCCAAGAACAGGGACTAAAATTTTTTCACTCATTTATTCAAATACTTTTTTTATAATTTCTTGTTGCTCAGAAAGATGTCTTTTGGCATAACCTGTTGCAGGAGACGCATCTGGGCTTCTTCCAATATAAGAAATATCGCTACTTTTAGCCTTAATAGTTTCTAATGTCCATTGTATATAATCTCTTACCGAAAACCATGCTCCCATATTTTTAGGTTCTTCTTGGCACCAATAAAACTTGGCATTATATGCAAAAGGTTTTAATTCTTTTACAAGTGCTTTGGCAGGAAATGGATATAATTGTTCAATTCTAAAAATTACAACGTCATTCACTTTCATTTTTTCTCTAGCTGCTAGTAAATCAAAATAAACTTTACCAGAACACAATATAACTTTTCTTATATCATTTTTTTTCTTTAACTTGATAAAACCTTTTGATTGAGGATCCATTGCATGATCCCACATGACTCTATGAAATGAGTTTTCCTTTCCAAAATCTTTAATATTTGAAACACAAAGTTTATTTCTTAATAAAGATTTAGGAGTCATCATTATTAATGGTTTTCTAAAATCTCTGTGCATTTGTCTTCTTAATGCATGGAAGTAATTTGCAGGGGTTGTGCAATTCATTATTTGAAGATTATCATTAGCGCATAATTGTAAGTATCTCTCAAGTCTTGCGGAAGAGTGTTCTGGGCCTTGTCCTTCGTATCCATGGGGTAGTAGCATTACTAATCCTGAAGCTCTGTTCCATTTTCTTTCTCCAGATGCAATAAATTGATCAATAATCACTTGAGCTCCATTTGCAAAATCACCAAATTGAGCTTCCCATAAAGTTAAAGTATTTGGTTCAACTAAACTATAACCATACTCAAAACCAAGAACAGCAAGTTCAGATAAAAAACTATCTACAACTTCAAAATTTTTTTGGTATTTTGAAATATTATTAAGTGGAATATATCTTGAGTTATCTAATTGATTTCTTAATACAGAGTGCCTCTGACTAAAAGTTCCTCTTCCAGAATCTTGGCCTACTAATCTTACAGGGTAACCCTCTTCTAATAATGAACCAAAAGCTAAGGCTTCTGCTGTTGCCCAATCGATACCGTAACCTTGATCAACAGTTTTTTTTCTAGCATCTAAAATTTTTAAAATTGTTTTATGAATATTTTTATCCTCAGGTGCAGTATTTATTTTATCAGAAATATTTTTTAATATTTTTATATCTGCTCCTGTAATTCCTCTTCTATCTTTTCCCTTTTCAGGTTTATATCTTGACCAAGTACCCTCAAACCATTCTATTTTAGGCTTGTAATCCTTAGCTGTTTTAAATTGATCATCTAATAAATCTTTAAACTGTTTAATTTTTAAATTTAGCTCATCTGTTCCGAACAGATTTTCTTTTACTAATTTTTCACCATAAATATTTACAGTTGAAGGATGAGATCGAATTTTTTTATACATCAATGGTTGAGTGAATGATGGTTCATCTCCCTCATTATGACCAAATCGTCTATAACAAATCAAATCGATCACAACATCTCTATTAAATTTTAATCTAAATTCAGTGGCAATTCTTGTTGCATATACAACGGCCTCTGGATCATCTCCGTTTACATGTATAATTGGTGCATCAACCATTTTACCCACATCTGATGGATATGGAGAAGAACGAGCAAATCTTGGGCTTGTTGTAAATCCAATTTGGTTATTAACTATAATATGTATAGTTCCTCCAGTATTATGTCCTGGCAGTCCAGACATCGCAAAACATTCTGCTACGATACCTTGTCCAGCAAAAGCAGCATCCCCATGTATTAAAATTGGTATAACTTTATTTCTTTCTTTATCTCCGTGAAAAAATTGTTTTGCTCTAGTTTGACCTAAAACTACTGGATTTACTGCCTCTAAATGTGACGGGTTATCTGTAAGACTTACATGTACTGAGTTTCCATCAAATTCTCTATTTGATGATGCTCCTAAATGATATTTAACATCTCCCGCACTATCTTTAGTATTGCCACTTATCTCACCGGCAAACTCATTGAATATTCTTTTATAAGACTTTTGAAGAACGTTAGCTAAAACATTTAAACGTCCTCTATGTGACATTCCAATTTTGACTTCTTTAATTTTTGATTGTCCTCCAATTTTTATGATTTGCTCTAAAGCTGGAATTAAACTTTCTCCTCCATCTAAACCAAACCTCTTAGTTCCAACATATTTAGTATGTAAAAATTTCTCAAAACCCTCTGCTTGAATAAGTTTATTTAAAATTGCATCTTTTCCGTTATTTGTGAATTTTAGGGCATTTTCATCCTTCTCAACTCTATCTCTAAACCAGACTCTCTCAACTGGATTTGAAATATGCATATATTCATACCCCACAGGACCACAATAAGTTTTTTTTAAAAATTGTAGTATTTCTCTGATACTTGCCTTGTCTTTATTTATTACGCCATTTAGTTCAATTTTTTTGTCATAATTTTTTTTATCAAATCCATAATATTCGGGGTGTAATTCATCTAAATAATCTGTTTGCATCATTCCAAGTGGATCTAATTTTGCAAGTAAATGACCTCTCAAACGATAAGCCCTAATAAGAGCCACTGCACTAATCGACTCCTTGTTTGAATTTGCAACTACTTGGAAATTGAATTTATCAGACCTAACATTAAGACCGTTTCCATTTTTTTCAATTATTTTTTCAACATTATTAGTGTTGATTCTTTTTCCTTTTGGTTTCCAAGATGGGCCATTAATATCATTTATAACAATATCCATTTCATCTTTAATACCTTGAAAATATTCTATCCAACTATCTGCAAGATTTGGGTCTTTATTTAAATACTTCAAATACATTTCTTCAATAAATGCGCTGTTTGATTTGTTGAGAAATGAAGTTTTTTTATATTCTAAGTTTTTTGAAGAGGACATTTGTCTATTGTTGTAAGCTATAATACTAGAAAAATATTATCAACTAGACAATTTATTAAAAAGTGTTTTACCTATTTCGGACGGTGAATTAGCAATTGTTATTCCACATTCTTCCATTTTTTTTATTTTATCTACTGCGCCACCTTTTCCTCCTGAAATTATTGCACCAGCATGACCCATTCTTCTTCCAGGTGGAGCTGTTAATCCTGCAACAAAACCAACCATAGGTTTTTTAATTTTATGATTTTTGACAAATTCTGCTGCTTCCTCTTCTGCAGTTCCTCCTATTTCACCAATCATTAAAATTGATTTAGTTTGCTCATCATTTAAAAATAAATCTAAACAATCAATGAAATTTGTACCATTTATTGGATCTCCTCCTATGCCAATACATGTAGATTGTCCTAAACCATTTTCAGTTGTTTGAGCAACAGCTTCATAGGTTAATGTTCCGGATCTTGAAACAATTCCTACTGAACCTTTTTTATGAATATTTCCAGGCATAATACCAATTTTACATTCTTCAGGCGTAATAATACCCGGACAATTTGGTCCTATAAGTCTAGAAGAAGATTTGATTAGTCTTTGTTTTACTTTAAGCATATCAATAACAGGAATGCCTTCGGTAATACAAACAATTAATTCCATTGAAGCCTCTATTGCTTCTATAATTGCTGCTCCAGCAAATTTTGCTGGTACATAAATCATAGTTGCGTTTGCACCTGTATTATCTTTTGCCTCTTTAACAGTATTAAAAACAGGTTTTTCCAAATGAATTTGGCCACCTTTTTTTGGAGTAACTCCACCAACTAAATTTGTCCCATATTTAATAGCTTGTTCGGAATGAAAGGTTCCATGTGAACCAGTGAAACCCTGACAAATCAATTTAGTATCTTTATTTACTAGAACAGACATTATTTATTTTATTGCCTCAACAATTTTTTTTGCAGCATCATTTAAGTTTTCTGCAGAGATTAATTTCAATCCAGAATTATCTAATATTTCTTTTCCTTCTTTAAAATTTGTTCCTGCCAATCTAACAACTAGAGGAACAGATATATTAATTTCCTTTGCAGCATCAACTACTCCCTGTGCAAGCACATCGCATCTCATGATACCACCAAATATATTTATTAATATTCCTTTTACATTTTTATCTGACAAGATAATCTTAAATGCTGCTGAAACTTTTTCTTTTGAAGCTCCCCCTCCAACATCTAAAAAATTTGCAGGCTCTTCTCCGTAAAGCTTTATTATATCCATTGTTGCCATTGCAAGACCAGCTCCATTTACCATGCATCCAATGCTTCCATCTAATTTTATATATGCAAGATCATGTTTGCTTGCTTCAATCTCAGTATCATCTTCTTCATTTAAATCTCTTAATTCCATAATTTCATTTTGTCTAAATAATGCATTGCTATCAAAATTCATTTTTGCATCTAAACAAATCACTGAGTTATCTTTTGTTAAAATTAATGGATTAATTTCAACCAAATTCGCATCAGTATCAACAAACATTGTGTAAATTGATTTAATTAAATGGATTGCCTCTTCTCTAGGTTTATCCTTCAAATTAAAAATCTTGGTAATATTATTACAATCTACATCTGATATATTTTCTGACAATTCAACTTTGGTTGTAATAATTTTTTCTGGGGTTTTAACTGCAACTTCTTCAATGTCCATTCCGCCTTGATCACTCGATATAAATGCAATTTTTGAACTTGCTCTATCAACTAAACAGGATAAGTAAAATTCTTTTTCAATTTTTGATGACTCCTCAACATAAAGTCTTTTTACTTCTCTTCCGTTAGGTCCTGTTTGATGAGTTACTAGAGTTTTTCCCAAAAGTTCTGTTGCTTCTTTTTCTAAATCTTTTAAGTCATTTAGTATTTTTACTCCACCAGCTTTACCTCTTCCTCCAGCATGGATTTGGGCCTTTAATACGAATTTCTCAGTATTTAAAGTTTTAGCTTTTTCTAATAAATCTTTAACATTAAAAGCAAAAATACCCTTGGGAACTTTTGCACCATATTTTTTAAGTAATTGTTTTGCCTGATGTTCGTGAATATTCATGAACTATTTTTTTAAATCTGGATCTATTGCTGAAGCGGCATCCCATAATTTCTTTACAGCATCTATTGAATTATTAAACTGATCCTTTTCTTTTTCATCTAACTCTATTTCTTCTATTTTCTCTATCCCATCTTTTCCAATTATTACTGGTACTCCAGCATAAATATCTTTAACTCCATACTCTCCATTTAAAAATGCTGCACATGGTAAAAGTTTTTTTTCATCCTTCATAAAAGCGGACGCCATCTCTACACCAGAGGCTGCTGGAGCATAAAAAGCTGAACCTTTTTCTAAATATTTTACAATTTCAGCCCCTCCATCTCTTGTTCTCTGATTAATACTCTCTAGTCTTTCTTCAGAAATTTTTCCCTCACTTACAAAATCTAAAAGTGGCTTTCCAGAAATCTTGGTAAATCTTGGAAGTGGTACCATAGTATCTCCGTGACCTCCCATAACCATTGCATCTATTTCTTTAACGGGTACACCCAATTCTAGAGATAAAAATAGTTTAAATCTTGAACTATCTAAAATTCCAGCCATTCCAACAACTTTATTAGTTGGTAAACCTGAAAATTTTTGGAAGGCCATGACCATTACATCTAATGGATTAGTTATGCATATTACAAATGCACCAGGTGAATAAGTTTTTATTCCTTCGGCAACTTGTTTTATTATTTTTAAATTTATTCCTAGGAGATCATCTCTACTCATTCCTGGTTTTCTAGGCACTCCAGCAGTGATAATTATTACATCCGAGTCTTTAATATCTTGATAATCATCTGTCCCAGAAAATTTTACATTAAAACCATCAACAGAGGAAGATTGAGCAATATCAAGTGCTTTACCTTTTGCTATCCCACTTGCAACATCAAATAAAACCACCTCGTTTGCTAACTCTTTTAATCCAATTAAATGAGCTAATGTTCCACCAATCTGTCCAGCACCTATTAAAGAAATTTTACTCATGCTATTTCATTGTTGGCATTATGAATTCAGGATTTGATCCTATGCCTGACGGCCATCTAGAAGTAATTGTTTTAAGCTTTGTATAAAATCTAACACCTTCAGGTCCATGCATATGTTGATCTCCAAATAAAGAACGTTTCCATCCACCAAAACTATGATATGCAACAGGGACTGGTATAGGAATATTTATACCAACCATT
>Ga0160423_10004400_pt1 | contig 11584 bp, 12 predicted proteins | sample CRUFie14St8metaG_FD_108191 | JGI IMG/M metagenome (GOLD analysis project Ga0160423, IMG submission 108191) | Marine microbial communities from the Costa Rica Dome - CRUD Field 142mm St8 metaG | ecosystem: Environmental > Aquatic > Marine > Oceanic > Photic zone | place: Costa Rica: the Eastern... | reverse complement strand
TTAAAAGGAAAACGAGAAGGTCTTTGTTCTTCAATGTTTAGTGGGACACCTTCTGCACCACCATTTACATAAAGGTCATTTATTTTTGTACCCCTTGCGGCCTTGTTTATTCCTGAACCGAAGTTGTAATCTCTTTTTGGATACTCACCAGTTGGGTCTTGGAAGCCGTCCTCGGGTACTCCGATACTCTCCTCTTGTCCTTCTCCAAGTTGTTTGAGTCTATTTTCTAGATTGTCTTTTTTAGTTGTCATCTAATATCCTACTGCGTCATACTGACCAAATGCCCAAAACTTTTCTTCACACCAATAACATTCACCACAAGGTTTTTCATAATAATTAGTTTTTTCTGTATCTTTATTTAGACATGAACGAGTTAACGGAAATAAGGTTTCCAGTAAAAACAAATCTTCATATACTTGTGCAGTAAATCTTTTATCTACATGTTCGAATGGTTTGTATTCTGGTATATCGTAAATACCAAGTCTTTCTAAATCTTTTGTACCGTAATTTCTAGGTGCATCATCTAAGTAATTAATTATTTCTTTATGAGTAATAACACTTTCTGGTGCGGGTAAATTTACACCATTAGTAAAAAATACAATGTCATGTTCTTGTGTTAACTTCAACGCATACTTATCCCACAACTCTTTATATATTTTTTTTGATATAAATTTAGGTAAATTCTTTTCAACCAAATGTTCTTTAAATACTACTCTTGGAAAGTTCTTTTTGACTTCGTCAATTATCATTTGTGCGACTATATTTCTATCTGGAACATCTAAGAATGTATATGGTAAAATAGAAAAGTTAAGATTTCTTTCTTGTATTTCTTTTGCAAGTAGATACAATAAAAGTGCAGTGTCAGAACCACCCGACAACTTTACTCCAATCGTACCTTTGTTTGATTTTAATGATTGTAGAAATTGTTTTGATAACAAGTCTACTTTACCATATTCATTTTTGTATATCATTATGCATTTATCTCCGTGTCATCTGGGTCTAGTGCCTCAAACTCAAAAGTATTACCTACCCTATCATAAGTTTTTCTAAAGGTTTTTTCGACATAATCTTTTACATCGAAATATGGGTCTAGTTCATTAATCTCTATATCATTGTGTCCAAATACCAACCCACCAGGCACTTTCATAAAAAATGCCTCTATAAATCTTTCGAGTGTTGTAAACTGTTCTCTTGTAAATCCAGACTCAGAACGGTTGTCTAAGGGATTTACATCTCCCGTAGGAAGATTTATTCCACCGACCAATGCAATACTTAAGGAAAAGTTATTATGACTCTCTTTTGCGGTGTGGTCAGATTTACGGTCTGCGGGTCTACCTCTTTGCAACCTACCGTCTCTTCTTATAACATAATGATAAACGATACCGTCATGTCCAAGTTGTTTATGTATATTGTTTATTTCAATTGAACCGATATTTTTGTTTTCTGCAGTTTCAGTTGCATGAATAACTACTTCTGAAATACGTCTTGAAATTGACATCATTTCTGAATTAAGTTCTTCTACAGATGCAACATAAGTAAACGCATCATCTCCAGTTCTTTCTCCAGCCCACTTAGGTATGTTTTCTCCTATTGGTACTGGTTCTCCATAAAAGTCCGCATCTTTTACTAATGTACCTGATATAGTTGGATTTAATTCTTTAACTAACTTATCAACAAGGTCTATCTTATTAAGTGTATCATCTTTTTCTTCCGCAGTCGCACCATTTTCATCTAAGTTTTTTTCTACATCATTTTTAAAGTCTTTCGCAGAATTTCCTTTTGCTTTCTTAACTGCGTCTTTACCCTTTTCACTTAAATCAGTTTCATTAACGATACCTTTAGTTGCTTCTCCTTCTTTTCCTTCCGCAACGGAATTTTTAACATCATTTAATTTATCTTCATCTACCACTTTACCTAAATTACTTTGAATTTTATTTTTTATAGTTTCACCTACCTTTTCTGTAATCTCTTGTAGTACACCCCCAACAATAAGACCCGTTGCAATCTTACCAAGATTATTTTTTACAAAACCTTTTGCCTTATCAACAAAACCTGATAACTTATCTTTGAAGGCTGCAACAGTTCCTACAATTGCGGCTATTGATGCAATCTTTGCTAGTTTTGCTTTTGCAACCTTGGTCTTTGCAGCCAGTGCTTTGTTTCCACTAAGAATTTCTGTTTGGTCAGCTAAATCTTCTGGGTTAGGTATAAAACTATTAATGTCTGGTAAACCACTTATCTTAGATGCAAGTAATGAAGTTGCTTTACCTACTGCAGCTTTTCCTATATCATTTTTTACAAACTTAAGTCCACCCGCAGCATTATGTGCGGTTTTAATCGCATCGTTTGTATTTGATAATAACTCTTGACCTTTTTCAAATGCAGATTTAAGACCTTCTGGACTTCCCGCACCTACTAAGTTCATACCAAACTTTTTCTTTTCAGTTTTCAAAGAAGGGTGTCCAGTCAAACTTCCGATTAAGTCTGATATAGGTTGATTACTATCTCCCCCAGTAATTGTTGCAGTTGGTGTTCCAGCACCGTCTGTAATAGTTGCAAAGTTATTAGTAAAGTTTATTGTTCCCGCAGTAAGTAATTCTGTCTTAGGGTCTATTAAAGGTTCTGTAGAGAATGCTTCTTCTGGAACAATTTCACATGCACCTTCTCCTTGAATAACTTGTCCTTTGAAAGACTGTACTGTCTCCAGTGATTTAATACTTTCAGGAATTTTAAATTCAGTACCTACAGTTGTATTTCTACCTGCTTGAAGTCTTTCTTGAACTTCTTCAAAATCCCCATTTTCTAATGCAGATTGAGCATCTTGTTTATCTAAACCTTCAAGTTGTTGGTTTATTCGATTTTTTAAGTTTCTTGTATTTCTACTCATTATCTTCTTTTAACTCTCTTGCTTTATCTTCTATCAAACCAATTAATTCTTCTCGTTCTTTTATATTTGTAGTATCAAGATAATCTTTTGCAACTACCTGACATGCACCGTCATCTGCATCAAGTTTTTCTGTTGCAAGTAATTTTATATTTGCATCTGTCTTAGTGGTATTTAGTTCAAATGCAACAAAGAATAATTGTACGGTAAACCTATGAAATAAATCACTAAATCTTCTTAGTCTTCTAAACCTAGTTTCTTCCCAATCACAAAGACCCGTACCACCCGTTAACATTTTAGATTTTATAAACAAACCAGAAGTAAGTGCAAGTGCTTGGTTCTCAGTATATCCTATGTTCACAAAAAATTGAACTGCATATTTAACACGACTGTCTTGAGCACCACCAAATTTTAATTGACCCACTATCGTAGTGTCGTTGTCATCGTCAACATCAAAGTCGGGTGTAAAAAAACTTCCAAACCTTTGGAATATATTTGACGGTTTACTATCATCTCCAACATCTTCAAACTGTTGATTATTTTGTATTAAGGTTGGTATTTCTATATGTGGTAATGAACCAACTACAATTGGTGTTTGTGATTGGTCTCCGTCCATAAAGAAACCAAAAACCAATGCGTTTGCTTGTAGTTTAGGTATTTTACCAATACCAGACATTCCACCTTCTGTGGTAGGAAGTACACATTGAGCCCACGGTAAATCTTGTTGTGGTAATAAGTATGTTTCTGGAGAATGTAACCCGTGTACTCTTATCTTTACTCGTCCTTCAAATCCAAAAGGTGGACTTGCATCTACGACAGTTGCAATAAACCAACGGATATTGTCTCCGTAAAACTCACTAGGTATGGGATTATCATAACTCATTATATTCTTTTACCCCTTAGTATTGCTCTTTTAGTGTTAGAGTTCTTTTTAATTTTTGGTTTTTGTTTTGCACCTCTACCTGCTAACTTAGACTCTTTAGTACCTTTTCTTTCGAGTTTACACACGGTCATAGTAACTTCGTGTGAAGTCTCTCTAAAGGTATGTCTTAAATCATGTATCAAATGATGTCCAGATTTATTCTGGTCAAGTGTATTGTCTTCGTTCGTAGCATTTTCTGTATTATCGTTTCTTATATTTAAATTAACAATGTCCCCTACTGCAGCTTTACCTACTAGGAATGCAGTGCCTGGAACTACAACAGTTCTCATATTTTTAAACAATAAATTTTTAATTGCAGTCCCTTCTAGTTTCTTTAAATGCAATGGTTTATCATATTCATCATGATATGATTTATATTCTCCGTACGTACCACTTGACACTACATTGTGTATAATAGAACTACTATACTCATTTAAAAGTTTGTCTTTTAATTTAAACTTTTCATCGAAAACATTCTGAAATCTTTTATCAATTGTACCTTCATTACTTAGATTAGTCAGTAAAGTATTCACATCAAATTTTTTCATGAATATCTGTCCAGTATTTAAATTAGTAACACAATAGTCCGCACTTATACTACCTGCTTGTGCGAGTGCAAGTGTGTCCGAACTTCCTTTTTCTTCAACAACTTTTATAGTAAATCCTTGTGCAAAATCATCTTGAGTTTCCGCAACACTTATGTTTGCACTGTTATAAGTGTAAGGTAATTTATGATTAAATGCTTGTTGTTTTAACATTACATCTAGATTACCAAGTCTTAAATTATCATCGTGAATAGTTGCCCAAAGATAAAAAGGAGAACCCGTCTTTGTGGTTGCTCTGGACAATAACCATGTCATTGCATCTATGGGATTTAAATTAGGAACAATGACTCGCATTTCAGTTTGTACCGAGTCAATAATTTGTTCGTCTGCGTCTAAAGTATACGATATGTCTATGTCTTTGTCAAGTTCTTGTGCAGATATTTTTGCAATGATATCTGATAGTGTTCCTCGATATGAACTTCTTAATCTTTGTATTTCTGAAAGGTATGCATGTTCATCTATTAAGGAAAATAAGTAAACACTTGCGTTATCTTTTGCTTTTATTTTTCTATCAAGTCCTACCATAATAAATGTTCTTTCAAACACTGGGTCAACATTTTTACCCATACCCGCAATCTCAATTTTCATTCTTTCTGTACCGTCAAAGTTTATTAGGTCATATAGACCTTTATCATCAACAAGTGAAATAGTTGCAGTTAAATAAGGATTTTCTAAACTTTCATAAATGTTTAAATCAATGACGTTTGCTTTTACATCATAAAATTTTCTGTCAAACCCACCAAACCTATCTGCAGATATATGACATTTAGTTATAGAAAATTGTGAAGACTGTGACATAACATTATTGTTTCAATAAACGATTAAACTCAGATACAACCGTATCAATTGACTCAGGTTTGATTACTATTATTTGTTTTAAAGAGTCATTCTTGGCTTCCATTCTTTCCCGAAAAGTGATTGGAATAAGTCCACTGGTATTTAAATTAAATGGGTCAACATCAACTTGTTCACCACTGGTATTCTCATAATGATGTATAGAATTATATTGTTCGGTTTCACTAGTAATCGTAAGTGTTTGAATAACACCGTCAGTATCAGTATATACTGCAGCTCCACCCGCAGTAAATTTAGTCCCTGATGTTAGTTTGATAACAAGTTGTCCTAAGTCTAAGTTTCTTTTAACTATTGTACCCTTTGCACCAGAAGCATCGTCTTCTATTTCTTGTCCTACGGGAAACAATGCACCCAGATTATCTGCAGTTACTACTGTTCTATTTGGATATTTGGATATTGCAGCATCTAGTAATCCACCAGTATCTACAGGCCACCCACTGTATCTTAAGTCATCATTCATCAAATAAAATGTCCAATAGTAATCTATACTTCCATATAATTTAAAAGATAAACTATCTGGTCTATCTCCCCCGACAATTGTATATCTGTTTAGAAACGCTACTTCTTGTTTTATCTTATCAATGATATCTACATATTCTGTTAAATTATTAAATAGAACTGGGTCTTCTCTGTTACCAAAAGAATATGGGACAAACTTAAAATTTTTAAAATAATTAGTACTCATTAAAATCCACCTACTACTAAATCGTTTTTCGCAAGAGTTCTAGTTTCTGTAAATGCAAGAGACATATCTATTTCTCCAAATTCACCGTTAGCATGCATTGACTGGTTAGAAGGATTAAAAGTAGTTGTCACATCACGCAGATAACAAGGTAAAATTTTTGGTGCATTAAAGTTTTCTCTATCATTGTATAATATCTTTAAATGAAACCTATTTGGAAACTTATAACCAATAGAAGCTTTTTGGTTTCCAACATCTATGGTAATGTTTTCTGGATATAAATTCTCTCTGAAAAATCTAATAATATCTTTCACTGTATCGTGTTCTTGTTTTGATAACGGGATAAATTTAAACTGAAATGCAAACTCTCGAAGTGCAACTGATTTAAATAATGACCTAGTGTTTGGATTTAAAGTCACACCAGATGCTTGTTTTACTGCAAGTGCAGTTCCCTCTCCACCTAAATACTTTGATACACTTAGTTTAGTCATTGCAAGTCTTGCTAACTCTGGAGCTTGTGAATTATTACTCATAAGAGATGATGCAGTCGCACCAACACCACTAAATAAACTACCAATTAGACTTGATGATGCATTACCACCTGCCTCTGCAAGACCACCAGCCGCACCTAAGTCTGCATTCTCGTATGATGCAGTATCACGAAAAGGAATTGCAGTTGGTAAGTACAATTTTACAGGCCCGTCTTTCTCACCTTTTTTAAGTGGTGGATTGGACTCATTTATTTTTCTAATTATAGGTTGGAATTCTACGTTTTGTCCTTTAGTTTCTTCTGCATCTTCTTGAGTTTTTATGTCATCTGTCTCATTTTTTTTTGTCGCACCCGTGACACCGTCTACTTCTTCTTCACCTTCTACCGTTTCATTTTTAGCAAATATAGAACTAAACCCTATCAACGCACCTAAGTCCACGGGTTCTTCATCTATGATACCAAATTGAATACAAGACTTATAATCTTGAGTGTCGTGAAAAGGATATTCGAGTCTATCTGGTTTAGAAACTGCGGACGCTTCTGGTAGGTCATCAAATAATAAACCACCAATAAATTTCTTTCCAAAATTTGCGACTTTGTTCCCGAAGTTCTTTGATTTATCTGCCATGTATGTTTCCTATAAATACTTTATAGTTCTATTTATACACAAATGAAGACATACAAAGGAAGATATAAAGTAAAAAATACGAAAAAGTATAAAGGTGATTACCAGAATGTCATCTTCCGTTCTCTATGGGAACGTAATTGTTTTCGTTGGTGTGATGATAATCCCAAGGTACAATCGTGGAGTTCCGAAGAAGTTGTTGTCCCATATTTCTATGAAGTAGATAAAAGATACCATAGATATTTTCTTGATTTAAAAATAACATTTAAAGAAGGTAAGACTATACTGGTAGAAATAAAACCAGACTCACAAACCAAACCACCCAAAAAAGGAAATAGAAGAACCAAGACATTCATTAGTGAAGCCGCAACATATGTAAGGAATATGAATAAGTGGGACGCAGCTAATGAGTTTGCAAAGGACAATGGGTATGAGTTTCAAATCTGGACGGAGAAAACTCTAGAGTCTATGGGTATTCTACCAAAATCTATGAAACCACTAAAACCTTTCACAAATAGGAAAAAATAAGTATAAATAGAAGTATGTCAAATATATTCCAGAAGTTAGAACTTGCGGCTTTTAGAAATCAAATTACTCCGAGAACTAAAGAGAGTAGAGAATGGTTTATGAAGAAAGCACAAACTATGCGTGGTATAAACCGTGACGAGTTAATGAAAGAAGAACCTTTAAAAAGGGGTGGTAGAAGAATTATTGGGTCAATGCAAATGTTTTACTATGACCCAAAATATAAAGAAACCCTACCATACTATGATAGATTTCCTTTGTCAATTATACTAAAACCCGCAAAAGGTGGTTTTCTTGGATTGAACTTACACTATCTACCACCTATACTTCGTGCTCAATTTCTTGATGCGTTAATGGATAATGTTACAAGTAAAAAGAGTGAAGATGCAAAATTTGAATTAACCGTAAAACTTCTTGCGGGTACTTCTAGTTTAGACCTTTATAAACCATGTATCAAACATTATTTGACTGAACATGTGAGAAGTAAGTTTGCAGAAGTAAAAGCACCTGAGTGGGAGATTGCAACCTTTCTACCAACCGCAATGTTCGAGAAAGCAGACAAAAGAAAAATATATGCAGACAGTAGGAGAATGTTAAAATAATGGCATATAAAGTAGACGACATGTTAGCAACCGTAAAGGCTGGAGACGGTCTTGCATTTGCAAATTTATGGAGAGTATTTTTACCCCCGATTGGTGGAGTAAACTCTACAGACTTAAATACTCTATGTAAAGTTGCAGTAATGCCTGGTAGACAGATACTATCAACTGAAAGACAGATTGGTATTCATTTGAATAAAGTTGCATACGGATATGCAAGTGAAGATGTCAATTTAACCTTTTATTGTTTAAATGATATGCGAGTAAGAGATTATTTTGAGAACTGGCAAAACCTTGCAGTCAATCAAGAAACCTCAGAAGTAGGATATTACAAAGATTACACCTTTGACGTGGTCATACAAACACTTAGAAAGGGTGCAATTAATCCTTTGATTAGACCTAAGAAACTATTTGATAATCCTTTACCAGACCCAATCAAAGACCTGATACCACCTATCGGCCCACTTGATATTGCAAACGGTGTCTTTGACCCAGGCTTAGTTGCAGACGGTGCTCAATATCTTGCAGATGCAGTTACCTATTCAACTAAGTTATTAAATGCATATCCCACTACTTTGAACTCATTTCAATTGAGTAATGACTTAGACGGATTACTTGAAGTAAATGTGCAACTATCGTATAAAAAATATGAAGTGGTAGAAGGTAATACTAAAGACAGAGCATTAGATGCAACTGGAGTTAAGGATAAATTAAAAGATGCGGCTAAATCTGCAGTGAAGAAAGCAGGTGCAAGAGCCGTAAAAACTGGATTGAGAAAAGCGTTATTTGGAATTTAAATATATATATTAATACATTATAGGAGATATTATGAGTGCATTACCTAAACTAAATGCAACCCCTAAACACGAAATGGTCATTCCCTCAACGGGTAAGACTGTTATGTTTCGACCATACTTAGTAAAAGAAGAAAAAATTCTTTTAATGGCATTTGAGTCGCAAGATGAAAAAACTTCTATGAAAGCCATGTTAGATACAATCGATGCGTGTGTTGAAGGAGACTATGTCAAATCAAAACTTACTACTTTTGATATTGAGTACATGTTTACTCAAATTCGTGGTAAGTCGGTTGGTGAGTCCATAGACGTAAAACTAACTTGTTCTGAGTGTAAGAAACAAACAGAAATGAATATAAACCTTGCGGACATTAATGTAGATGTCCCAGAAGTAGATAAACTTATACAACTAACCGATACCATTTCGGTTGAATTACAGTATCCACCATTCAAAACATTTATTGATAATTTCAAGGAAGGTGTTGAAGATACTGAATTTGGATTTACGGTTATTCGAGAATGTATGGCTGCAGTTATCAACGGAGAAGAAAGAATAGATGTAAGTGAAGTATCAAAAAAAGAAATTGATGACTTTGTTGAGTCTATGAGTAATGAACAACTTCAATCAATAACAAAGTTTGTTGAAAGTATTCCCGCACTAAAAAAAGATATTGAGTACGATTGTTCTAGTTGCGGTCATCACAATAAAATAACACTGCAAGGTATTCAAGATTTTTTTACGTAAACCTTTCGCACGATAGTTTATATAATTATTATCAAACAAACTTTAATATGATGCAACATTATAATTATAGTTTGACTGAATTAGAAAACATGTGGCCGTGGGAAAGGGAAATATATTTAACTTTATTAATGGAATGGATAGAAAAACAAGAAGAACATCGTAAAAAACAAGAAAGTATGTATAAATAGTATTATGTCAGAATTAACACTTACAGATGTCACTCAAGTACTCTTGAAACAAAATCAAGAGTTAACGGTTAATACTGCAGAAACAAAAGATACTAAAGCAAGTATTGGAGAACTATCAAAAGTTTTAGGAGACTATTTCAAAAATCAACAAAGACTTGATGAAGGAGATAGACTAGAAAACAAAAGAGAAAGTAGTAAAGCAAAATCTGGTGGTGGTGGTAGTCGTAATGGTGATATAGAAAGTGCAGTTGGTGAACTAGGTGCTTTCGGTTTACCTTTTTTCTTTCTTGGTGCAATTCGTAGTTTGATATTTGGTATGGTGTCTGCACTTACGACACAAGTTAAAACAGTATTAAAGACTTTTAGAGGTTTTTTACCAAAAAACTTTTTTAAACCCGTACAAGTTGCAATAAAAAGTTTTTACATTGCAATTAGAGCAGGACTTATGGCAGGATTTAATCCCGCAAAAATGTCGGCACTGGTAGCAAAATTAGACCCTAATAAGATAGTTAAGATTAATAAATTTACTGGTGCAGTCGTAAGTCTTTTTACGCAAGTAGGAAAATTCTTTAGAGTTATTGTAGATAGTACTCAAGGTGTACAAAAATTCTTTGCAAGAATAATAGCATTTTTTGGTAAAGGTGCGGGTTCATTTAGAGTGTCAATTGTAAATTATTTTAAACCAGTGACAGATGCCTTTAATGCAATGAAATCTGCATTAAAAGGTGCGGGGGTAATAGGAAAAGGTATAGCAAAAGTTATATCTGCGATACAAGCATTCGTACCTCAAGTGAGTTCAATTCTGAAATCAGTTGGTATGGTCTTTTTTCAACTTGGTAGAGCAGTTCTATTTCCTTTACAAATTATTATTGGTGCGGTTCAATTTATTCGTGGTTTCATAGACGGAATTTTTCAAAATGATATGGACAATCTTTTGCAAAAAGCTCTTATTGGAATGTATGAAGGTTTTAGAATGGCATTTAACACTTTGGTTTCTTCATTCATAGATATGATTATAAATGCTGTTGGATTTATAATAGGTTTCTTTAGTGAAGATGCGGGACAGGCATTGAAAGATTTTAGTTTCAGAGACATGTTTAATGCATATGTCGATACTCTTATAGATTTTATAAGGTCTCCATTAGAAAGTATAAAAAGGGGATTTCAACAAATTGCAAAGTTTCCCGCAGCTGTATTTGCGGGTGGACAGGCCGCACTTGGAGCCCTTGCACCACTTGGTGAAAGTCCAGTGGAAGCATTTTCAAGAGCATTTAACGAGTCACTTGGAAAATCAAATGCAGCTATTAACTTATCAACTGAAAAAATAAATGCAAGGAAACAGGCAAATAGTCAAATGGAACTCGATGAACTTAACAAACAAATTGAAAGTAAACAAGGTGGTGGTACATTTGTTGACGGTAGTTCAAATGTTCAAAACAATGGAGATAACGTACAACTATCAACATCAACAGAAGAACCTACAAACAACTACGATAGAATGAAAAAGAAAAAATAAAAAAACCCCACATTTCTGTGGGGTCTAAAAATCTTGTTTTTAAATTAAGTACTTACTCGTCATTCGCAAGTTTAGCGAAATAACTCAAAGTTTCATCGTCAGACTCAGTTGACGCAACTTCTGGTTCTGGAGTACTTGGTGCAACCACTGGGGT
>Ga0160423_10004399_pt1 | contig 11586 bp, 5 predicted proteins | sample CRUFie14St8metaG_FD_108191 | JGI IMG/M metagenome (GOLD analysis project Ga0160423, IMG submission 108191) | Marine microbial communities from the Costa Rica Dome - CRUD Field 142mm St8 metaG | ecosystem: Environmental > Aquatic > Marine > Oceanic > Photic zone | place: Costa Rica: the Eastern... | reverse complement strand
TAAACTTATCTTTGTTTTTATATTCTAAATTGCCAAATAGCTTATTATCTAAATAATAATCTACAAAGTTTTCGCTTTTACTAAGCCCAATATTTATTTGATTATCTAGTAAAAAAGCGTTTCTAGCTCTTTTATCTTTAAAACCAGAGTTTAAAGTTGTTTGTAAACCTCCAGCTGCAGTTTCCCAAGCTTGTTCATTTGCGTATGTAGAAGTAGTAAAACTATTAGTTGCTTTAACTAAGTTATCACCATCTTATTTTTTAGCATACGAGCTTAATTTATCAAGCAAATCATCAACGCTAGTATATTCACCGTTAAGTCCTAATACTTGAACATTATTGTTTTCGTCAAAACCAAAAAAAGCGTCTAACTTTTTATTGTTATATTCTATTGGTGTAGACAAATCTCCAGTTCTTAAAGCATTAAGGTAATTTTGAGCTAACGGCGGTACATCTGCAGAATAACTACCATTTTCATACATGTCTATAGCAAGTTTACCTAAAGCGTTTACAGAGTTAGTACCCATTATAATATTATCTACAGCAGCTGTAGCTTTGTCTAAATCTTTATCAACTAAATATTGTTTTTTAATTTGATCTAAAAGACCTCTATATTCGCCAAATCTTGTTTTTACTAAATTACCTTTTTTATCAAGCAAAGCCTTACCTTTTGTAAATCTTTGTTCTTGAGCAATAAGTCCTTTAGCTATATTAGCAAAGCCTTGCACGAAACCTGAAATGTCATATTCACCCTTCATAGGGCCGTATGCTGCACCTGCAGCTTGTATTATTGCGTTATCTGCCATGTTATGCTCCTTTTATTCCAGCGCCTATTATAGAACCAATACCACCTGCCAGTTGGCCGTACATTTGTCTTCTACCGGCTATATCACCTCTAATACCTGCTATTTTTTGTCCTTCAACACCTATTAGAGTTCTTAATTTATCTAATTCAAACTGTCTAGCACCTTCTTGGTTAGCGATTTCTATTTGCATTAATTGATCACCTAGTCTAGACTCTTCTTGTAATCTTAATTCTTTGTTTCTCATTAGTTGCTCTGCAACTGTAAGCCTGAGTTGCTCTGACTGCTCAGCAGCTTGCATACTTAAAGCTTGTGCAAGGCCAGCAACACCTGAAGTACCTGCAACACCACGCAACCCTTGTAATATATTTGCTTGTGATTGTTGAAAAGCTTTACGAGAAGCTTCAAAAGCTTCTGTATTAATTTCTAAGTCTTCAAAAATATTTTCTCTTTGCAAAGCATCAGTATCAATTGGTTGAAACTGCATGTTTTCATACTGCATAAGTCTTTCTTCAAAAGCAGCTTGTTGGTCTGCAAGCTGACCTCTTAATCTTCTATCTTTTTTTCTAGCAGAACGAGCCATTAAAGCACCTCCAACTATTATACCTCCAGCTAACGCAGGGTTTAATGACATAAGGCCTGTTCCAGTACCTGTAAAACCAACAGCAGTACCAATACCTTTTAGTAAACCTAATATTTTTGCCGGACTTCTTTTATTATTATTTTCCATATATTTTATAGTTACATTTTTTGTATATTATTTACTACTTTGTGTTACTTCTGAGCCAATAGAGAATAATTCTGCTTTTCCTGTAGAATTATTAGATAATTTAACTTCTGCGTAATAGCCTAATAAACTACTATTATTTACAGCTTTGTTTTTAGAGAACATAATAAAATCATCTGTTGTAAGACCAGGATCAGTTGGTACTACGATAAAATCTTTACCAACTGCAGTTATTTTACCTATAATTTGAGGATCAGAGTTATAACCACTAGCATCAGGAGTTACATAATAAGCTATGTCACCTACTTGTAGCGATATGTTTTGTATATTTTTTGTAAATGTTATTTTTTCTGCCATGTTATTATTTTAAGAAGCCGCGCCTACAGTTATAAATTTATTTAAATCTAAATATAATTTTCTATTTGATCCAGGAAAATTACTAATTCTAACAGTACCTTGAACTTTTATTACTTGGTGAGAGCCTATTATTTCAACTTTTGTACCAGCTGTAACTACTTTAGCCTCATCAATATCTAGATCAGTAGCACCGTTGTACTCCATACTAACACCACCTTCAGTAGCGCTAGGACTAACGCCAATTATTAAATTATTATTTCCATTTGCATTAATATTAAAGCCTATCATTCTAACTAAACTTCCTCCAGAAATACCATAAGTACCGTTTAAATTGTAAGTTAATTCAACGTCTGAAGTTGGCTGTGTTACGTCTGTTCTTATTGATTTTTCTAACTGAATACCAGTTGCAGTAAAACCTATAAAATTTACATTAATATTAAAAGCATTAGTTATTAAAGTTTTTCCATAAGCTCTAAAAGTAGCAGTTACACCATCACCAACTGTTTGTGCTACAGAAAGTAACACTCTATTACCGCTTATTGCTGTTATCAAAGGCGTACCACTAACTGAGCCAGAGCTAAAGCTACTTAATTCCATACCTACATATAAATTAGCTACAGAATCAAAAACAATAGTAGAACTACTGGTAACAGCTCCATTTGTTACTTGTGCTTGTTCAACATACCAATAATCATCTAGTATAGAAAAAGTATCTACTAAATTTGGTAGCATGAGGCCAAAGCCATAAGTATCATTAGAAGCGTTAGTTAAAGTCCAATCAACAATAGCATCGGTTGAGGTAGTTTTTGCAGTAGAACCTGCTACAGAAACAGTAGGCGCTGGAGGACTTGCAGTATAGTAATTAGCACGATCAATACCAGGATCTGCTTGTATTATAACTGTTGCTTGGCCAGCTTGTGTTATATTTTTAACATTAACATAACTTCCGTTTATAAAAACACTATTTTTACCAGCAAATACAATAATTCTATAAATATCACCGCTAGAGTCAGCTGGAAAATTAATTAATTTAGAAAAACTATCGCTTTTTAAATTAACGCTTAAATTATTTGCTGAAATAAAAGCTTGTGTAAATTGCTTTGTAATAAAATTGTAATAACTTTCTTTACTAGTACCATTTATTTTAATAATATTAACATTAAAATTAGCACCTATTTCACCTGTTATATTTAAAATTCTGCTTTGAGCTATTTCAGGTAAAGTCCTAGTGTCTATATTTATAAAATTAATTTTTTTCTCCATTTTATATAGTTTGAATATCTTTAATAACACCTAAGCCTTGAAAACTTAATTCAGAAGTTTTTATTGTATTAGAACCTTTTATATAATTAAACCATTTACCTTCTTTTTCTATAAACTCTTTAACACTTCCTTCTTGCTTGTCTGTTTTTATATAATCTACAGACCAACCAGGTTTATTATCGCTATTATACAAATTAAAAGTATTATAAGGTAAACCTGCAGTAGTAACTCCAGAAACACCTTTTTTTACATTAGACTGAGTACCTTCGTAATTTAAAGTGTTAAAAGATTTTACAACGCTAGGGCTATCATTTAAAATAACTTCTACGCTTGAGTCAGTATGCTCGCCGTAAAAAGTGTTTCTAGGTGCGGTTGACGAATTATGATTGTAAGGTATTCCATTTTTAAAAGTAAAATAATTGTTTGATAAACTAACACCTTGCTCTGGTATAAATGATTTAAAACTAGTCCAACCTCTTACGTTTTCATTAAAAGTAATAGTAGAGGTATTATCAAAAGGATAAACTTGCTGCATAGCAATATTATCAACACTACCACTTGTAGTATCTTTAGAAACAAATATAACAAAAGTATCTAGTAATTGACCTTGGCTAACATTTTCTACTAATTGATGATTTGCTTGGTATGAGCCTGTGCTGTCTATAGGTCCAAAATTAAAACCTTTACCAGCGCTATTAAAATAATAACCACTTATTTCACCACTTGTAATATCATGTTCAAAAGATAGTTTTATATAGTCATCAGCTTGTAATGTTGAAGAAATACCTTGTAGTATTTGTACTTGACCTGTGCTACCTGTTATTGGAGAATTATTAAAAACTATTTGACCGTTATTGTTTATTTCGTTATAATCAATATAGTTGTTTAAAAGTGGATCAAAACCTTCTATAGTGAACTGATCTATATTACCAGCTGTAAAATAATTTGTTAAATCTATAAGCTCAAGATTACCTATAATACCAACAAAGCCATCTGGACCTCCTGCCCAAGAATCAAAACGTACTCTGTCATAATAATTTATACCTGTACTTCCTGGGCTGAAACCTAAATTAATATAATCTATTACTGATCCAGTTGAAACACCATCACGCTTAAGTTCGTACCCCATCATATCTAAATCGTCAAAATTAAATTCAAGAGAGTAATCACCATCTTGATCTATCTTACCATAATTCCCTCCAAAAGACATACCGTTTAAACCACTACTTAAGTTGGCTATTAGTTCGCCTTGAACATAATTACTAATCTTAAACTTAAATTCATAACCATCAGGAGTTGTTGGAAATGGATTTAACGGATCAAACTCTTGAAAAACTCCACCGAAAACTCCGTACTCTTGAAACTCAATACCATTTTGAGAACCAAACACTGTTGGTAAAGAATAAGAATTAACTATAGGGTTTGTTGAAAATATTTGCCAGTTATCAATTGTACCGCCAGTATAAGTATCGTTTATTTCTATTAAATCAATACTTTCAATTTGAATTTTTACATCACTAGGTATAGAAATCTTTATTGTTCCAGTTAACGCTTGATCTGCATCTATTTTAATAATAACTCTTAACACGTTAGCCGCTGGTTGTAATGAACTATAAGCTGGAGGTAAGAAAAACAAATTATTTGCAAAAATAGCGCCATTCATATTTCCTGCAGATTTTATAGTTATATCGCTACCAGAAACAAAATTAGCAAGAGTATGAACAATATCTATTCTATAATAATCGTCTAGAGTAAGGCTAAGACCTGTTTGTGATAAAATTATACCGTTAGTAACGTTATCAAACTCTATTATATCGTCAGTAAGATTAGTTGTTGAAGAATAGCTAGAAGGTGACGTAGGCAAAGTAACACCGTTATCTGTACTTCCACTTGATGGAAATTGATACGACGCTGTAGCCCCAGTACCAGCTTGAGTTAAAGTAATAGTACTAATACTGTTAAAATGCGGGCCGTAATTACTGTTATTATTAGCTACTGTTATATAATCATACCAATTTAATGAATTTAATAAACCATCTTGTATAGACCAAGAGCTTAAATTATGACTTACTAATGCAAAAGCAGGTATTGGAGCATCTGGAACAGGGTTATTGTCGTTAATAGTAGTAAATGTTAAAACCTCTGGCTGTTGTAACTGAAACCTTTTAATTATTTGAACAAATGTAATTATACCGTACGGATTAACATTATTATCGTCTAACACTTTAATACCAACTTGTAAATTATCTATTAATATTTTATCATCAGTAGTGCCATCGCTAAATTTAAACCATACTTCATGGGTTTCTAAAGCATCATTTTCATCATCAATATTATTAAACACAACGCTAGGATTAATAGCGTATCGATGAGTTGATGATGGATCTGTGTCCCAACCACTAACGCCTTCGTTCTCATAAGTACCTATAGCAGGTGTGTGGTAATAATTTCTAAATTCAAAAGTATCAGGATCAGTCACGTCGTACGTAGAATTTGCCTCGTCAAATATTATAGACTGGTTAACCGCAGTTCTATCAAAAGAGTTCCACTCGTTGTATAGTGTAATTTGTATTCTTCTTGGATTGTTCGATAATCCACCTTTTTCTACTGGATTTTTAAATCCAACTTTTATTTGTACTTCTTCACCATTAAACACTGTAGTGTCTGAAGCAAAAAGAAAAGGTTGTGTACTGCTTTGATCTGTGTACTGTATTACGTTGTTGTTTACTGTACTATTATTTGGACCCATTGTTCCACCTTGACCTCCAATTAAAACCGGTCTATGTTCTCCTGGACAAAGTAATTCTTCACCAGTTTTACTAAAAACTATACCTTCTGTATTACCACTTTGTGTAGTTCCACTACCAGGATCTGTTGTTTGCGCTGCTGGCCACTCAAAATTAAAAAATCCTAAACCATTATTATAAGTTCCATTGTACCACCATATATCACCGTCTTCAGGTACGCTAATACCAGTTTGTGAATTACTAACAGGTGGACCTTCTGGAAATGGTATTGATGTACTAGATACAAACCTATTATCATAAGTAACTTTTAATTCATACTGTCTTTCTGCATGTGTATTTCCAGATCTTTCACTAAAAGGATCTCTAGCTGTACCAGCACTAGAACTCCAAGTATTTATTGGATCATTTGGATCGGAAGCAGAGCCCCAGTTACCAGGATTAAATCCTTGATTATATATAACTCCAGCGTTAAATGATTTAAGAGCAAAACTTCTTGCTGTTGCAACAGTACTAGTAGTTGTTGTTGTTTCTGCTATTAACTCACCTACACCTATTGCTGGATATTGCTCTACAACTGTTGTTGTAAAGTATTGTTCGTTTAAAAATATATTGTCAGCTGGATCTATAGTAGCTGGAACTACATCAGTATAACTAGTTATATTAGGATTTAAAATTAAATTAGAATTACCAGTAAGCGAAGAAGATTGACTTCCGCTAGAGTCTAAAGAGCTATTTTGAATTAAATTTTGCCCTGGAAGCCTACCAGATAAAGTTAAGTTGTAATCTTTATGATAATTATCGTAAGTACCTATTATGCTATCTGTTTGTTTTAAATTGTTTTTAAAATAATTACCCATATCTGCTTCTGATATAGGAGTTATACCGTCCATAGATAATCTAAGTACAGCGCCTCTTTGTCTGTCTGTAAAATAAGCTCTATAACCTTCTTTTACAAATGACTCTGGATTTTTAGATATACCATAGTCACCAACGAAAGGAGTTGCATCGCCTAAAACATTTGTTGAAGCTATAAGCTGTGCGTTACCATCTGCATTAAATAAAGTATCTTTATTTGAGTTTATTCCAATAACCCTATCTTCGCAAAAAGCAATTAAACTAATTCTTCTTTGAAATAATTTTTGTATACTGCCGTATGTTGGGTTTAGATCTTTAGTAATATTTTCAGCTATTATAAACTGATTTAAATTATTTACACCAGAAGTTGAATTATAAATACCAGAATATATTAAACCATTTTTTCTATGCTCTTCTTTATATTCTTGATCTATTAAAACTGTTGAAGCTTTAAAGCCATTAGATATTTTAGGTTTGTTAAAATCATCTCTAATTCTATCTGACTCTACACCATTACCAAAAGAAAAACAATTATGCCAACTTAAACCATGTTGCATGCTAGCGTCAAGTGTAGGATCTATAGTAAATATATTTACATAAGTAGTTGATTGAAAAGTAAAGTCATTTGTTATTCTTGTAGTAACATAACTACCGTCTTTTTTAAAAAACCTTATTTGTACACTAGCATAATCAATAGTATCGCCATTAGCGTCTTGAGCGTTAAAACCATTGCCAGTAACAGTTAATTGGTTTCCACTCCAAGAGTCTACAAAAATATCATCTAATATTTGAATATTCCCGTTTCTAGCATCGTTTAATAATATTTCTACTCTAGAGCCTATTGGAGCTAAAAGATTATTTGTTTTATCATTTAAATAAATAGGATATGGTTGACTAGCTTCATAGTATATATCTAAACCTGTTTTTTCTCTAGGCTCTGTTTCCCAGATACAACTAGTTGATTTAATGCTTTCTGCAAAAGCTTCATTGCCAATACCAAGTATTTCAAAATCTACAGAAGTAGTAGCGTTAGGAGCATCTGTGCCACCTAAAACAATTTGTGATATATCTTTGTCTACTTCAAAAATATAAACTAATCTTCTATTATCTCTTAAACCAAAATGGTATATTCTTTCTTTAACAGTATTCCAGTTAGCAGAAGTAGGACTTCCAACCCACGCAGTAACAGCTTCCTCTACGCTATTACCTTTAAGTTGTTTAACGCTTGTAAATGAACTAGTAAAATCATTAGCTTCGTAATGAGCTCTCCAAGGAGTATGATTATAAAGTTTTACAGTTTTAACATTACTTAATACTTCTATAATTTCATCTGAGTCGTGTGAAAATTTAAACTTAGCACCTTTTTTTAAGTTGTCAACAAAACTTTTTACAGCAGCACTAGGATTATTATAAGTTGGATCCCACTGATTTAAATATTCATCTTCGTAATTAACATCGTAACCTTGTCCGTTGTTTTTACCTGGAACACCAGGAAGACTATTAAAACTCGCGTCAAAGTTACCTTCCATATAAGCTTCGTTACCAGCGTCATCTATAAAAACACCACCACCCCATATACCTTGCAAATAATTACTTAATCCATCAGGGCCTTTAGTAGGTGAGCTTTCATTTAAACTACCAAAGTCGTTGTCGTGTAAATCAACTCCTGGTCCTAAAAACGATAAGTGCATATAATATTTACCTGTATCAGAGCCGTAAAAATTAATAAGTTGAGTTTGCTCTGGCAAACCAACAGATTTTTTCCAAACTCTAAAACCTATAGGACCATTACCTAAAGTGTGCGAAGTATCTGTAGTTATAAAACCTTCTAAACCATTTATATCTTCATCTCTACTCATTGTACCTGTAGTATTATCGTTATACGGAACAGGTAAAGTTGACCCGTATTTTCTAAAATCATAAACACCTAGTGATATTTCTTCCCATGCAGAAGCCATTACAGGCGTATGCGCTTTTGAGCCTATCCATGTTTGACCAGATGCTTTAGCTAAATTACTAGTTAAAGACTGACCAGAAGCCATATACATATTATCAATAAAAAATATTCCTGAATTAGCCGCTGCTTCTTGTGATAACACGGCACTCCAAGCGGTTTGGTCGTCAGTTAATGGTGTGCTATTACTATTAATAGATGATATTATACCACCACCAGTAATTGCAGTTGGAGCATTTGCGTTTATTAACCCTAAACTTGCATCGTAATTGCCAGAAATAGTTGTGTCTTGAAAATAATTAATACTCTTTTGAGCTAACGTATTAAAATTAGAACTTAATAAAGTGTCAACTTCTCTTATCTCTTCATCAGTAATATTGTTTGTAGATATTTTTACAAAAAATTTACCTGAAAATAAATCTATATCTTTTTGTACTTTTCTTGAAAACGCAACTACAATGTCTGCGTGAAAAATACCAGAGGTATTGCCATCATCTGCTAAAGCTACATCTTCTTCTTTTATTTCTTCTTCTAACTTTATAGTATAAACATCTGGAGTTGTTTGTTTTTGAACTGAAACAGCTTTGTAAACATTAGAGTGTTGTACATCTGCTCCTGTAGTTTTTTTAAATGAAAAGAATATATCATCGCCAAAACTATCAACAGAGTCTTTAATTAACTCTGCACCGCTACAATCATCTTCCCAAGACGGTATAGCTATTTCAAGAGTATCAGTTACTTTATTAAATCTACGGTCAGGATCAGGAAACAAGGTTTGTAAAAATGTAGTAGAACCATCTGTGTCTTGAGCAGCTTCGCCTAATTTATTGTAATTAAACTTAATGGCTTCAGGAGCTTCATTATCTATACTTAAAACTTTAAACTTGTTTTTTGAAAGAATTTGAGTGTCATCTACATCATTTTTTCTTTTAAGTATTATATAGTCTTCTTCTGTTAATTTATTTCTATCAGCTGAAGCAAAACTTAAATATATATGATTATCTTTTTCTTGATTTGGATTTATAACAGACTGCATATAAGCAGTTTCCATTAAAAGATTATAATACTCACTAGAAGTTTCTTTTACATAAGCTTTATAATAGTCTGCCCAAAAAGGCAAAAATGAGTTTAAAGAAAACTCTATAAGAGTTGATTGACTAGCTAGCGGACCATAATTATTATTAGTGTCAATCCAAGGAACACTAACACCTGCATTGTCGCCTGTAAAAACTGGAGTTTCTCTACCGTATTTGTCTCCAAAAACAATACCAACTTGATAATCTCTTTCTGATTTTAAAGAAGGCAAACCACTTTCTTCAAAGCTTTTTATATTTTCTCTTAAACCATAATTAGCACTTAAAAGTTTACCAGGCTTTACAATAGCATTATTATAAGATAACAAATCATAACCTTGTTTGTAGTTACCATATACAAGTCTATTACCTGTAATTTCTTGAGATAAAGCTCTTTTAGGTACATTATCAAAAACTCTTAAATTTTGATTTTCGCCAACAGCATAACTTAAACTTTCAGAATTAACTGTATATAAATCGTCAGTAAATTCATCGTCATCTAAATTAATTGTTTTTATAGAATAAACAACATTAGAACCTTCTTCTTTATATAGTATTTGAATTTGGTAAACGTCTTCAGGCATGTTAGAAACAAAACCTGAAAGATCAATAGATTTAATATCATTTACCATTGCAGTGTTATAACCTTCTTCTATATTATAAAAATCTTTTTTGTCTAAATTTTTAAAATAATTAGAATTAAAAACTACATTAGTAAATGGGCCAAAAGAAGAATATTGACCGTCTTCATATCTATATCTATAAGAAAATCTTGGAAAAACTTTTTCAAACAAATTAGGTTCGTTAACGTCAGACGTTTCGTTTATTTGAAATATTAATGGATTTTTAGGGCTTTTTTTAATAACAGTAATATGATCTTCAAGTAAATTACCTTTGTCATCACCATTAACAAGAAGTTTAGTAGGAGATGCAGAACTTAAATCTGCTGCCGTTTGATCTGTGCCTAATATACAATTGTCTATATTTATTTTTTTTGGCTCAGAATTATTATCTGTAAAAAATAAAGTATTATCAACAATGTTTATACCTGTTATTATTTTGTCTGTAAACTTTAAAACATCTTTATTAGTGTCTACTACTACGTATTTAGTTTGTTTATTTTCAAAATCATATTCTAATACAGCGTCTATGGTATCACTAGTAACAAACCAATACAGTTTATTTGTTTTTTCATCAGCAATACTAGCTATACATTTATAACCACTATTAGGTACTAAAGGGTTAAGTATAGCGCTATTACCTAAAACGTTTTGAATTACGCCAACATCAGAGTCGTCAGTTGTAGAAACTTTAACATTCATTGCGTCTCTATACTGACCATTAGGAATAATTCTTTCGTCAAGGTCTTTGTTCATTTTACCTTGAGAAAAAGTGCTTTTAATCTCTGGCATATATTAGTGTTTTATCCACTTAGATTTACCTCTAAGCGTTTGTATTATTTCTTGTGTCTTTATATTTGACAACCTTAACTTAGCTTGTCTAGTAGCTGCAAACCTTTCTCTTTTGTATCTTCTAACTACATACTCTGGGACATTTGCTCTTGTAGATAATATAGCATACATAATATGTTTATACATTGCTTCTTGTGCAAACTTATGTACTTGCATTTCTTCGTCAGTGCCTAAACTATCGCTTATATAATCTAATATAACAGTTTTACCTTCTACATTAGAACTAAAATTTATTAAACCTCTTAAGTTGTCAATAAAATAAGATCCGTTAACTTGTGCGTTTAAAGGTTCAATACCATATCTTTCGCCAAGAACTAAGTCGTAAGTACCGTCGTC
>Ga0160423_10004398_pt1 | contig 11587 bp, 13 predicted proteins | sample CRUFie14St8metaG_FD_108191 | JGI IMG/M metagenome (GOLD analysis project Ga0160423, IMG submission 108191) | Marine microbial communities from the Costa Rica Dome - CRUD Field 142mm St8 metaG | ecosystem: Environmental > Aquatic > Marine > Oceanic > Photic zone | place: Costa Rica: the Eastern... | reverse complement strand
GATCCTTCTAAACTTAAGAAAATTAAGACAATAGACCGTCCCAATGAAAATGTTATAAACTTGCCTAATTTAAATTCTGGAGTCACCTATTTTTGGAGGGTGGATGCTGTTAATGAAAACGGCACTGTAAAAGGTAATTTGTGGCGGTTTACCACTAAAGATTAATTTTTCTTCTACCCATAGCTTTCTTTATAATCTTCCATCGACGCCCTTATTACCTTTTTAGCGTGTTTCTTACCGTATATTTCTGTAATACGTACGTCTCTTTCATGACCAGGGGATAATTTATAAGTTTCAAAGTAGTGTTTAAATCTATCTACGAGAGCTTCTGACATATCTTCAATATCTTCTACTTTATTCCAAAATTTATCATTGTCTAAAACCGCGATAATTTTATCGTCGGCTTCATTTCTATCCACCATTTGAATGCCACCAATTACGCGAGCTTTTACAATAATCTCTGATTTGTTAATTGGTCGCTCTGTAATTACACAGATGTCCAATGGATCCTCGTCTCCTCTTTTAGCCTTAGGAGATAATTTTGTTACACGGCTACCACAAATAGTTTGGGGAATGAATCCGTATAGGTCAGGTGTTAATGATGATGTTAACTGAGGTCTGTCGACTTTAAGGTATCCTGTAAGCTTATCAACTTCATATTTTACCGAGCAGAGCGGCGTCATTTCAATGAAAGCGTTAACGATATCCGGTGCATTTTTTCCAATATCAATACCATGCCATGGGTGTGGCCGCCATCTGTAAAAAGTCTCTGGGAACGACATATTTAATATCCTATTTTTATTTTTCTCTAACTATATCAACACCTAAAGCAGAAAGTCTATCCTCAATTGATTCATATCCACGGTCAATCACCTGAGCGTTATTAATCAAGCTTTCTCCTTCCGCACAACAAGCCGCAATTAACATTGCCATTCCTGCACGAATATCCGGACTCGTAAGTCTGCTTCCTTTTAGCTGTGTTGGCCCAATCACAACTACACGATGGGGATCGCATTGAATTATGTTTGCTCCCATACTCATTAAGTGGTCAACAAAATACATACGGCTTTCAAACATTTTTTCAAAAAAAAGAACCGTTCCTTTTGTCTGTGTAGCAAGCACAATACTCACGCTCATTAAATCACTTGGAAAGGCTGGCCATATGCCGTCCTCAATTTTTGGAGTAGTGCCGCCTACATCAACCACAGCACTTCTGTTTGTCTGTTTTGGCAGATAAAGCGTATCATTTTCAATTGACCAATGAATCCCAAGTTGGGAATAGGATCTTTCCATTACTTTAATAGGGAGCGTATCTTTAATATGAGGAATCTTCAGCTCTCCACCTGTCACAACGGACGCTGCAATATAACTACCGATTTCAATGTAATCCGGCTGAATATCATAAGCTGTACCTTGTAATTTTGTAGCTCCATCGATAATCAATCTATTTGTTCCAATTCCTTTAATATTAGCCCCCATATTATTTAGCAACCTTGCTAGATCCTGAACATGCGGTTCACATGCTGCATTGTATATAACTGTCTCTCCTTTCGCCAAAACTGCCGCCATCATAATATTTTCTGTTGCCGTTACGCTTGCTTCATCTAATATTATTTCGCTTCCAGTCAATTGGTTTGCAGAAAAATTATACGCATCACTAATTTCAATATTTACCCCTAATGCTGTTAATCCTTGAAAGTGAGTATCTAGCCTTCTTTTTCCAATAACATCCCCTCCAGGAGGAAATATTTTTGCACTCCCATAGCGAGCTGACAACGGTCCAGCAAGTAAAATAGATGTTCGAACTTTTGCACACAATGATGCATCTAAGGAGGCAAGTTTAATGTTTTTTGCTTCAAGTATTACGGTGTGATCATTTATTTCTATGTTTACCCCGATGCTTGATAATAATTCAAGCATCACCCCAACATCTTCTATTAGAGGAATGTTGTTTAGTGTGATTTTTTGATCTGTTAATAGAGACGCGGCAAGCATCGGTAATACGGCATTCTTATTTCCTCTTGGCAAGAAAGTTCCATTTATAGGATTTCCCCCTTTGATTCTAAATTTTGCCATTTTCAGTCTCTAGTAAGTTATTAATATCCGCCTTGACCAGGTCCGCCAATTCCGGGCATTTGTCTCTGCCCCTCCCATTGTTGTGGTGTATTCCAGGGCATGTCTGAGAATTCTTTTTCATCCTGAATTAAATCATTTGAAGCACAGCCGGATAAAAGAATAAAAAGTACAATAAAAAAAGATTTAATTATTTTTTTCATTTGCAAAAAAAAACCCCGACGGGCGGGGCTTAAATTTAATAACAAACCTTTATAGAACAGCGTCTTTTGCAGCTTTAGCTATTCGGAATTTTAATACTGTTTTAGCAGGAATTTGAATAGTTTCACCAGTAGCTGGGTTACGACCCATTCTTGCTGCGCGATCAACTTTGACAAGTTTTCCTAAACCAGGAATTGTAAATCCATCTCCAGCGTTTTCATAAGCTAATGTTGCTAATGCTTCAAGCGCTGCTGTTGCTTGTTTTTTATCAATACCTGATGCTTCAGCTACTGATGCGATAATTTGTGACTTTGTCATTGGTTTCCCCATTCTATTTCTCCTGATAATGTTTCAGCTTTCGCTTTGTTACCGATTAAGTATCGGACGACTAAAAAACAATAATAAAGCCATATAATAGCATTTTTGCAATATAAAAATAACATACTTAGTAAAATTTTTTTAAAAATCATTTTTATAAATTAATCTAAATGGTATTTCTTTTCATATTCATTTAAAAATTAAGTATTAAATTGGGCATTTTTTTTAATTAACTTAAAGTTAGGCTTTATTATGAAAAATTTTATTTTGGTATGTTCGTTAGTTTTTCTTGTAGTGGCAAATTTTTCGCAAGCTGCAAGCTCTTATTCTTCTAAATCAATATTTCCAATGACATCTGATCAATTAGAAAAAGCAGAAATAAAATATGCAGAGGAAAATTCAATTGAAATTAGCTCCTTAAGTTTAGGCGACCAACTAAAAGCCCGAGTAAAAGCTGACAAATTTAATCTTTTTGCTGCGCTTATATTTTTAGGGGCAATTGTGCACACTTTTTGTGCTTCAAAGTTCATGAAAAAAGCGCATGAGCTTGAAAGAAATCATCAATTAAAGATTGATGGTTTAAATGTGAAGCATGTTGAAAATAAAAAACCCGTAAATTTTAAAGCAACCCTTTATCATTTTCTTGGTGAGGTAGAAGCAATTTTTGCTATTTGGTTAATACCATTAATGATTTTGATTTCTTTTACAAAGGGATGGTCAACTTTTGCCTATTATATTGATTCAAGAAATTATACCGAACCAATATTTGTTGTAGTTATTATGGCAATTGCAGCTTCAAGACCTGTAATATCTTTCGCTGAATCAGCTCTAAGTAAGGTAGCGGTGCTAGGAAATAAAACGCCTGCTGCTTGGTGGCTATCAATATTAACAATAGGCCCACTGTTAGGATCTTTTATAACGGAGCCAGCAGCCATGACTATTTGTGCATTATTATTAGGACACCAATTTTATCGTTACGAACCAACAGAAAAGTTTAAGTATGCCACGCTTGGTTTGCTTTTTGTAAATATTTCTGTTGGAGGCACATTAACTCATTTTGCTGCTCCTCCAGTTTTGATGGTGGCATCAACATGGGATTGGAATTTAACATTTATGCTAACAAATTTTGGGTGGAAAGCCGCAGCGGGAATAGTTGTTGCAAATACGTTATATTTCTATGTATTCAGAAAAAACTTTAAATCTCTAAATGAAAAAAGCTTAAAAGAAGCAGGATCAAATGATGACAAAGACGCTAAGGTTCCAGCTTGGATTATTATTGTTCACCTTTCTTTTTTAGCATGGACGGTTTTTACTCTTCATCATCCGGCAGTATTTGTCGGAGGATTTTTATTTTTCTTGGCTTTCACAATTGCCACAGATCATCATCAATATACAATTTCTATTAAAGGACCGTTATTAGTTGGTCTTTTTCTAGCTGGGCTAGTTACTCATGGAGGCCTTCAAGGCTGGTGGATTTCCCCGGTATTATCTGCTTTTAATGAAACAGCATTGTTTGTTGGCTCAGTTGTTTTAACAGCTTTTAATGATAATGCTGCTATTACTTTTCTAGCCTCTCAAGTACCAAGCTTTAATATCGATAGTATAACAGCCGAAAAACTAAGATATGCAGTTGTAGCTGGAGCTGTAACAGGAGGAGGGCTCACTGTAATCGCTAATGCTCCAAATCCTGCTGGACAAAATTTATTGTCGAAATATTTTGGTAATGAAATTGTACCATTTAAGTTATTGCTCGGAGCATTGGTTCCTACAATAATAATGGCAATCTTCTTTTTATTTATTTAATTTTTAGATGCAGGTGCATCTTTATTTTTTGCTAAAATATTTGAATTCATTGCTCAGTAACTTAGCGTCATGTCTAGGACGTTGTTGACTACGATTTAGCAATCAGAATACAAATAATTATCATAAGTATTAGATTTAGCGAATGCAAAAGTATACGAACCAATTTATAATGGTTTAAATTCATATTATTTTTTCTGAATAAGAGCGCTTGAGCCTGTTCCACATGAGATTACAGATCGCATTGCGTCTTCAACTTTAACATCAATCTTATGAATGTATTCATTAGGTAGATGATAGATAAATCCTGATGTTGGATTAGGTCCAGTTGGTACAAATACTGTCGACATGTTATTATCATGTTCATCAGTAACAAACCCTGTTACTAGTGTTTCGTTTTGAAAAATTTGAACAAGAGCAACTGATGAAAATGGGGAAACTTTACGATTAAAAAGTTGATTAACCGTTTCTTTCACCATTTTGTAGCCTGGTGTTTTTTTGAGTAGTGCGTTTTCGAATAAATTAAAAATTAATTGACCAAATTTAGTCTTTATAATAAGTCCTACAAAAAAACAACCACCTAAGATAATGGAAATAATTATCAGAGAGGCAATAATTTCATCAACTTTATCAGGTAAAGGAAGTAGCTTTATCATCCAGTTAGTTAAGGGTTGAATTATATCGCCAATTAAATTAAATAACCATTTGAATATAAAAATTGTAATAGTGATAGGAAGAATTATTATAGTACCTCCTAAAAATGTAGTTTGTAAAAATTTTTTTGTACGTTTGAACATACTATCCTTGTTATTTAATGTACTTATAATATACATATTTTAAAAATAAGTAAAAGAGGTAATTCAAAAATGAAAATCAAATTAAACGAACAAGATATCGATATATCTTCAGAAGTTACCCTGGATGAATTATGTCGAACTTACAAACCAAATGCTGATATTAAAATTTGTAATGGAGCTATATGTGAGGATGATATTGTAATATGTGAAAATGATCATATTATGCTAATAAAAAGGGGTGAAATTCCATCTGCAAAAGAGTTAGAAATTGTAATGACAGCTCGTCATACACCGGGAATTCACGAAACACTTAAGCGCTCATGTGTTGGAATAGCAGGCTTAGGCGGGTTAGGCTCGTCTGTTGCAATCGCTTTGGCAAGAATAGGGATCGGAAAGTTAATTCTTGTTGATTTTGATGTAGTTGAACCAAGCAACTTGAATAGACAGCAATATTTTGTTGATCAGTTAGGTATGTTAAAAACAGATGCTTTAAAAGATAACCTTAGAAGAATTAATCCATATGTAAATTTAAGTTGTCATTCTGAAAAAATTGATAAAGAAAATATTAATCAATTTTTTTCCGATGCAAAAGTTTTAATTGAAGCATTTGACAGACCAGACCAAAAAGCAATGCTTCTGGCATCGGCTAAAAACAATTTTATTGTAGCCGCTTCAGGCTTAGCCGGGTATGGATCTTGTGACAATATTCAAGTAAGCAGATTAGGAAAAAATATTTATATTGTAGGCGACTTAGAAACAGGAGCTGCTCCTGGATGCGGACTTATGGCACCTCGAGTTGGAGTGGTTGCACACTTGCAGGCGAATTTAACAATGCAGTTGCTATTGGATTAATAATGAAACATCTATTTGCTGAATTTAAAATTAATAATTATGAGATTTTTGTATTAAAAGTTTTAGAAGATAATTTTGTTTACCTGATTTGTTTAAATAACAAAGCAATATTGATTGATGCGGGAGAATCAAAACCTATTTTAGAATTTATTGATAAAAGAAATATTCAGTTATTACAGATTTTAATTACTCATAATCATGTAGATCATATCAATGGGTGTCAGGATTTATTAAATAGGCTGGGAGTTCATTCAAGAAGTCCCGCAGTTGTAGAAGAAGCTATAAGAATTTTAGATACTGAATGTAGAGTTATTTCTACACCAGGCCATTCATCGATACATAAAAGTTTTTATTTTCCAGATTTGAAAATAGTTTTTACAGGAGATTTGTTAATTAATGGGGGATGTGGAAGAGTAATTGATGGGACGATAGAAAAACTTTTTTATAGCTTGAAAAAAATCAAAGACCTGCCCGATGACACTCTGGTATTTGGAGGCCATGATTATTTAGAAAGTAATTTGCTTTTTTCTCAATCAATAAAGCCTGACGATCTTTTTTTGAAAAATAGATTAGATAAATGCCAGAAAAATTTAAAAGACGCTTTATTTCTTGATTTAAAAAATGAAAAAGATACGAACATTTTTTTGCAATGTAAAACTTTCAAAAAATTTATTAAACTCAGAAAAATGAAAGATTTTTTTAATTAATATTAATCTCTTGATTTTGGAACAAGTTTGAAAAAAATAGGAGCTCCCTCAAGTCCAAATTTTTCACGCAATTGATTTTTAAGGTATGCAATCCAATTAGATCTAGATAGATCTGGGTTATTAACAAAAAGCTTAAAGTAAAGCGGATTTGATCCAGTTTGTGTTGCGTAATATATTTTTAGTCTTTTGCCTTTTGTAATTGGTGGAGGTAAATTTTCTACTGATTGTTGAATGATGCGATTTAGAATACCTGTTGAAATTTCTGTTCGAGCTTGGGCGGCAACATAATCTATTGCTTCTATTGATCGCTTTATATTGTACCCGCTTTTTGCAGAAACAAAAATTACGGGCGCAAACGAAAGAAAGGGAAGACTTTTCCTTAAAGCAGGCAAATATTTTGTTTGCGTTACCTCGTCTTCTTCTTCAGATAAGTCCCATTTATTAACTAAAATCAAACATCCTTTTTCTGCATTAACAATTGTAGCCGCAATTTTTTTGTCACGTGATGTCGGGCCAATTTTAGCATCAATCATTAAAACGGATACATCAGAGCTCTCAATACTTTTTTGTGTTCTTAAGTTGCTAAACCATTCCACAGCTCCGCTTACACGGGTCCTTTTTTGAACTCCAGCAGTGTCGATAAGCTTATAATTTCGAGATGAAACACCAGAGCCGATTGTAAAAAGAGTTTCGACACTGTCTCTTGTTGTTCCAGGAATATCTGAGACTATTACTCTTTCGTTTTGAAGCAGTCTATTAATATACGAAGATTTTCCTGAATTTGGCCTTCCAACAATAGCCACTCTTAATGGTGGTTTTGGATCAGAATTTGTGTTTTTTGGAAGTTTTTTAATTATTACATCTAGAATTGTATCAATACCTCTATTTTGAAGAGCCGAAACGGGATAAGCTGGAAATCCTAAAGTGGTAAATTCGTTAATAAGACTGTCTCGTTCATCATTATCTGATTTATTGGCAAGAAGAAAAACCTCTCTCCCGCTTTTATGAAGTATTTTTGCAACTTCTTGATCAAATGATACAAGTCCGTCTGAAATATCAACAACAAATAAAATAATCGAAGCATTATTTATTGCTAGCTCTGTTTGCTCTTCAGTATTTTTAATAATTAAGTCGTCACTAACTTGTTTATTAAAATGACTTAATCCACCAGTATCGATTATTTCAAATCTACAATCTTTATATTCAGCTTCAGCAGAAATCCTATCTCTTGTAACACCTATTTCTTCATGAACAATTGAAATTCTTTTCCCGACTATACGATTGAATAATGCAGATTTTCCAACGTTAGGCCTTCCAACAATTGCTACTATATTGTTATTAGTTTTTTCAATCATGACTTTTTTGAAGTATAAGAGTATTCCTTAAACTGCAAGATAAATAATTTTTTAAATAGTTTGAATCTTGACGAATTATAAATATAGGCGTAGTTTCCACCTGCTTAATTAAGTTAATGAGCGTTTTGCAAGAGTGGGTTGTGCCCGCTCTTTTGTTTTCTTACAGATATAGATAAAGCAAGGAGGATTATATGAATCCTGCAGAATTAAAAGCAGTTGTTGAATATATGGAAAGTGATCGTGGCGTAGAAAGAGAAGTCATAATACGCGCTATTGAGCTTGCTTTGGAAGGTGCCTCTGAGAGAGCAGGATTTGAAGATGATGATTTAAGAATTGCTATTGACAGAAATACTTTTCAAATGAAGGCTTTCCGTAAATTATCAGATGGATCTGAAATCGAATCAACTCCGCCTAATTTAGGTAGAATTGCAGCTGCTAATGCGAAACAGTTAATAATGCAAAAGATAAGAACTGCTGAAAAGGAATTAATTTTTGATCAATATAAAGATAGAGTTGGCGATATTGTAACAGGAACTGTAACTAGGTTTGAACGTTCAGATGTAATTATTGAATTAGATCATGGAGAAGCAGTTTTGTTAGGAAGAGAGCGAGTGCCAACGGAAGAATATGAAATTGGCGAGCGAGTTAGGGCTATTATTCTTGAGGTTAGAGAAAAGGAGCGAGGAACAGAAATAGCTCTTTCAAGAAGTCACCCTGATTTTGTTCGTAGTTTGTTTGAATTAGAAGTTTCAGAGATTTCTGATAATACAATGGAAATTAAAGGTATTGCTCGGGAGGCAGGATATCGCAGTAAAGTCGCAGTTTATTCAAATGATGAACGAGTTGATCCTGTTGGAGCTTGCGTAGGTATGCGAGGTATGCGAGTAAAAAATATTGTAAGAGAGTTGTCCGGTGAAAAAATAGATATAGTTCGGTGGAATGATGATATTAAAGTTTTTATTACAAATGCTTTAGCTCCCGCTAGATTAAAAAATGTTGATGTCGACGAAGAGACAAGAACTGTTTCCGTTATTGTTGACCCCGATCAGTTATCGTTAGCAATTGGTAAAAGAGGTCAAAATGCACGACTAACATCAAAATTAACTGGATGGAGAGTTGATGTTCAAAAAGACGAAGAAAGTATGGATTTTGAAGAGCGTGTTGCCGTTGCTGTAACCAAACTAGCAGCAATTGAGGGTATCGGAGACGCTTTTGCCGAAAAATTGGTTTTTTCAGGATTTTTAACACTTGAAGGAATTTTAGCAGCAGAATTAGATGATCTTATAGCTATTGACGGAATCACGTCCGAGCAAGCTCAGGGAATATGGAATGCAGCTGAAATAGCTTATACTAACGAGCACGGTGAAATTGAAGATTAAATGAATATTAAAGATGTAGCATTGAATGTTGGCGTTTCGCCTGATGAATTAATAGAAATATTAAATGATATCAATATTTCAGTTGATGGGATTAGCGCTGAATTAGATTCAGGTCAAATTGAAAAGGTTTGTGATGAATTAGGATACTCTTCATTTGAGGAGGCTAAAAAAGATAACCCTAATAATGAGAAAGCTCAATCTTTTGATAAAAATGATGACATTGATAATCAAAGTAACAAAGAGTCAATTGATGAAAAGTCAATTGATGAAGATGTAAAAACTGAAAAAATAATTGAATTAAAAAAACCAAAAGTTCTTGTTAAAGAATTTGCAGATCTTTTAGATGTTAAACCAAATATTTTAATTGCTGAACTAATGAGAATGAATATTTTTGCTTCAATTAACGCTGAAATCGATCTTTCAGTTGCAAAAAAAATTGGTGAAAATTATGGTTATGAGGTAAAAAAAGAAGATAAGAAAAGATCTTTAATAAGTGATAATATTGTAGGAAATAAAAAAGATAACGATAGTTTTGAAAAGCAAGAATTACATGACTCACCTGAATCGTTATTGCCTAGACCTCCTGTCGTGACATTTATGGGACACGTTGATCATGGAAAAACTTCATTGCTAGATCGTGTAAGAAATAGCCAAGTTGTTAAAGGCGAATCAGGTGGAATTACTCAGCATATTGGCGCTTACACAGTGGATATTAATGACGAAAAAATTACTTTCTTAGATACTCCAGGTCATGCGGCATTTACTTCTATGCGAGCAAGGGGAGCAAATCTTACAGATGTTGTTGTTTTGGTTGTTGCTGCGGATGACGGCGTAATGCCTCAAACATTGGAAGCATTAAAGCATGCACAGGCTGCTGATGTTTGCATTATTATAGCAATTAACAAGATGGATTTACCCGCCGCTAATCCAGACCGATTAAAACAACAATTACAAGAAAATGATTTAACGGTTGAGGATTGGGGAGGATCTATTGGCTGTTGTAATGTAAGTGCTGAAACCGGTGACGGCATTGATGGTTTATTAGAAAGAATTTTGCTAGAGTCAGAAATGTTAGAGCTAAAGGCTAATCCAAATAGGCCTGCTAATGGATATGTAGTTGAGGCTCAAATGGAAGCGGGAATGGGTCCAACAGCAAGTGTTCTTATTACGAATGGTACCTTAGCGGTTGGAGATAGTTTAATTTGTGGAAAGTATTGGGGAAGAGTTAAGGCATTAATTAATGATAAAGGAAATAAGGTACGATCAGCTGGTCCATCAATGGCTGTAAAAGTATTAGGTTTAGTAAATGTTCCTGGGGCTGGTGACCAATTTGAAGTCTTAAAGAATGAAAAAGATGCAAAAAAGGAGATCTGAAATTCTTCAAGAGGAGGATAGAAACCTTTCTTTGCATGGGGCGAATGCTCCTAAAAAAATCACGTTAGATGATTTATTTAATGATAATGGTGCTAGTAATGACAAAAAAGAACTACGCCTTATAATAAAAGCTGATGTACAAGGTTCTATCGAGGCAATTAATCAATCACTAAACGGTATTGATAGTAATAAGATTGACTTAAATATTCTTTCAAGTGATGTTGGAAATATTACGGTTAATGACGTGATGTTAGCAAGCGCTTCAAATGCAATTATATTAGGATTTCACACAGCCAAAGATAACGGAGCTAGTTCAGCTGCAAAAAGAGAAGGCGTTGAAATTCGTTTATACAGTATCATTTATGAACTTATACAAGATGTAGAATCGGCTATGATTGGTCTTTTAGACCCCGAATTAAAAGAAGAAGAGGTTGGTTCAGCAGAGATAATTGAAGTTTTTGAGTTCAGTAAAAAAAGTAAAATTGCTGGATGTATGGTCACAAGTGGCAGAATAACATCGAAATGCAGCATTCGAATTAAAAGAAAAGGCGATTTAATTTTTGAAGGACTAATCGGCTCATTAAAAAGATTTCAAAATGATGCTGCTGAAGTTAGGCAAGGTCAAGAGTGTGGAATTCGACCAAATAATTTTGTTGAGTTTGAAATTGGTGATATGATCGAAGCTTATCAAATTAATAAGATAGCCCAATCACTCTAACAGTATAAAAATT
>Ga0160423_10004397_pt1 | contig 11591 bp, 8 predicted proteins | sample CRUFie14St8metaG_FD_108191 | JGI IMG/M metagenome (GOLD analysis project Ga0160423, IMG submission 108191) | Marine microbial communities from the Costa Rica Dome - CRUD Field 142mm St8 metaG | ecosystem: Environmental > Aquatic > Marine > Oceanic > Photic zone | place: Costa Rica: the Eastern... | reverse complement strand
CTTCAGAAAAATCCTCCAAACTCACTTCCAACCCCATCCCCTTTGCAAGGTTTTCCAATAATCCGTAATGCGTCTTCAGATAAGCAGCGAAAGGCTCGCGGATATCATCTTTCACCTTTTCTTCGTCTTCTCCTAAGAAGGTGTGAACCATCATGGACACCATCCCAGCATCCTTTTCATGGCCTGCCGCATTCCACGCGTCACGATATTTCGCAATCTTGGGAGCCACATCCTCCAGAGTCCCGCCAAGTAATGAAGTTAGCACATTCGCCCCCACTCTTCCAGCCTCGATGTAGGACTCAGTCGATTGACAGGTAATCCAAATCGGAATCTCTCCCTGCAGAGGACGAGGCAGAGTCTTCACCTCCACTTCGCGCCCGCCCACATCCGTAAAGCTAACCGCCTCACCATTCCACAGCCGCTTAATCTGATCAATACTTCGCCACATCACAGTCCGCCGACTTCCGTGCGGATCGCGGGAGAGAATGAACTCATCCATCGTCCAACCCGAGGCCACCGCCATCGCTGCTCGTCCCTTCGAGAGATGATCAATCACCGCCCAATCCTCTGCCACCCGCACCGGGTGATGCAGAGGAAGCACCGCACTTCCTGCTCGCAGCTGAATCCGCTCCGTTACCATCGCCAGGGCTGCACTCGTAATGGCAGGATTCGGGTAGAGCCCCCCAAAAGCATGAAAATGACGCTCAGGAGTCCACACCGCAGTGAGCCCATGTGCGTCCGCAAATTTGGCACTCTCTAATAAAAGGTCGTAGCTCCCCGAAGCTGCCGAAGCACCGTCACCATCAAAAAAAAACAAGCTAAATTTCATAAGAAAATCCCACAATTGAAACGCTCTCGCGCCCGAGAATGCATTTAGTCGACTTACATCCCATGTCAACCGAGTTCTACTCAAGATGAGCACTAAGAAGAACAATTCGTCGAACTGATGACAAGTAAGAGCCCTGTCACCCTTGCCCAAGCCCCCTCATCCACCCCACCTTTACCGCCCAAGCAAAAAATACTCGATGATTTCACTGCGTAGTTGGCGCTACCTCTGGAAATTTCTTTTTTTGAATCCAAAACAAGGAGACGGACGAAGATTATAACGAAAGCTAGCCTGGCGTAGACATAATCACTTTTTTAAATGAAAAAACTAATCACAGTCCTCTTAATGGTCTCTCTCTCGCTTTTGAGCGCGGAAGAGGAGCAAGTCGCTATCAAATCTCTCCAAAAACGTGGTGAGGACGGCAACCAACTGTATTACCTTCCAAACCAGGACGTGCCTTTTACGGGCAAGGCGGTCGCGCATTATCAAAATGGAGGGAAGATGACGGAAATAAGCTACAAAAACGGCAAACGGCACGGGCTCAAAGCTCATTGGTACGAGGGCGGGCAGAAGCTGTCGGAAATAAATTACAGATTCGGCAAACGTGATGGGCCTCTGACCGTGTGGTATGAGGACGGGCAATTGAGGAGAAAAGGTAAGCACAGCGGAGGAAATATGGTCGGGATTTGGACCCATTGGTATGAGAACGGGCAGCAGCGGGATGAGATGTTCTTCACTGATGGACTCATGGAATCCGCTACTGTCTGGAAACCCGATGGAGAAGAGTGCTCCATCACCGATGTGAAAACTGGCAACGGGATCATGATCAAATACGGTGATGACGGCATAGAATGGTTAGAGATCGCCTACAAAAATGGCGCAATGAAAAACTGGACGCGCCTCTATAAACCCAGTCCGATACTCTAGATTGGGTGGTCTTTATAGCTACCGCACCCCGCAATTTTGCAGATAGCACAGAGGCAGCATTTCCAAAAAAGAAATTCGCCTTTCGAGCGGGTTTCTTCGTGAGAAACTGGTGGGCAGATTCACAATTTGCTTCTCGCGGGAGGGCTTTGAAAACGCCAAAGGACCGATGTGAAGGGGAGCTTGCAGAGACAAAATCCCTGTGTCGGGCAATTCATCAAGGCCAGACACATTTTGGTAGGTTAAGACTTATTTTCTACATGTTTTTGCAAAAGTTTCTCTAATCTCTTTTTCATTGAACAGTTATGAAACCAAATTAACCAAAATATACAACACCCTATCGTGTTCGCATTATAAATATGATCCATATTTATTTCATTTTGAATTCCAGAAAAATAAATAACTGATAAAATAAGTATTAGTATCCATATGAAAGTTTTTCCACAAGTATTTATCTCATTACATGAAGTTATGAAACCGCCGCATTTTTTACATTCATTTAATGGTCTCGGAGTCTCGGCCTCTCCTGCCTCTTTTTCCCCTAACGTGGATTGCGCATCGACTAATTTGCATTTTAGACAACATTTAGAATCCTTTAGTTCTGCAGGAATTGTTTGCATATACAATTTTAAAAAAGATAATTACCGGACATCACTCGATGAAATCGTTGTAAATTATCGACCATCCAAGGATATCGGAAATAAGAGAGATCGTTCAATCTTTAAATTGAGGAGAGGCACCTTTCAATTCGGGCAAATCAGAAAGTTAGGTTTCACTGAAAGTCGGACTTCATCAAACCCACAATTGCATCGCGACTGACTGCGAGGAATTTTCTTTTCAGCCGTCATCTTACTTCCCGGCGTTGATTAACGGGGTGTCTTTGAGGTATCTTTTCAAAAAAAGAAACCCGCCTTTTGAGCGGGTTTCTTCGTAAGAGACTGGTGGGCAGAGTTGGATTCGAACCAACGTACACTTACGTGAGCAGATTTACAGTCTGCCGCCTTTAACCACTCGGCCATCTACCCATGTAGTTTTTCGTGGGCCGCCTGCGGCAGCGGCGGTGAGATACGGCTGCGCAACGGTGCTTGCAAGACAAAATAAAACAAATTCACGACCTTGTTGCATTTGTCTGCTAAATCCTGACATCGAGTGAATCAATGATCCATCTGCCTCAATCAATGTTAGGGTTGACTTTGTGTTAAAAAAACTCTCGTTCCTTCTGGTGGCCTGCCTGGCTCTTTTCATCGCCGCCCCGGGTTCGGGACTCTTCTTCAAAACCTGGAAACACCCACGCTATGGCGCACTCCAATCGGGCGATATCGTCTTTCAAGATACCGGAGGCCAACAGGGCGAGGCGGTTAGAGCGGCTACGGGATCAGACTTCACGCATTGCGGCGTCGTTTTTCAGGCGGGCGAAACCCTCTATGTCTTGGAAGCCGTCCAGCCAGTTTCAGTCATTTCCCTCAAGGAATGGAAGAAGAGATCCACTGTTTTCCACGCCCGACGACTCAAAAATCCCGCGAAACTCGACGAAGCTGCCTTCACGAAAGCCCTCGCCTGGGGCGAAAAGCAGCTCGGAAAGCCCTACGACTTCCATTTTAAATGGGGCGACAATTCCCTGTATTGCTCTGAGCTGGTCTGGAAAATCTACAAAAAAAGCACCGGAATCGCGCTCTGCCAGCCTAAGAGCTTCGAATCCTATTTCCTCGAAGACAAAACCGTTCGGGAGGTCATCCGCCAGAGATACGGTGATTTGGACAAACTCCCCAAAAAAGAGCCCGTCGTGGCTCCTTCGGATCTCGCGGCCTCCCCCTTGCTGATCGAGGTTCCCAGACGATAAAATTGGCCGCAAAGCCGGACTTTGTGAAATATTTCACAAAGTCGCTTTACGGAGGGAAGCTGCACTTGCATAATGGAGACGTTGCAGGCCTGCGCTGGGCCTGGGCACAAGCAATAAAAACCTCGCCGACCATGAGCGAAGACGCCCCGGTTGTAACCGAACAGAAGCTTCCCAAGGACCTTGCCGCTGAGAAAGGCATGGTCAACGTGCAGATCGATGGAGAATGGATTCAGGTGCCCAGGGGCACTCGGATGATTGAAGCGGCTAAATTGGTCGGCAAAGAGGTCCCCCATTACTGCTACCATCCCAAACTTTCCTCTCCCGGCAATTGCCGCATGTGCCTTGTGCAGATGGGAATGCCGCCCCGTCCAGCTCCGGGCGCCGACCCCGTCTATGATGACAATGGATTCCAGGAAATCGGCTGGATGCCGCGTCCCGTCATCGCTTGTGCCAATACCGTGACTGAAAATATGGGAATCCGCACCACCGGCGAGCTCGTCGAAACTACTCGCGAGGGCATCATGGAATTTCTCCTCATTAACCACCCGCTCGACTGCCCGATCTGTGACCAAGCCGGCGAATGCAAACTTCAGGAGTTTTCGGTGGAACACGGACGCGGCCAGTCCAGATTCCAGGAAACCAAGATCAAAAAGCCCAAGAACGTCGATATTGGCAAAAACATCCGCCTAGACGACGAACGCTGTATTATGTGCAGCCGCTGCATCCGCTTCATGGACGAAGTGGCGGAAGAATCCGTCCTCGGATTTTCCGAGCGTGGTACTCACACTTCAGTGACGGTCCACCCCGGACGTCGCCTTGATAATAACTACTCCCTCAACACCGCCGACATTTGTCCCGTGGGAGCATTAACTTCCAATGACTTCCGCTTCCAGATGCGTGTCTGGTTCCTCAAGGAAACCAAGAGCATCGATCTCAACTGCGGAACCGGCTGCAACACCACGATCTGGACCCGCGGCAATGAAGTTTTCCGCATCACGCCTCGCGAAAACAATGAGGTGAATTCGGCCTGGATCCCTGATAGTCACCGACTTGGCTTCCACCACCTTCATTCTGACGCCCGTCTCACCGCACCCATGGTCAAGAAGGACGGCCAGCACAAGGAGACGACTTGGATTGAGGCAGTCAATAAAGCAGCCGAGGGCCTGCGCATGCGCCAAGCTTCCGAAGTGGCCGTGATTGCCTCCGGCCGCATGAGCAATGAGGAACTCTTCCTTACCAAGAAAATCGCCGACGCTCTCGGAACGGATCTTCTCTCCATCGTCCCCCGTCAGGGCGAATCCGACGGAAAACTCATTTCCGCTGACCGCAATGCCAACACCACGGGAGCGGGCCTGATTTTTGACACCGAAGATCCCGCGGCCAAGATCGACGCGATCCGCGAGGGTGTTCGCTCCGGAAGGATCAAAGCGCTCATTACCTTCCAGGAAAACCTCCTGAAGGAAGCGAGCTTCAAGGCGGAAGACCTCGAAAAGCTCGATCATCTCGTCAGCAGCCACATTTTAGCCAATCCCACTGCTGCCAATTCCGACGTCGTACTCCCAGGCGTAGGATTCGCTGAGAAGCGCGGAACTTATGTGAATGTCACCGGACGCCTTCAGCGCTCCAATCAGGCCATTCTCGCCCAAGGTAATTCCCGCGATGATTGGGAAACGCTTGCCGCTCTTCTCGAAACGCTCGAAAATGATTACAGGGCGCCCGCCTCCGTCGACGGAGTGTTCAAAGCCCTCGCCTCGGAAGTTGAAGCTTTCAACGGCCAATCATTCGGTTCCATCGGAGACCAGGGAGTCATCATTTCCGAAACCGGGGTCACCATCCCGCTCATTGAGCAGGAAAAAGCCCGCGTCGCGAGCGGCCAGATCATCGGATAAGCCACAGTTTTTACTTTCCCAATGGAAATCACATCACTTATCGCAACCGTAATCAAGATCGGGGTGTTTCTTGGAGTGACCCTGACTCTCGTCAGTGTCTGCGTCATTTTCGAACGCCGCTTCTCCGCGATCATTCAGGACCGAGTGGGTCCGAACCGAACCATGATCCCGCTGAGTATTCTGGGATTCAAAAAAGATCTCGCTCTTCCCATCGGCGGACTCACCCAGCCCATGGCTGATGGATTGAAGTTCATCCTCAAGGAAGACTTCACTCCTTCATACGTGCGCAAAGCCTTCTTCTGGCTCGCGCCCTGTATGACGATGGTTCCGGCTCTCATTACGATGGCCGTCGTCCCATTCGGCAGTCCAATTGAGTTCGGCGATCTCGTCATCCCCATGGCCGTGGCCGATCTCAACGTCGGACCGCTCTTCATCTTCGCGATCGCTTCTCTCTCAGTTTACGGCATCACTCTCGCCGGTTGGTCTTCCAATTCGAAATATCCTTTCTTCGGTGGCGTTCGCTCTTGCGCACAAATGATCTCCTACGAGATCGCGCTTGGACTCTCCGTCATCCCCGTTCTCATGATGTTCGGAACCTTGAACCTCGGCCACATCGTTGAATACCAAGCGAGCAATGGCTGGCTCCTCCTTCCCTTCTGGGGCGAAGGCCTGACCGCCGAACGCTGGTGGATGCTAATTCCTCTGGTTATTTCCTTCTTTATCTTTACCACCTCGATTTTCGCGGAAACTAACCGAACTCCTTTCGATCTTCCCGAATGTGAGACCGAGCTTGTCGGTGGTTACCACACTGAATATTCCTCGATGAAGTTCGCCCTTTTCTTCCTCGGAGAATACGCCGCGATGATCATTGGCTCGGCGCTCATCGTGACTCTTTTCTTTGGTGGTTGGTCGATCGGCTTCGGCATCGACGGTCTGCTCCCAACCGGAGTCTGGTGGGTCAGCCTGCTGCACATCGGTTGCTTCCTGACGAAAGTTACCGTCTTCATCCTCTTCTTCATTCTCGTTCGCTGGACGGTTCCACGCTTCCGCTACGACCAGTTGATGAACCTTGGATGGATCGTCTTCTTCGAAGCCGCTCTCATCAATGTCTTCATCGCTGCTCTCATCCTCGCTGTTCCTCACGTCGGCTACCTTGCATTCGGAGTTTGCCTTGCAATTCTTCTCGTGATCACGGGAGTTCTCTTCGCAATTGCCAAGTCCGCCGTCCACGCGCCCAAGGAGGGCACTGTTTAATTTCTTCATTCTTTCCCGATTCTCATGGCCACCATCAAAGTCACACGTCCCAAACTCTCCGTTGGAGAGAAGGTTTACTTCGGCTCCATCTTCAAGGGGATGATCGTCACCCTGCGCCACGCCTTTAAATCAGTCATGGGAAAATCGCGTGGTGCCGACGACCTCAACTCCTCCGGCCTCGGCATCACGATGCAATATCCCGAGCAAAAGTGGGATGACGAGCTCCCGGAATACTACCGTGGCACGCCCGCCCTCGTCACCGACGAACTCGATCGCGAGCGCTGCGTTTCCTGCCAGCTATGCGAATTCATCTGCCCGCCCAAGGCCATCAAAATCACGCCGGGTGAAATCCCCAGCAATGATGAATGGGCCAAAGTTGAGAAACGCCCCCAAGAATTTGATATCGATATGATCCGCTGCATCTACTGCGGCATGTGCGAGGAAGTTTGCCCCGAGCAGGCCATTTATCTCCGCCCCGACTACATCGTCACCGGCACAAGCCGCAAGGAAATGGTGCACGGCAAAGATCGCCTCTACGAAATCGGCGGTAAGCGCATCGGACTCGTAAACAAATGGAATGAGCTGAAATAACACCATGCACTCACTTCTCTTCTACCTCTTTAGTTTCCTTGCCGTTGCCGGCGGGATTCTTCTGGTTGCTTTTCGCAACCCCGTCTCAAGCGCCCTTTCGATGGTTCTTTCCTTCGTAGGACTGGCCGGATTATTCATCGGACTGAATGCCTACTTCGTCGGCATCGTTCAAATCCTCGTCTACGCAGGCGCCATTATGGTTCTCTTTATCTTTATCATCATGCTCCTCGACCTCAACAGCGAGGAGAGGGTGAAGTTCCACTCCTCGACCGTCGTTCTCGGAATCGTCATTCCACTCTGCCTGGTCTTCCAAATCCTCGGCGTGATTCAGTCACAGGACACCAAGGAATTTCAACCCATCACGGAAGAAACTCTTACTACCGCCGCCGAGTCATTCCCTGAAGACAGCGCCATTCACAAGAGCCTTGCTCACGAAAAGACGCCTCAGCTTCCCGACACCAACTTGATCGGCCGACACATCTTCACGCACTACAACTTTCCGCTGCAAGTCATGGGAGCCCTGCTCCTCGTGGCCACCATCGGTGTTGTTGTTCTCTCCAAGCGCACCGCGAAAACCCGCCTAACTGATTCCTGATCTCTTACTTCTTGGACCCATGGCTTCGCTCAACGAGTTTCTTTTTGTCTCCGGTTTGCTTTTCGCAGTCGGATTGGCTGGCGTGATCGTTCGTCGTAACATCATCGTTATCTTCATGTCGCTGGAGTTGATGCTCGCTGCGGCCAGCCTCACTCTGGTTGCCTTCTCCCGCTACCACGTCACCGACAACGGACTACCCGACTACAACGGTCAGGTCTTCGTCTTCTTCATCATCACCGTAGCTGCAGCCGAGGTCGCCGTTGGATTGGCGATCATCGTGGCGCTCTACCGTGCTCGACAGACGATCAATGTCGAAGATCTCAACTCCATGCGCGGCTAACTCCCTCCCCTTATTAAACTATGGAAACCCTCGCTTGGATCATCCTTGGTCTCCCGCTTCTGTCGGCAGTCATCATTCATCTGGGGCTGAAGTCATCAAAGAACCTTTCAGCCTATCTCGCCACTGGATCGGCTTTTATCACTCTCATACTGGCTCTGATTGTTCTTATACCGGAAACCGAGAATCAAGCATTCCAATGGGCAACAATTGGCGACCTTAAAATCGAGATCGGACTCCAACTCGATTCATTTGCCAAAGGCATGATGATCGTGGTGACCGGAGTTGGTTTTCTCGTCCACCTCTTCTCTCTCGCCTACATGAAGGACGACAGTGCGAAAGAACGCTACTTCTGCGGGCTTTCACTCTTCATGTTCTCCATGACTGGCATCGTGCTGGCCCCGAATTTCCTCATGATGTTCATGTTCTGGGAATTAGTCGGACTCAGCTCCTACCTGCTCATCGGACATTGGTATGAAAAGGACTCCGCCGCCGATGCCGCAAAGAAAGCCTTCCTTACCAACCGAATCGGTGACTTCGGATTCATGATTGGTATCCTAATGCTCTGGAGCATCACCGGAACCTTCACTTTCGACGGTCTCAGCGAATTCTTCGATGGAGCCCACCCAAAAGTTCTCGTTCCTTCAGTAACAGTCCTTTCAATTTCCATCCTTCTCATCTTCATGGGAGCGATGGGTAAATCCGCGCAGGCTCCGCTTCACGTCTGGCTTCCCGATGCCATGGAAGGCCCAACTCCCGTTTCAGCCCTCATTCATGCCGCTACCATGGTCGCAGCCGGAGTATTCATGATGGCTCGTCTCTACACCTCAATCGGAGTAGACACGATCGGCCATCTCTGGGGAATGAACACAATTGCGTGGATCGGAGGAATCACTTCTCTTCTAGCTGCCCTCATGGCGACCCAGCAGGACGATATTAAAAAAATACTCGCCTACTCCACTCTCTCCCAACTCGGATACATGGTCATGGCCGTTGGCCTGCTTGATCCCGAAGCCGGAATGTTCCACCTCTTCACACACGCTTGGTTTAAGGCGCTCCTGTTCCTCGGCTCCGGTGCCGTCATCTATGCCTGCCATCACGAACAGAACATCTGGAAGATGGGCGGACTTCAGAAAAAAATGCCTATCACATTCCTGACATTTGGCGTCGGAACCCTAGCCCTTTGCGGATTTCCACTCACTGCTGGTTTCTTTTCAAAGGAGCAAATCCTGGAGTCAGCCGCTCACAGCAAACAATGGGGACTCTTCGCAGTCGCTGCACTTGTTGCCTGCCTCACGACCTTCTATATGCTCCGCCTCTTCTTCATTGCCTTCCTGGGGAAGACCAGAAGCGACAAGGCTAACCATGCCAAGGAAGTCGGACCGCTGATGTTTGTTCCTCTTGTCATCCTGGCCGCTCTTGCCCTTCTCTCAGGTTACCAATTCCTGGCAAATAATCTATCTCCTCTCTACAACCACGAAGGATTCCATGTTGGGGCTCCGTTTATCGCCTCTATTTCAGCACTTGTGATTGGCGGTTTCCTCTCCTGGAAAATCTACTTCAACGCCGAGAGCGACCCTCTTGCCAACAACGGCCTCTTTAAGATCTTCCGCAACAAATTCTACATCGACGAATTCTACGCCAAGATCGTCGGCTACGCACAGGACACCGTTGCAGCCATTGTTCACTTTATCGACGAGCTCGTCATTAACGGCCTCATCGTCGGCGGCTTCTCTCGCGCCGCGGGTGGAATCGGCCGTATCTTCGGGCGCCTCCAGTCCGGCAACCTCCAGGGCTATGCGGCCCTCTTCAGTCTGGGCGTCATTCTCGTAATCTATCTCACGGTCTTCGTTTCATGAGCATAATTTTCGTCCTCATTCCGATCCTCGCCGCCATTGCCATCCTCTGCGGATGCAAGGCCCGTCTTACTGCGCTCATCGCTTCCGGACTCACGCTGATTCTCGGACTTGGTAGCATCTTCTGCTGGAAAGCCGACGTCTGGTCCGTGACTCTTCAGATCCTCTCCAAGCCCAGCATTCATCTCGCGATGGGATTCTACGATGGTATGAGCCTGGTCATGGTTCTGCTCAGCGTCTTGGTTCTCTTCACCGCGGTCTCTGCTGGCAAGGCCCCGGAGGGACGTGAAAAGCTCTACTATAGTTCCATCCTCCTCATCGGGGCTGGCGGACTCGGAGCCTTCCTTTCCACCGACCTCTTTTTCTTCTATGCCTTCCACGAACTAGCTCTTATCCCGACCTTCCTCATGATCGGAATGCTCGGAACCGGTGAACGCAAAGAAGCAGCGTGGAAGATCACCATCTACCTCGCACTTGGTTCCATCATTCTCCTCGCCGGACTGATCTGGCTCGTTTCTGCCAGCGGATCGGATACTTGGCTCTTCAAAGACCTCCTGTCTTCAAATATTGATCCCAAGGCCCAGACCGGAATCGCCGTTCTCCTCATCGTCGGCTTTGGTGTTCTTATCTCACTCTTTCCGTTTCATTCCTGGGCTGCCCCAGCCTACGCCGCCGCACCCGCTCCGGTTGCCATGCTTCACGCCGGAGTCTTGAAGAAATTTGGTCTCTTCGGTCTCATCCGCCTCTATCCGATGGTCTCCTCGGGAATGCAGGACTGGCTCGGTTGGCTCATCGTGCTGCTTCTCTGCAACATCCTCTGGATCGGCTTTGTCACCATCAACCAAAAGCGTCTCGACATGATGCTCGGTAACTCCTCGGTAATGCACATGGGCTATATCTTCCTGGCCTTCGCCGCACTCGTCCAAGCTGGCGGAACTGCAGCAAACCCAATCGCTATTCCCGCTGCCGTCGTTCTGATGTTCGCCCACGGAATCAGCATCGCCCTACTTTTCCTCCTCACCGACGTCGTTCGACGGAAGACCAGCACCGTCGAACTCGCCGAACTCGGTGGCCTTGCCAAATCAGCACCACGCCTCGCCTTCCTCTTCGGACTCGCCGGCATGGCCTCGATTGGTCTTCCCGGCCTAGCCAACTTCTCGGGTGAAGTCCTCGTCTTCCTCTCCGGATTCGAAAACTACAAAGGCGAAGGTTTCGACTCCGTGCAAGTCGCGACCATCCTCGCCCTCTGGGGTGTCGTCATCAGCGCCGTCTACATGCTCCGCGCTTACCGCCAAACCTTCCAAGGCCCCGCTATCCCAGTCACCGAATCCGCCAGGGACCTCAGCGCCCCCAGCAAAACTCCGGCCATCATATTGGCGGCCGCTCTTCTCGTGGTGGGGCTTTACCCCAACAGCCTTCTTTCTCTCCTTAAGAAATCAGCTTGCCGCTCCGAATGCGACCAGTGCACCGAGCAAGCCG
>Ga0160423_10004396_pt1 | contig 11595 bp, 6 predicted proteins | sample CRUFie14St8metaG_FD_108191 | JGI IMG/M metagenome (GOLD analysis project Ga0160423, IMG submission 108191) | Marine microbial communities from the Costa Rica Dome - CRUD Field 142mm St8 metaG | ecosystem: Environmental > Aquatic > Marine > Oceanic > Photic zone | place: Costa Rica: the Eastern... | reverse complement strand
GCGCATCAGATGTCGCTTGATGAGGCCATCGAACGGGAACGGGCGGCCGCCGCCCTTGCCACCGGGCTTGGTGCATCAAACACCGGGTCGAATTCCGGGTCAGTTTCCGGGTCAGATACGGGCCCCGAAGCTGCACCGGAAAGCGCTTCGGAAACAGCATCGGTCATGACAGCCGAAACATCGCCGCCGGCCATGGTTGCTGACAGTGCTGCCGAGGTCATACCGGCACGGCGCAGCGGGTTTGTGCCGCCGGCACCGACGCCGCTTCCCGATGCTGAATCCGTTCCGGAAGCCGGTAATGGGCGGACCAGCCTGATTAACAAGATTTCAGGGCTCTGGACCAGCAAGCCGCAGGATGATGCTGTTGAGGAACGGCGCGAACCCGCCGTCGAGACGAGCGCGCCCGTTGACAGCACACCATCCATTCTGGACCTGCCACGCGCTGATGCGCTGAACCGGACACCCGAACCGGTGGCAGCGGCGACGCTGGAAAAATCAGCGGATGACCTTGAAATACCGGCGTTCCTGCGCCGCCAGGCCAACTGACCGCCCGTAGCGGAAAACCCTGCGTAGAACGCGCCCGGCAGCATGCTGCCGGGCGTTTTTTATGGCAGAATGCATGATGGACAAGCCGCGTCCGCCCGCTTCCGTGCGAAGCATCTGATATTGTTACAAGCCGTAACCAAATGTGATTTGAGACTGGCGGGCGGCCAGCCTAGAGTGCATGCAGAACAAAAGGACAGTCTCAGCCCCCTGTTCCTGTTACGGCGGTCATAATCTGCCCCGACAGCAAACGGCCAGCGGCATGTCCGGACAACAAATGTCTCAGGCGGGAATATGTTCAGCGATCAGCCGATGCAGACCACGGTCAGTGATGTCGTTGCTTTTGACGGGATCGGACTCCATTCCGGGCGCTTTGTGCATCTGACTGTCCACCCGGCCCCCGCCAATACCGGTATCCAGTTCAAGCGCATTGACGTTACCGAAAACCGCCAGAGCATTACCGCCCATCCCGACAATGTCAGAAAAGCCCGCCTTTGCACCCGCATCGAAAACAGCGATGGCGTACGGCTGGAAACTGTTGAACATCTGATGGCTGCCTTTGCCGGTCTCGGGATCGACAATGCCACCGTTCATATCGATAGCGGCGAAGCCCCGATCCTGGATGGCAGCAGCCTTCCCTTTGTCGCGGCACTGCAGAATGCCGGTATCACAACCCTGTCCGCGCGCCGCCGCACTCTTGTGGTCACACAGACAGTGCGTGTCGAGCATGGCGGCGGCTGGGCAATGATCGAACCCCATAGCCGGCTGGAGATCGATGCCGAGATCGATTTCGAGGATCCGGCCATCGGGCGCCAGCGATTCCACTACCAGCACGGCAATGGCCGGTTTGAGAGTGACCTTGCCGCGGCGCGCACCTTCTGCCAGATGCGTGATGTAGCCGCCATGCAGAATGCCGGGCTGGCCCTTGGCGGGTCGCTGAACAACGCCATCGTCGTTGAAAATGGCCGCATTCTGAATGAGACCGGCCTGCGCATGAAGCATGAATTCGTCAAACACAAGATTCTGGACTGCCTTGGCGATCTGTATCTTCTGGGGATGATGGTGCGTGGCAAGGTGACAACATCGCGTCCGGGCCATGCCATCTGCGCCGAGCTTGTGACACGCTTGTGGGATTCAACTGAATCTTACCGGATTGTCGAGGAAGGTGTCCTCGTCGGCCATTCCGACGGCTATGCGCTTCCCGAAGTGGCTGCTGCCGCTGCCGTCTGATTGCAGGGGGCCGGTCAGCCGGCATCCATGACATCCGCGCCACCAACGGCACCAACACTGCCGACATCGAACGCAAGCAAGTCAGCACGCTGCCAACTCGGCCTTTTCACATCGCCCCCAACTGGTTATTGTGGGCGCACGCTGAGTTCGCCTTCCGGAGACATTTTGTGGCCAACCATCTGCTCCTTCCCATTGCCGCTGTCCTGCTGACCGGCCTTGCCGCCTGTTCGACCCCCGAAATACCGGAACAGGTCGAACGGCCAGCCAATGAACTCTATGACGAGGCGTTGCAGCTGGCGCAAGGCGGCGCGCCCGACAAGGCGGCCCCCAAATTTGAAGAGGTGGAACGCCAGCACCCATATTCAGACCTTGCGGTGCGGTCGCAGATCATGGCGGCATGGGCGTTCTACCAGAGCAATGATTATCCGCGGGCGGTGGCATCGCTGGAACGCTTCATTGAACTGAATCCCGCCGACCCGCTTGTCGAATATGCGCTCTATCTGCGGGCACTGAGCTATTACGAGCAGATTGTGAATGTCGAGCGCGATGCCGAAATGACCCTGCTGGCGCTGAATGCCTTTGAGGATCTGCTGCGCCGCTTTCCCAGTGGCGAATATGGCCGTGATGCGCAGCTGAAAGCCGATCTGGCGCGTTCACACCTGGCGGGCAAGGAAATGGCCGTTGGCCGGTTCTATGCCGAACGGGGCTATCATGCGGCCGCGTTGCGCCGCTTTGAAACTGTCGTGCGCGATTACCAGACCACGAATCAGGTGCCTGAGGCGCTGTACCGTATGGTTGAGGTATATCTGGCACTCGGCCTTGTTGATGAGGCGGACAGGGTCGGGTCGGTGGCGGTCTATAACTATGCCGAATCTTTCTGGACGCAGGAATTGCTTGCCCTTGCCGAAGACCCGTCGCGCGAACTGCCAAAGGGCATGTTCCGGCGTGCCATTGAATCTGTTGCCGGGCTGTTTGACCGAGAGTGATGCTACACAGTCTCAGCGTTTCCAATATCGTCCTGATCGAACGCCTCACCCTGAATTTTGAATCAGGGTTGACCGTGCTGACGGGCGAGACAGGTGCCGGCAAATCCATTCTTCTTGACGCGCTTGGCCTTGCCCTTGGCAGCCGTGCCGATTTTCGTCTGATCCGTGAAGGCAGCGACAGCGCGCAGGTGGCCGCCAGCTTTACGCTGGATGCCGATCATCCGGTCTGGGCCCGTCTTGCCGATTCAGATATTCCCCGCGATGACATGCTGATACTGCGCCGCCGGCTGAAGGCGGATGGCAAATCATCGGCCAGTATCAATGATGTGCCGGTATCGGCAGCCCTGCTGCGCGACATCGGTGACATGCTTGTTGAAATCCAGGGGCAGTTCGAAGGGCGCGGCCTTCTGGATGTGGCCACGCATATCACCTTGCTGGACCGTGCTGCAGCGCATGAGGATGTGCTGGAGAAGCTGGCCACGGGCTGGGACAGCTGGCTGCAGGCACAGCGCAATCTGGCGCAGGCAAAACGCGATCTGGAAAAGGCCCGCGCCGAGGAAGAATGGCTGCGCGACGCCGTGGAACAGCTGGACCTTCTGGCCCCGGCAGCAGGCGAGGAAGACACCTTGTCGGCCGAACGCGAAAGGCTGGCCAATGTCGGGCGTATCGGGGAAAGCCTCGCCGCTGCTGACAGCGCCGCTTTTGGTGATTCCGGCGCGCAGACAATGATCGGGCGAGCACGGGCAGCGCTTGAAAAGGCGGCCCCGCTATCCGGCGGGTTGCTGGATGATGCGCTGGCCGCCCTCGAACGCACCGATGCCGAACTGGCCGAGGCCAGCGCCGCCATTAGCAGTGCCGGCCATGCCCTTGAAAGCGACCCGGCACGCCTGCAGACGGTGGATGACCGGCTGCATGAATTGCGGCAGCAGGCGCGCAAACATGACTGCAGCACGGATGAACTGGCCGCAATACATGCCCGCCTCGCCGCCAGCCTTGCCGGCATCGAGGATTCGGCCGGTGCCCTTGCCGGCCTTGCCGATAATGAACGCCAGTGGCGCGACTATTACCGCCAGGTGGCTGACCGCGTGGCCGCAAACCGGGCGCGTGCCGCCGCCAGCCTTGATGCCACTGTCGGCACCGAACTGCCGCCGCTGAAACTGGACGGCGCAACATTCACAACACGGATCACCGACCTGCCGCCAGAACAATTTGGCCCGCTGGGCACACAGCAGGTCCGTTTTGAGGCCAGCACCAACAGGGGCATGAAGGCAGGTCCCATTGACAAGATCGCCTCCGGGGGCGAGCTGGCGCGGTTTCTGCTGGCATTGAAAGTGGCACTGGAAGGCGATGCCGCAGGCCGTACCCTGATTTTTGACGAGGTGGATTCGGGTGTTGGCGGGGCCGTTGCAGCGGCCGTTGGTGACAGGCTGTCACGCCTTGGCCAGTCGACGCAGACGCTGGTCGTTACCCATTCACCACAGGTGGCGGCCAAAGGCAGCTACCATATGAAGATCGCCAAGACCGCGACGGATGAGGGCGTGATCAGCGGCACCGAACCGCTGGACCGCGACGCCCGTACCGAGGAAATTGCCCGCATGCTGGCCGGTGAGCAGATCACCGCCGAGGCCCGCGCCGCGGCCCTTGCCCTGCTGGAGGGCTGAGATGAGCGGTGCGGAGACAGACCCCGGAAGCATCCGACCGGGTACCACGCCCGTCAGCGAGATGAATCCTGCCGATACCGAAGCCGAGCTGCGCAACCTTGCCCGCGCCATCCAGTTTCACGACCTCCGCTATCATGGCGAGGATGCACCGGTCATCAGCGATGCCGCCTATGACGCGCTGGTCGCCCGCAACCGCGATCTTGAAGCCGCCTTTCCCGATCTGTTGCGCGAAGACAGTCCCAGCCTGCGGGTGGGTGCGCCGGCCGCTGCCGGTTTTGGCAAGGTGCGTCATGCCCGCCAGATGCTGTCGCTCAATAACGGATTTTCTGCCGAGGACATTACCGATTTCGTTGCGCGAATCCGGCGATTCCTGTCACTGGCCGAGGATGATGCGCTGGCCTTTACTGCCGAGCCGAAAATCGACGGGCTGTCACTGTCACTACGCTATGAGTCTGGCCGCCTGACACAGGCCGCCACCCGCGGCGACGGCACCGAGGGCGAGGATGTCACCGCCAATATTCGCGGTGTCAGTGCCATTCCGGCTACCCTGACCTCCGGCGGGCCGGCCATACTGCCGGATATTCTGGAAGTGCGCGGCGAGCTTTATATGGACCGGCAGGATTTTCTGGCGCTGAATGCCGCGCAGGAAGCGTCCGGCGGCAAGATATTCGCCAATCCGCGCAATGCGGCGGCCGGATCGCTGCGGCAAAAGGATGCCAGTGTTACCGCATCACGCAATCTGCGCTTTTTTGCCTATTCGCTTGGCGAGGTCAGCGCCCCGATTGCCGATACCCATACAGGCTGCCTTGCCGCCCTCGCCGGCTTTGGCTTCAGCGTCAATGACCTGTCCACCCGCTGCGCCGATATTGACGCCTTGCTGGCGCATTATGCCGAGATTGGCCGCCAGCGGGCCACCCTTGGCTATGATATTGACGGGGTGGTCTACAAGGTCGACCGGCATGACTATCAGGAGCGGCTTGGCCAGGTCGCGCGCGCCCCGCGATGGGCGCTGGCGCATAAATTCCCCGCCGAACAGGCCGAAACCCTGCTGAATGCCATTGATATCCAGGTGGGGCGCACCGGCGCGCTGACACCTGTGGCACGGCTGGCGCCGGTCACGGTTGGCGGCGTGGTGGTGTCGAACGCCACCTTGCATAATGAAGATGAAATCCGTCGCAAGGATATCCGTGTTGGCGACCGTGTGGTCATTCAGCGGGCCGGTGATGTGATCCCGCAGGTGGTGCGGGTTATCACGGCGGATCGCGAGCAGGATGCCATGCCCTTTGTCTTTCCCGACAGATGCCCGGAATGCGACGCCCCTGCCATCCGCCCCGAGGGCGAAGCTGTACGGCGCTGCACCAACGCGCTGGAGTGCCCGGCGCAGCGGCTGGAATGGCTGAAACATTTCGTCTCGCGCGACGCCTTTGACATTGAGGGGCTTGGCGCGCGCCAGATCGAACAGTTTGTTGCGCTTGGATGGGTCAGGCGGCCGGCCGATATCTTCCGGCTGGCAGAACGTCGCGCCGAGATGGCCACGCTTGACGGCTATGGCGACATCTCGATCGGCAATCTGCTGGCAGCCATCGAAACGCGGCGCGAGATCGGGTTTGAACGGGTGATTTTTGCCCTTGGCATCCGTCAGGTCGGTCAGGCAACCGCGCGGCTGCTGGCCCTGCATTATCAGACACCGGATGCGCTGATGGCCGCCACCGCGCCAGAGGCCGACATGGAAGCAAGCGCCGCCGAACTGATCGAGATTGACCAGATTGGCGATTCCATGGTGGCTGACCTGCTGGCCTTTCTGACCAATGACAGCAACCGCGCTGCGGTGACAGACCTGTTTGGCCAGCTGCGTGTGATCCCGCCTGAACGACCCGCCGATGACAGCCCGGTCAGCGGCAAGACCATCGTCTTTACCGGCACCCTGTCCGGCATGTCACGCGCCGAGGCCAAGGCACGGGCCGAGGGGCTGGGGGCCAAGGTTTCGGGGTCCGTATCCGCCAAGACAGATTTCCTTGTGACCGGCGCGGATGCCGGATCAAAGGCGCGCAAGGCGGCCGATCTTGGGGTCACTGTTCTCAGTGAGGCGGACTGGCTGGCGCTGATCAGCAGCTGATCCTGCCGCCCGGCTGGCGCTGCTGGTTCTGTTGATCCTGCTGGCGCTTGTTTACAGGGGCGCGCAGGCAGCTTCCAGCCATGCCAGCACATCATCCTCACCGGCAAGCTCAGGCGTCAGCTGTTTGCGGACCATGGCATGATAGTCATCCAGCCACGCGCGCTCGGCCGGCAGCAACAGGGCCGCATCGATCAACCGCCTGTCAATGGGGCAGAGGGTGACCGTCTCAAAGCCGCTGAATCCCTGCGCATCCGGGGCGGTTACAACGACCAGCGTTTCGGTCCTGATCCCCCATGCCCCCGCGCGGTAACATCCCGGCTCGTTTGACAGCAGCATGCCGGGGGCAAGCGCAGTGGTGCCCCGCTTTGAAATACTGGCCGGGCCCTCATGCACCTGCAGCACATGCCCAACGCCATGGCCGGTGCCATGCGCATAATCCAGACCGGCTGCCCACATGGGCGCACGCGCCAGCGCATCGATCTGCTGGCCGGTTGTGCCGGCCGGGAACCGCGCCAGCGCAACGGCAATATGGGCGCGCAGCACAGCGGTAAAGGCATCGCACATGCCGGCATCCGGCGTGCCGATGGCAACAGTGCGGGTGATATCGGTCGTGCCGTCATGGTAATGCGCCCCGGAATCAACCAGCAGCAGGCTGTCCTGCTGCAGTTCCCTGTCCTGCCCGGCAATGGCGCGGTAATGGACAATGGCCCCGTTCGGCCCGCTGCCGCAGATGGTGTCAAAACTTGAGGCGATAAAGCGCGGGCTGCGCTGGCGCAGATCCAGCAGATGGTCGGCGATCGCGGTTTCGGTCATGCCGTCGCCCCCGCCGGTCGACAACCAGTGCAGAAACCGCACCATCACCGCCCCGTCCTCGATATGGGCGCGGCGCGTGCCGGCAAGCTCGGCCGCGTTCTTCAGCGCCTTCATCGCCGTGACCGGGCAATCCTTTTCCACAAGCCGCGCCCCGCAGGCGGCCAGCGGCGCATGCATGGCTTGCGGCAGGCTGGCAGGCTCGAACCAGATCATCGCGTCATCGCCATAGCCGGCGCGCGGGTCAATCAGCGCGTCGAACTGGTCCAGCGGCGCCACAGCTGCCTCATTGGCAAGATCGCCCTCCATCACCGGCGCAAGGCTGGCAATATCCCCCAGCAGCAGCAATCCATTTTCGCGGTGATACAGGGCAAAGACCAGATTGACCGGCGTGTTGGCAAGATCATGCCCGCGGATATTTGTCAGCCAGTTAACAGCATCGACGCGGCTGATCACCACCGCATCAGCACCCGCATCGGCCAGCTTTTTGTCCAGCGCGGCAAGCTTGTCCGCCATGCTCTGTCCCGCCACGCGGTCGGGCATACGAAACGGGCGCGCCGCACCGGCTTGCGGACGGGCCGTGCCCCATATCGCATCAACAGGGTTATCAGCATGCGCCACAAGTGTGGCCCCGGCATCACGACAGGATTTTTCGAGACGGCGGAAACCGGCAACCGTGACAAGACACGGGTCGACACCGATGCGCTTGCCAGCCCCGTCAGCCTGTTTCAGCCAACCGGACAGGCTGGCGTCAGGCAGCGTATGGGTTGACCACAGGGCCGCGTCACTCTGGCTTGCCATCTGCAGGGTATAGCGGCCATCGCTGAACAGCGCCGCAGACTCCGCCAGCACCACGCCATAGCCTGCCGATCCGGTAAAGCCGCTGACAAAGGCCAGCCGTTCCTCGCTCGGGGGCACTTCCTCGCCCTGGAACATATCCTCACGCCCGATATACCAGCCATCCAGCCCGATGGTCTGCAAACTGTCCCGCAACCGGGCAACAGGATGGGCGGCTTGTGTCATGATGGCATCTCCGGCGCAGCTGTTCCTGTCTGACCGTGCCACAGGCGGGATGCGCCGCCAACCCGCCGACGGCTGCCGGCACGCGGGCGCCCCCGCATGACCAGCGTTGTCCATTCGCCAATGACCAGCCGCCTGACGCGCATGGCCCCGTGCGCCGCATAGCGCGCGGCGACCATATCGGCCTGGTTGTTCAAAATGCCCGACAGGATGATCCATCCCCCGGGGGCCGTGCTGTCCACAAGGGCGCGCGCCATGCCGCAGAGCGGTCCTGCCAGAATATTGGCGAACACCATGTCATAAGGCGCATTGCGGTGCACCGACGGCGCGGCAAACCCGGTTGATACGACACAGCGCATGCGGTGGCGGGCGATATGGTTGATCTGCCGGTTCTCGGCTGCGGTGCGCGCGGCCACCGGGTCATTATCGGCGGCAACAGCGCGGCTTGCCGGACGTGCCCGCAGCGCGCCAAGGGCCAGAATGGCCGACCCGCACCCCATATCCAGCACATGCCAGCGACGGCGGCGGCTGGCACGAAAGATCAGCCCGGCAGCACGCAGGCAGCCCTCGGTTGTCGGATGGGTGCCCGACCCGAAAGCCTGCGCCGCCTCGACAAGCAAGGGCCAGCAGGCCGCCGGGCGCGCTTGTGTGACATGGCTGCCATAGACCCAGAACCGGTCAATGCGGCGCGGCGGAAAGGCGGCCCGGTTTTCGGCCAGCCAGTCCCGCTTTGCCAGCTTCTGCACTGTCACGGGCACAGCGGCCATCCCGAGCGCGGCAAATTGCGGTGCCAGCAGGCCGTCAATAATCCCGGCATCCGGGGCATGGCTGAACAGTGCCTCAATCTGCCAGCTGCCGCCGCCATCGCGCAAATGCGCCGTTGCCTCGGCATCGAGCAATTCGGAAAAGACGATTTCGATCTGCCCCATCTGCGCCTGTGATACCGTTTCATCCAGCGTCAGCTGCACCGCCCAGAGCGGGGTTGTTGTCAGATCTGCCAATCCTGTCATGAAACCACCGTCATGAATCTGCGATCATCATCATGCTGTCACGGCTTGCTGACAAAACCGGCCACCACTTTCTTGTGACCGGCCTTGTCAAAGGCGATTTCCAGCTTGTCACCATCAATATGGATGATGTTGCCCATGCCGAATTTCTGGTGGAAAACACGCTCGCCATTGGCAAATTCAGTCTTTTTGCGGTTCGGGGTAAAGCCGCTGTCGGCATCTGATGCCTGACGTTCGGCCATGCGCCGCCAGCCAGGCCCGTATCCGCCGCGCATATCGCCACTGCCGGTAAATGCCGCCCCGCCCGTCAGTTGCGCCTGCGCCGCGCGGCCAAAGGGAACGGCCCCGCCAAGCCCCTGCGCCATATCCTCGATTACGGTTTCAGGCGGCAGTTCCTGCACGAAACGTGACGGGATGGCCGATTGCCACTGGCCATGGATACGCCGGCTGCCGGCAAAGCTCAGCTGCACATGCCGGCGCGCGCGGGTGATGCCGACATAGGCAAGCCGGCGTTCTTCTTCCAGCCCGATCGCACCGTTCTCGTCAATGGTGCGCTGGCTGGGGAAAATCCCCTCTTCCCAGCCGGGCAGGAACACCGTGTCGAATTCCAGCCCCTTGGCGGCGTGCAGCGTCATCAGCGTCACCTCGCCATCTTCATTGTCGCGGTCGCCATCCATCACCAGCGAGATATGTTCCAGAAACCCCTGCAGGGAATCGAAATCCTGCATCGCATTGACCAGTTCGGTCAGGTTTTCCAGCCGGCCTTCTGCCTCGGGTGACTTGTCGGCCATCCACATGCCCGTATAGCCGGATTCATCAAGCACCATCTTTGCCAGATCGGTATGGTGCATGCTGCCAACGGCATCACGCCAGCGCTCGATATTCTGGCAGAAACGGCCAAGCGCGGTGCGCGCCGCAGGGCGCAGTTCGTCACTCTGTGCCAGATCCATGGCGGCAGCCAGCAACGGCTTGTCCGAGGCACGCGCCTGCATGTGCAGGGCCTGGATGCTGGCCGTGCCCAGCCCGCGTTTGGGCGTGTTTATGATGCGTTCAAAGGCCAGATCATCTGCCGGCTGGGCAATCAGCCGCAGATAGGCAAGGGCATCACGGATCTCGGCACGTTCATAAAAGCGCGTGCCAACCACGCGGTAAGGCAGGCCAATTGCGATGAACCGTTCCTCAAACTCGCGGGTCTGAAACCCGGCGCGCACCAGCACGGCGATCTGTGACAGCTCATGCCCGTCCGCCTGCATGGCCTCGATATCAGCCGACACGGCCCGCGCTTCATCCGCACCATCCCAATAGCCGTTGACGCGCAGCTTTTCACCCGCATCCGCCGCGGTATAAAGCGTCTTGCCCAGCCGGCTTTCATTGCGCGCGATGATCCCGGACGCCGCCGCCAGAATATGACCCGTCGACCGGTAATTCTCTTCCAGCCGGACAATGGCCGCCCCCGGAAAATCGCTTTCAAACTTCAGGATGTTGCCAACCTCGGCCCCGCGCCAGCCATAGATCGACTGGTCGTCATCGCCGACGCAGCACAGGTTGCGGTCTGCCCCGGTCAGCAGGCGCAGCCACAGATATTGCGCGACATTAGTGTCCTGATACTCATCCACCATAATATGGGTGATGCGGCCATGATATTCGGCCAGCACATCGGGATGGGCCTGCAGCACAGTCAGCATATGCAGCAGCAGATCGCCAAAATCGACAGCATTCAGCGCCAGCAGCCGCGCCTGATAGGCGGTATAGAGTGCGCGCATGCGGCCATTCGCAATATCACCTGCCTCGGCGGTACCGATCTTGTCCGGGGTCAGGCCGCGGTCTTTCCAGCGCTGGATCACACCCCCCAGCATCCGTGCCGGCCAGCGTTTGGCATCCAGATCCTCGGCTTCCATCAACTGTTTGATCAGCCGCGTCTGGTCATCCATGTCAAGAATGGTGAAATCGGGGCGCAGGCCCACCAGGTCGGCGTGCCGGCGCAGCATGCGTGCCGCCAGCGCATGAAAGGTGCCAAGCCAGACCTGCTCGGCCATCGGTCCCACCATGGCCGAAACGCGCTGTTTCATTTCGCGCGCCGCCTTGTTGGTGAATGTCACGGCAAGGATATTCCACGGCTTTGCAGTGCCGGTGGCCACCAGTTCGGCCAGCCGCGATGTGAGTACGCGTGTCTTCCCGGTACCGGCACCGGACAGCACCAGCAGCGGGCCGGATAATGTCTG
>Ga0160423_10004394_pt1 | contig 11597 bp, 9 predicted proteins | sample CRUFie14St8metaG_FD_108191 | JGI IMG/M metagenome (GOLD analysis project Ga0160423, IMG submission 108191) | Marine microbial communities from the Costa Rica Dome - CRUD Field 142mm St8 metaG | ecosystem: Environmental > Aquatic > Marine > Oceanic > Photic zone | place: Costa Rica: the Eastern... | reverse complement strand
TCGCTCGTTCGCTCTCTTTTTCTCCCGTCCTGGTTACCGCCCCCGAACCCCCCCTCGGCCTTGGGCGCCCCGCTTTCACCCCCGACTCCCTGGCCCGTGTCAAAACCGCCCCCCTCCCCCCCCCCCCATGGCGCTTTAAGTACAACTTCAACATTGAAGTATTATACGAAAATCCCCTCCCGCGTCTCCAGGACACCGTCTCCAAAAAAAAGCAAAGATTTTCACGATCAGCAAAAGCAGCAGCAAGGCAGTCCGGTGAGCGCGCTCATTCTCTGTCAAGGTCGGGTAGAACGAGGGGCGGGGCCGCGGTTGTGTCCAAGGGGTGCCACTTCCGCCGGTTTTTTTTTTTCTCGGACAACTCTGGCAACGACGACGAGAACGGCGACGAAAAGATGCGGGGTGAATACGAGAACGGGAACAACGGGAACGGGGGGGCCACGGCTTCGGGAAAGCGGGTGTTCCGGTTCTGGCACCACGACTTCGAGGTGGACAAGAAGTACGAGCCGCTGAGGCCGATCGGCCGCGGGGCCTACGGGATGGTTTGCGCGGCCAAGGACCTGGAGACAGGGCACAAGTGCGCCGTGAAGAAGATCACGAACGCCTTCGACAACAAGGTGGACGCCCTGAGGACTCTGCGGGAGATCAAGATCTTGAGGCACCTCAAGGACCACGAGAACATCATCATCCTGCTGGACATCATGAAGCCCACGAGCAGGGATAACTTCGACGACGTGTACCTCGTCAGCGAGCTCATGGACACGGACCTGCACCAGGTCATCCGCTCGCCGCAGAAGCTCTCGGACGACCACATCCAGTACTTCGTGTACCAGGTGCTGAGGGGGCTCAAGTACATCCACTCCGCGAACGTCCTTCACCGGGACTTGAAGCCGAGCAACCTGCTGCTGAACGCGTCCTGCGACCTCAAGATCTGCGACTTTGGCCTCGCCAGGACCAGGAACGAGGCGGGGTTCATGACCGAGTATGTGGTCACGCGGTGGTACCGCGCCCCGGAGCTGCTGCTGTCGTGCGAGGACAGCAAGAGCGAGTACTCAAGCGCCATTGACATGTGGTCCGTGGGCTGTATCTTCGCAGAGCTCCTGGGCAGGAAGCCCTTGTTCCCGGGGAAGGACTACTTTCACCAGCTCAAGCTGATCATGCAGGTCCTGGGGAAACCGTCCAAGGAGGACCTTCACTTCGTGACGAGCGAGAAGGTGCGCCAGTACATCGAGACTTTGGACATGGAAGACCCGGACACAATCCAGATGAAGTTCGAGGGACAGAACCCACTCGCGGTGGACCTGTGCGAGAAGATGCTCCAGTTCAACCCGGGCAAGCGGATCTCCGTGGAGGAGGCCCTCAACCATCCTTACCTGCAGTCCCTGCACAGCCTGAACACGGAGCCAACGTCGATGACGGAATTCTCCTTCGACTTTGACGACGCGGACCTGAGCCTGGAGACAATACAAGGGATGGTGTACGACGAGATCATGAGCCTGTAAAGGAAGTGCGGAGTGCCAGCGAGCCAGGTGGCCGCGGGCTTTCGTGTGTATGTGTGTAAATTGCGATGTTCAAGTAGTGACTCCTTGCTTGTTATTTTTAAAGTCCGTCGCTCCTCTCACAGAAGGGTGAAGGACTTGGCGACGAACTTGAGCTTGTCCTGCATCTTGGGCCACCTCCTCTCGTTCGCGCCGGTCGTGATCGTGTACAGCTTTCCCTTCTGCACGGCGAGCACGGTCAAAGAGTGCCTCGTGAAGTTTTTGGCCTTGGCGGTGTATTCTATGGTGTAGTACTTGAGGCCCTCGTTCTCTCTCTCCTCCGCGTTCAGCACCGTGCCCTCCTGCGTGGGCGGCACCAGTACCTGCTTCACCAAGTTCTCCGCCAGCGGCTTGATCGCCCCGTACTCCGTGATGGACTCCTTATTGGTGGGGAGGATCTCCAGCGACAGGCTCTCCAGGGGCTCGATGATGTCCTTCACGGTGACCTCCGCGCCGTCCACGGACACCTCCTGCCAGCCGAACGGGTACAAAAAGGCGTAGCCCTTCTGGACGTTCTTCACGGGAGAGTATCCGGCGGGAACTTTGGCGGAGGCCTCTCCGCCCGCGACCGTTGCGCTCGCGCCCATCGCGAGCAGGGACAGGGCCTGCCTCCTGCCGAGGTCGTCCCCGGTGGAGGTCGCCGAGGCGGTCGGTCTGCCTCCGTCCGCGTGGGTGGCCCGGGTGGTCATCGTTCTGCCGTTCCTCTGCCTCGGCGTGCACGCCGCGGGCACCCTGGAAAGGCCGCCGCCGACGCGGCCGCCCGCGACCCTCAGCGTCGTCGACGTCGTCATCAAGCACCTCTTCTCCATCTCCGCCCGCTCGCGCCAATCTCAACTGGCAACACGCGCTCACTCAAACGCTCTGCGGTCTCTGATCTTCACCAAAGGCCCTCCTCGCTCGGCTCCCCCCGCACCCTGAGCCACAAGTGCATTTCGGTCGGTGCATTTTCCCAAATGGAAATGTTTGAAAATTGAGCGGGAAGGAAGTAGTAGGAGGTAGTCTATCGCGCTACAAACCAAGCAAATCTAATCGCCACCTCCGAGGGCTTCTCTCGCGAGGCGGCCTTTCTCAAGTCGGCTTGTCGTTCACTCATGCTCTATTTCTCGCCCTCGCCCTACTCAGGCGGTTGCCGCGGCAAAGCGCGCCTCCACGTCCTTCCAGTTCACCACCTCGAAGAAGTTGGCCAGGTAGTCGGGCCTCTTGTTCTTGTACTGCAGGTAGTAGGCGTGCTCCCACACGTCCACGCCCAGCAGGGGGACGAAGTCGCCCTTGGTCACCAGAGGGTCCTGGTTGGCAGTGGTGGTGACGAAAATGGAGTCCTTGGCGGGGTCGTAGGCGAGCCAGCCCCAGCCGGATCCCTGGACACCAGCGGACATGGCGCTCATCTTCCCGCGCGAGATGGAGGGTGGGGGAAGGGTGGATTGGGAGACACGTCAGCGGACAGGATCATCCCATCGGAGGGGCGAGAGGGTGGGTGGGGTCTCACCTTAGTCTGGAGGGCCTCGAGACCGCCAAAGGTCTCCTCGATCTTCTTTCCGAGGGCGCCGCTTGGCTCCACGTAGTCGCTCTTGGCGCACATATTGTTCCAAAAGATGGAGTGGTTCACCTGAGGGTTCGGGGGTTGAGGGTCAGCCGGCGGACGGGGCGTGGGGTGGCGCGGGGGGAGTGGGAACAGACTACAACTCACGTGGCCGCCTCCGTTGAACTTGATGGCCTGCTGGATCGAGATCAGGCCCGCGTAGTCTCCCTTGTTCTCCATGTCGGCCTGCTTCTCCAGGAGCCCGTTGAAGTTCTTTTTTTCGGACAGGATGAGGAGGAGTCAGAAAACACAATCTCCGCTGGCAGAGGTAGAAGCTGCGCGCTCACCTTCACGTAAGTTCCGTGGTGCATCTGGTGATGGAGCTTCATGATGTCCCCGCTAATGTAAGGCTCCAGGGCGCCGTAGTCGTACGGCAAATCGGGCAAGGGCACGGCCCTGGCGCTGACGGAGCGACGGCCCGCACAAGTGGCGCGGATCCCCCTCGCCCCGGCGACCTTGGCCTTCGTCGCGCTGATTGCCTTCATTCTTCTCGGTTCTCGACTCGAACTCCTTTATTCGTTACGGTAAGTATTGCCGCGTATTGCCGCAGTTGTCGTGCTCGCTCGTGTGTCGCCGCTGTTCCAACTGTTCTGTTGTGTGCTGGGGACGTCTGGGGTTGCCTTGGTGTCCAGTCTGGGTGGTGCACTTTTTGGGTACTTCGTTCGGGAACGATTTTTTGGGTTTTCGTCGCAATAAGGGAATTCTACTCCGGCAGAGCGACGCCACCTCAATCCTTATCTGGTTCCTCAATCCAGAAAAAACAAAGATTTCCCGGAAATCTCGAGATCGGATGCATCCGCTCCACCCAAGGCAAGACGCAAGACGGTGTCGTGGACGAGAACATGACGGCCACGGTCCTCTCCTCCGCCCTTCCCGCCCGGGCCCGTGGTGCTCCCGCGTCGACGAGCGGGACGACGCCCCGCCGGCGCCTCCGGGCAGCGCTAGCGCGCCGGGGGGGCTCGACGTCCACCTCAAGCCCCCCCCCCAAGGAAGTCTTTCAGGGGCAGTTTGGCGCGTGGACCGTGGACGCTGAGGATGAGAGGGAGGTTTTTTTGTATCGTCTGGGACTGAGCGTGGCGGCCGTTAGCTGGGCGGCGACGGGTCTGTCGCTCCTTTCGCCCGCCGCCCCCGCGTGGTTCTCGGCCGCGGGTTACGCTGTCGGGAGCTTCGCCTTCGGCGGTTCTCTCGCTCTGATACACATCTACGTCACACCCGCCAAGCGGTTCCTGCAGGGCCTGTTCCTCGTTGGACTCCTCGGATCCGCGTTCATCTTCACCCGCGAGGATTGCGCCAGGTGAGAGAGACAGACAGACAGACAGACAGACGAGACAGACGAACGTGCTTTAATTTGATGGCTGACTCGTTCTCCTCTCCAGCGTCCCGGCCTACGTCGCCTCGCACCCGAGCGGCGTGTGGTTCGTCGGCCCGCTCTTCGCCAGCGTCACGGGCGTTGGGTTCAAGGAGGGCGTGTGCTACAACAAATCCGAGGCCTTCGCCCTCGCGGCGCTCACCCCGACCCTCCTCCTGGCCCACCTGACCGGATTGTTCGGGGAGGCCTCCGGGCCCGTGGAGACGTCGCTGCTCGCGTTGTGGTCCGCCGCGTTCCTCTCGTTCGCCGCATCCAAGTGGGGGCAGCCGGTCCACGAGGACATCGGCGACAAGTCCGTCTTCGAGTTCATGAAGCTGTCCGAGGAGGAGCAACAGATCCAGCTGCGCAGGCTGCGCGATCTTGGAGAGTAGATTTTGGTCAAATCGATTCACTTGTTTTATCCTTGGCTCCCTCCCCCTCGACGTCACAGGCGAAGGGCCCGGTGCAGCGCTCCGTGGAGGTCCCTCAGCAAATCGTAGGCCTTGCTCGGGAAGACCCTAGCGGGCTCAGAGGCCTCAGGGCTCAGGTTGTCCAAAATGCGCGCCGCCTCCAGGCGGATCGTCTCCATCAGCTTCAGGTGGCCGGACGCCATGGAGGCGAACTTGGACGACTCCGAGGCGGCGTGTCGCTCCGCGATCGACTCCAGGACCTGCAGGCCCGGCCCGTCCTCCCCACCCTCTCCCACCGCCTCGAGGTCCTCCCGCAGGCAGGAAACCACTTCGGCCATGGCCGCCGCCGACTCCCTCACGCCTCCAATCCTCCGCCTCTCCGACAGGAACTCGATCGCCCCGCCGCGGATCGCCTCGACAGCTTCGTGGGCCTCCCGGCGGACCTCCCAGAACCCCGGCCAGCTCCTGTCCCTCTCGTACAGCATGGCAAGGAAATCGAGCCGTTCTTGCAGGTGGCCGGATGACGGCCGTTCCAGGCGCTCCGAGGGCCCGGGCGCCCCACCCTTCGACAGCACCGCAAGCTCCCACTTCGCGCGGAGGTAGCGGTTGGCCGCCTCATCCCTCTCGCGGGCGCCCTCGGGCTCCTCCGGGAGCCCACCCTGCCGCTTTCGCTTCTGCCTCCTCTTCCTCTTCGCCCCGGCCTCCGCCCTGCTGGCGGGCGCGGCCGGCCTGCAGGCAGACCTGAGCTTCTCCTCCAGCGCCGCGACCTCAACGGCCTTGAAGGTGCGGTACGCCGCGCCGCCCACCACTTTGGCCTGGGCCTCCGCGACCTCCGCGAAGCTAAGCTCGTTGAGTAACCTCAACCCAAGCAAAAACCGGTGCCCTTCTCTCACAATAATGGGGAAGGAGCAGTGCTCGCAGGGGAAGCTCGATTCTCCAGACTCAGGAAGACTGGCCGGCACGGAGACGAGCCCTCCACAGCAATCGCAAGGGACCACCTGGCGCCCGGACTTGTCCCGAAGGCTGTAGGACGACAGCGACGCTGGGGAGCGCGAGGGGTTGCCCTGTGAGGGCGCCCGCGGCCGGTCGTTCTCCTCGTGGTCGGCCCCCGCCCATACCTCCGTCAGGGGCTCCGCCTTTTCTTCACAGAGGGTTCCCACCATGATATGGATGCCTTTAGGTGATGCGGTACTCTTGCCCCCGCGCCACGGCCCGCGCCCGCGTGCTCTAGTCGCTCCTGCCCCAGTGACAGCCAGCCTCTTCGAATTTTGGGCAAACTGGTTTCGCTGAGTGAGAGAGAGAGAGAGAGAGAGTGAGAAAGAGGAGATCGGGGGTGTGGGCGCGAGGGGAGGCGCGGGGTGTGGGTGGAATGTCGAGCGTGTACAGCCTGGAGCCCCCGACGAGGGGCAAGGTCGTGCTGAAGACCTCGCTGGGGTCGTTGGACATCGAACTGTTCTCCAAGGAGGCGCCCAAGGCGTGTCGTAACTTCGTGCAGCTGTGCCTGGAGGGGTATTACGACAAGACCGTCTTCCACCGTTTGGTCAAGGACTTTATTTTGCAGGGTGGGGATCCGACGGGAACGGGGGAGGGCGGGGAATCGATCTACGGCGCGCCCTTCGAGGATGAATTCCACTCCAGGCTCCAGTTTCGACGCAGGGCCCTCGTGGCCTGCGCCAACCAAGCCGACCAGCGCGACTCGAACGGCAGCCAATTCTTCATCACGTTGGGCAGGTGCGACTGGCTGACGAAGAAAAACACGATCTTCGGCAGCGTGGCGGGGGACACGGTCTACAACTTGATGAAGTTCAATGACCTGGAGGTCGGGGAGGGGGACAGGCCGGAGGACCCACCACAAGTGGTGAGCGCCGAGGTGGTGTGGAACCCTTTCGATGACATCGTGCCGAGATCCGCGAGGGGCGAGGGGCAGGACGGGCCCGCGCAGGAGAAGCTTAGGGACGACAGGGGGAGGGTGAGGAACAAGAACCTGCTCTCGTTCGGGGCGGACGAGGAGTACGCCGATGACGACGAGGACGAGGCCGGAGCCGGCTTCCCTTTGGCGAAGGTCAGGCGGCCGAGGGGCGAGGCTGCGACGCCGCGGGTGGACCAGGAGCCGCGGGAGCGCGGGATACCGGGCGATGGCGATGACGAGGCCCCCGGCGTCGCCCGCGGCGAGCCCAAGGCCGCAAAGGGGGACAACAGCAGCGCCTCACTGGTGGAGAGGATGATGATGAGGGCCATGGCGGCAAGGAGGGAGGCCGGGGGGGCTGAGGCGGGGGCTTCGGCGGAGGCGGCGGCCTCCGCGGCGGACGCCGATCAGGAGGCCGGGGACCAGGCGAAGGTGAAGCGGGGCCCGTCGCTGAGGAAGGCTCTGAGCGCGAGGCTCGCGGGGCCGCCTCAGGACAGGAGGAAGAGGAGGAGGGGCCTGGCTGGCAGGGAGGAGGAGACCCTCGCAAAGCTGGAGAGGTTCACCTCGGGGCTGAGGGGTAAGGGGGGGTCGACCGGCGCCGGCGAGGCCGAGGGGGGCGAGGTGGGCCCAAGGGAGGACATCCCGGCGGCGTGGCGAGTGGACGATTACCTGGATTGCGATGAAGACGACGACACGGACCTGAGGTCTCACGTGCTGCGTTTCAAGAAGGAGGAGGAGTTGGGGCCGATGGCCAGGCGAGACGACGTGGATGACTACGTCGTGGAGGACCCGCTCCTGCAGAGCGCCAAGGCCAAGGGCCGAGGGAAGGGAAAGGGGGGAGGAGAGCACCGCCAGGGACACCACCGCCGCCACCACCATGGCGAGAGGAGGAAGAGGAGCCGCGCCGGGCGATGACCTATCCGTCCGCCGGAGCTGTTTGTCCCTGCCAAGTGGTGGCCACCGCCGCGGGCGTCGTGGATGCGAGGAAGATGAGCCGCAGAAGTTGTACAAGTGTATCTGTATATCACATGAACAATCATGATGATTTCTCCCTTCCAAGACCGATTTAGAAGAAAGATCAGCTCTCTTTCCCGCCACTTCGAGGCGAAAAAGGGGAAAAAAGAGAGATCGCGGCGCTCCGCAGCCGGAGCAACGGAACCCGAAGGGCGGCAACAATGGCGGGCGTTCCACGGGACCTGGCGAGCGAGGGTGCGTATCGACCTCCCCGCGCAGCGCGACACGCCACCGCGGAGCCTCGGCGCCGCCTCCTCTTCGAAGGACGATCACCCGAGCTGACTTTGGTTCCTCCTCTCTCCCGTCCCCTCCCCCCTCCTCCCACCCTACCTTCCCCGACGCGCGCGCGCGCTGTGCAGCCGTCGTCATCCTTGACTACGGCTCGCAGTACACGCAGCTGATCACGCGGAGGTGCCGCGAGCTGTCGATCTTCTCGGAGGTCGTCCCGGGCGATACGGACCTGGTGGGTGCAAGACGCGCCCCTCTAGTCTCGTCAAGCTCGCCCGAGGTCGTGGTCCTAACGCTTTCCCCTCCTCTTCGCGCAGGCGAGGATCGCCAAGGAGTCCCCGCGGGTGGTGATCCTGTCCGGCGGCCCAAACTCCGTGCACGTCGCGGGCGCCCCCAAGGTCCCTGACGGCCTCTTCGACTACTGCAGAGAGCACAACGTCCCTGTGCTTGGGATCTGCTATGGTATGCAGCTCATGGTGCAGACCCTGGGCGGCACGGTCTCGTGCGCCTTCGAGGCCGAGGGCGGGGAGTACGGCCGCACCACGATCGCGACGAAGAACTCCAGGCTCTTCCCGCTGGAGACCTGGCCTGCGGCGGAGCAGACGGTGTGGATGTCCCACGGTGATGAGGCCACGGCTCTGCCGGACGGGTTCACCGCGGTCGCCCACTCGCCCAAGGGAACCATCGTCGCCATCGAGAACCCCAAGATCGGGTTCTATGGCCTGCAGTACCACCCGGAGGTGATGCACACGGAGAAGGGGACGGAGACGCTCAGGCACTTCTTGTACGCCATCTCGGGGCTCACTGGAACCTGGAGCATGAAGAACGTGTACGAGGAGCAGCTCAAGGCGATCCAGGCCAAGGTCGGGCCGGAGGACCACGTGATCTGCGCGCTGTCGGGCGGGGTGGACTCTGCCGTGGCCGCTACGATCGTTCACAAGGCCATTGGCGACAGGCTCCACTGCGTCTTTGTGGACAACGGGCTGCTCAGGTACAAGGAGCAGGAGAGGGTGATGGCAACCTTCAACGAGCACCTGCACTTGCCGGTGACGTGCGTGGACGCCTCGGAGAGGATGCTGACCAGGCTTAAGGGGATGGACGACCCGGAGGGCAAGAGGAAGGCCATAGGGGAGCTCTTCATCCGTATTTTTGAGGACTTTGCGAAGAAGCTTGAGGTCGAGATCGGCCACAAGCCCAAGTTTCTGGTCCAGGGCACCCTGTACCCGGACGTAATCGAGAGCTGCCCGCCGCCCGGGACGGACCTCAAGCACTCGCACAAGATCAAGAGCCACCACAACGTCGGCGGCCTGCCGGAGGACTTGCAGTTTGAGCTCATCGAGCCGCTCAGGTGGCTCTTCAAGGACGAGGTCAGGAAGATCGGCGCGCTGCTGGAGGTGCCCAGGGCCTTCCTTAGCCGCCACCCCTTCCCGGGGCCTGGCCTGGCAGTGCGAATCTTGGGCGACGTCACCGAGGGGAACGCGCTCGAGGTTCTGAGGCACGCGGACGAGATCTACACCAACACGATAAGGGAGTTTGGCCTTTACGACGAGATCTGGCAGGCCTTCGCGGTCTTCCTGCCCGTTAAGTCCGTGGGAGTCCAGGGGGACCAGAGAACGCACTCCCACGTCATCGCCCTCAGGGCAGTGACGAGCGGGGATGGGATGACCGCTGACTGGTACCCCTTTGACGGAAAGTTTCTCAAGGAGGTGAGCTCCAGGATCTGTAACAAGGTCAAGAGCGTGAACAGGGTGGTGTATGACATCACGTCCAAGCCACCGGGGACTATCGAGTGGGAGTGAGCGATCACGCAAGATAAAGAAGGAATGGTGCCCCCTTTCTTGTGTAACAATGTGTTGTGTGTTAATCTCCCTCACCCCAATGCCGCGGCGATAGCCTCCTTGACGGTCCTGACCTGAATCACCCGAATTCCCTCCACCTTGGGCGCTCCTTGGTTGCTAAAGGGAACCACGCACCTCGTGAACCTGAATTGACCACGTTAGTAAAACTTGTACGGCTTTGCCCACTGGAGGAAAAATGCAACTCACCCGACCTTCTGGGCCTCATTCACCCTCCTCTCCAGCTGGCCAACGGACCTGATCTCCCCGCCGAGGCCGACCTCGCCCACGAGGGCGGTCCCTGGGACTATTCCCTTATCCAAGTAGGACGCCGCGATGGCCACGAGCACGGCGAGATCCGTCGCCGGCTCCCTTATCTTGAACCCCCCCGTGACGTTGAGGAAGAGGGAGGTGCCGCCAACGTACAAGCCCGCGTGCTTGCTCAGCACCGCCAGGAGCATGTACAGCCTGCTGAAATTCACCCCGTTTGCGGACCGAATGTATTTTTGGTTCTCGTTGCCGCCCTGAATCTCTGAGCAGAGGGCCTGGATCTCCACCAGTAGAGGCCTCGTGCCCTCCATCGTGACGCACACGGCTGGTGCGCCCGTCCCGCTGGCCGCGGACTCCGCGAAGAACGACGAGGGGTCCAGCACGGGCTTCAGCCCGCTCTGGGTCATCTTGTTTGGTGGATGTGAAAAGAGAGAAGAAGAAGAGAGGGAGGGAGGGGGGAAGTCAGATATCACCTAGAGAGAGGGTGTTGGGCGAGGGAAAAACCTACTTGGAAGACCCCGACCTCGTCCGTGGCGCCGTAGCGGTTCTTGGTGGTCCGCAGGATCCGGTGGTGCTCGAACCTCTCGCCCTCGAGGTACAGCACTTGATCCACCAGATGCTCCAGCATCTTTGGCCCCGCGAGCTCCCTGCTCTTGGTGACGTGGCCGATCAGAAAAGTCGCGATGTCGTAGAGCTTGGCCGCCTGGAGCAGCGCGACAGCGCACTCCCTGATCTGGGTCTGGCTCCCAGGCGCGCCCTTGGCCTGCGTGAGGTAGACAGTCTGGATTGAATCAACAACCACCGCAGCGGGCTTGAGCCTCCCCATAACTGCGAGGATCTCCTCTAGCCGGCTGGAGGACCACAGATAGAGGCCGGCCTTTTCCGGGTCGACGTCGAGGCGGCTTGCCCTCAGTGCCAGCTGCTGGACGGACTCCTCTCCCGAAACGTACAGCACGCTGCGTCCCTCCGCGAGGAGGCCACTGATCTGCAGCAGCAGGGTGCTCTTCCCCACCCCAGGGTCTCCTCCCACCAGCACCATGGCACCGGGCACCAGGCCACCCCCCAGGACCCGGCCGAACTCCCCGCCCCCGTCGCCCTCGATCTTGATCCTGTACTCGTCGTCGGACTCAAAGCTGACGTCCTTGAGGAGCTGGGGGCCCGAGTCCGCGGCACCGGACACCCAAGAGAGACCCGCCGCGGTGGCAGGCTCGCCGACGGGGGCCATGCTCGCCACGGCCGCCGCCCCGGCGCCACCCCCCAGGCCCGCGTCGGGGGCCTTGGCAACGCGGAGCTGCTTCAGGGTGTTCCACGCCCCGCAGCTCGGGCACTTGCCGTGCCACTGCGCGAAGTCCTCACCGCAGTCCTCGCACACGTAGATCGTCTTGGACTTCTTCTTGTCCGCGGCCCCGCCGGCTCCGAAGTCCCTCTGGCCCACCGCCCTCGTCGCCACGCGAGGCCTCGCGCCTGCCCGC
>Ga0160423_10004393_pt1 | contig 11601 bp, 13 predicted proteins | sample CRUFie14St8metaG_FD_108191 | JGI IMG/M metagenome (GOLD analysis project Ga0160423, IMG submission 108191) | Marine microbial communities from the Costa Rica Dome - CRUD Field 142mm St8 metaG | ecosystem: Environmental > Aquatic > Marine > Oceanic > Photic zone | place: Costa Rica: the Eastern... | reverse complement strand
GCAGCCAGTCCAGAGGCGCCCAATTCCCAGTCGGCGTTGAGCCCCGCCATGCGAGAGTCTGGGGTGCGCACACCGGGCTCGGAGTTGGCAAACTTACCGAAGAAATTGTCCTCTTCAGCAGTAGCAAGGGACGTGTGATCGTCAGTGCTGCCAATCATGCCAAACGCATAGGGGTTGGCGCCCGCGGTTTTCTCGAGCGCAAGACCGCGTTGCAGGGCCGAGCGCGCGTAAGAGCCGGGGTACATGTCGGGCGTGGTTTTGGTCGAATAGGAAATGTTGTACTCATCCCAGCGCTCGAAGTCGGCAAACGGATCATCGGGCGAGAGGCTGGGATGGGTTTCGCTGTCGCCTTTGAGCTGCGTCACTTCTGCGATGGGCTCCCAGCGCATGCGCCGCTCCGCATAGTCGCTGTTAATCGCATCGCCATCGTAGGTGACGGCGTCCCACATGAGGCCGTTGCTGAGGTTGCCATTGTGGGGAATAGCGAGCGCTTCGCCGCCTGTCGTTTGTTCGTAGTCCAGAAGCGCTGCCCACAGATCCTCGGGATCGCTTGATGATTGCGCAGAGTAGGGCAGCCACTCGGTCACGACGTCGGCGTTATCTTTCAGAATGACGCAGCGGTGAAGGTTGTTGCCGTCGCGCATGGCAGTCCACTCGTAACCTGTAAACGCCGTAAAGATGCCGGGGCTGTTGAATTCATCTGCCGTGCGCGCCACGTCAGTCCAAATGGCGCTCTTCAGCTCTGAGGGGTACTTGTCTCTCTCCGGGTTTGGGTCGTTGATACTTAGGACGAATTCGAGAATGGGGTTAGTGTTGCCCACGTCAATGGGGCCCTGTTCCATTGTCTCTTTGGTGATGCTTTCTCCGTACTTTTCCTTCCACGCTCGTCCCAGTGAGGTTGCCATCAATCTCGGGTCCTGGAGATTGAACATGCGGTAGATCCCCATAAATTCGGCGTGATCGGTAACTGCCAAAAAGTCCAGGGGGCGCTTCAAACGAGCGGGCAGTCCGTTAGAGGCCATGACTTGCTCGCCTCGCGCAAATCGATAGGCGTCAGAACTGGTGAGCAAGAGATTGCCCATCGATTGGGCATCCGCTGAGATATTGGAGTGCAGGTGAAGATCGCCGAAGAACACCTGCTTGGGGTAGTCGGTCCCTACGCCGGTGGAATAAGTTTCGGTGTTGGCATGACTATTGGGTTGTGTCACGGCAGCGGCCGCTGCGAGTGCAGCAGCAAGAACTCTCAGGCGAGGCATAGTCGTACTCTTATTGTGTTTTTAGGTGCGCCAACTATAGCGGCTGCGCCCGCGAAGTCATCCCCGAAAAAGTCCCGATTTGATCGGAGGGTGTGTATAATCCGCGGCCTCGGCGGGGACCCCCGCCAGCACTTGTCTCTAGACATTGCCCCTTGGCTCGGTGGCAGAGTGGTTATGCAGCGGATTGCAAATCCGTCAACGCCGGTTCGATTCCGACCCGAGCCTCCAATACTCCAGACGACATCCCGGGTATCCCAGTCCGTAAGCCACTTATAGACACGTTCGTCCCGCAAAGGACTTCACCGAGTTTGTGCTGAGACGCCTCGATTTAAGCGGGTTATCTGTTTCTGGATTACTCGTCGGGCAGCTTCTTCATCACCTCGAACAGCGCATCCATTATGTCTGTCACGTCACCAGCTAGCTCCTCTCGTTCCGCCATTGGTGCATTGCCGAAGTCGATGGCGCCCTGAAGCTTCCGTAACATATTCATCACTTCTTGAAGTTCTGCTCTCATAATGACGGCCAGTTGTGACGATTGAGTGGGCGACTATATCAGGGGGAGTGAGGGTAACGGACCCTGTTATTGCGCTAGCGACCGGCCAGACAGTTAAGGCGGAGATTTGGTCCGTGGCTCTTACACCACTATTATCTGAAGGGTATAAGTCCTCAGGGAGCCTGACGGATGGAAAGGATCTTGATTGGTTTCATTGCCCTAGTCTTGCTGTTGATGGCCGTTTTGCCGCTTTTTGGGTTTAACCTCATCCTAGTTCTGGGACCTGCTGCTCTTAAGCCATTTGATCCGTCAGTTGAACCTATCTACTTATTCGTTGGTCGCTCAGCTGGCTTGGCGACCGCATCTTTTTTTGCGCTGAATTTCTTGCGCCATAGACGACCGCTGACAGCTGCTGCGCCTCTCCTTGTGTATGCAAACTTCACACTAATCTTCGGACTCGCTTACCTGGTGCAGACCTCTTCTTTTCAATTGATCCAATTGTGGCCAGCGCCCATTTTAATTGTGTTGAGCGTTTTTCTTTTTAAGCAGAACCAGAGAGAGTCAGCGAAAATCTTCAGCAAGGACTGGTGAGCGCCTCGAGCGCAGTCAGCCAGGGCACTGTGTCGGTTGTTCAGCAGGAGGGTATCCGGTGACTCTTATTTCACCGATGTCTGACGCGCTCGCCAGGATCATTTCCGCCTCATTCAGCAGTAACGACCGTTGCCTGCTGTGAATCATCAGGCCACTGACCAAATGCGATGCCAGTGAACAGGAATAGTACCGCCACAACGGCTACGGTTATGTACTTTGGATTGTTCATCATTCGCCCCTCAATGACACCGTTCGACGCGCTGGCTTCATTTCGTCCAGCAGCTTTTTCGCTGATCGTCGATCCCCGTGTATGAGATGTTTGACCAGCGCCGCTTTGCGAAGTTCCCCCATTCGCGGCCAAAGGTACTCCATGATTTCTGCCTCGATAACGCTTTTCTGCATGTTAGAGCCCTCCTCATCAGTGGTGCCTTCCTTGGCAGGAGTGATCGATCCTTGATGCCGATATCATTGGGGGAAATTGGGCTAATTGATTGTTCGATCGCGCCAGAGCTTTGGCCCGATGTGCCACGGCGCGGTGCGCTACTCGCTTAAAGAGACGCCTGCTTCTTTTTTTGCAGGTAAATGATTTCAGGGATCCCCAGCAGGTTGAACATGAGAAAGAACAAGAACCATTTTTTCTCATTGCGCTGCGCTGCCAACCAGCAGGCGTGGTAAGTCCAGTAGAGCTCCCACAAAGCTAACAAAATGATCAATGTCATCATCACTTGATGTTCTCTTCTTGTGGATCCCTGGCGAGCATTAGGTACTCACAGGCGTTGAGGATTGCTGCGGGGCCCGCTGACAACCCCCGCAGGTGTAAATCCGTCGGGAGTTGGCGGTGGAGCGCTCAATCTTAGTGTTGCACACCCGACAGGGTTTGCCGGCGCGACTAAAGACAAAAAACCGGGCCTTACCGTAGGTGATGCCTTGCTTTTTTAATGCGTTGTATTGGCGCTCAGGGATGGTGACACCCTTCAGGGCATAGCTGCGCTGACTGATCTGAAGCGTGGTGCGGGCGAGCTTGCCGATCTGTCCGCGGCTGAGGTCCCGCGCTTTTCGCGCGGGATGAATCCCGGCGACGAATAAGATTTCGCTGCGCAGGTAGTTACCCAACCCGGCGAGAAATGCTTGATCAAGGTACACGGAGTTCAGCGCTCTCCCTGCGAAGGCGCTGCTTTGCAGTCGATCAGCAACCGCCCGCCAGGTGAGGTCTGGGTTCAGGATGTCGGGCCCAATGCGCTTCAGAAAGGGGTGTTCCTCGATGTCTGCCGTTTTCCAAACGCTGATATCTGAGGCGCTGTAGAGCAGGGCGCTGTGTTGGTCCGTATGGATGGCCAGCCTTAGTTGGCGATTGGTTTTAGGGAATTTCCCGCGTTTCACCACGTGCCACACGCCATAGAGCTGGTTGTGTGAGTAGATGGTGTCGCCCGAGTCAAAATGCGTGAGCAGTGCTTTGCCTCGGGTCTCCAGTGCGAGCACTTTGCTGCCTTGTAGCGGCTTAGCGAAGCGCTTGAGCGGCTTAAGGCCAAATTCGAGGCTTTCCACAGTTTTATGTCTTAACACGGCCTCAATTTTGTCGGCAGCGCGTCGTATTTCAGGGCCTTCGGGCATATGTGAACGGGTTCACCTTCTTTGGTTGCGCCAGGAATCCTGAGGCCGCCGTAATCGCATGGCCCTTATCATCAACATACGTTATTCCTTGGCCTAGGGTTGGCAGATCGCTTTTCGCGGAATCTCGGCTTGCCGCTAACAGCGCGGGTGGACACGGGGCAGTTTAGTCCAAGTGACCACTGAACTGCTCTACCAGAATGCGCTTCAAAATTTTACCGCTACCGTTTCTAGGTAGTTCCTCTATCTGATGGAAAAACTTGGGGATTTTGAAGCGTGCGACCCTTTTCTCTAGCCACTCCGCGAGTAGCTCAGCAGAGGTTTCTGGTTGGCATACCATCGCACAATGGATGCTTTCACCCCACTGGTCGTCCTTGAGGCCGAAAACCGCACACTCGAGAATAGCGGGGTGCTCCACCAGCACATTCTCGATTTCTCGTGGATAGACATTGATCCCACCGGAAATAATCATGTCCTTTTTCCTATCGACGATGTAGAGATAGCCCTCATCATCACGCGTGGCCATATCGCCTACGCTGACCCAACCATTCTGCACTGATTCCGCTGTCGCATTTGGATTACGCCAGTAACCTGAAAATAGTGCTGGGCCGCGGGAGAAGAGCTCGCCAGGTGTATCCGCAGGGACTTCATTGCCCTCGGCATCTCGCAGCGAGACTTCGGTATCCACAAATGGTGTTCCTACGCAATTCTTTTTGCGGAGCTGATCCGCCGGTCGCAAATTGGTAACGATGCCGCCCTCGGTTGAACCATAGGTCTCGTGGAGTAGCCCTTCACCGAAGAAATCGATGATTTGCTCTTTGAGGGGCTGCGGAAGCGCCGAAGCATTCGAGATGATGGCTTTGAGTCGGTGTTGGCCTCGATGTCGCTCGAGAATATCCGGTGGAAGGTTAAAGATTTGTCTGAAGTGAGCGGGCACCATGAAAACGCCGTCAGCTTCTTTACGCGCCAGCGCGCTGATAACTCGCTCTGGATCAAAGTCCGACATGAGTTCTACTGTCCCACCAAAAAATAAGGGGGCAAAACCAAAGGCAAAGCCTGCGCCATGACACAGTGGTGCTATCGCTAAAAAATGCGAGTCGACGGAGAAGCACTGATATTCGGCAGCCATCCCGTAGAAGGTCATGGCTCTTGCGCGGTGTGAAATCATGACCCCCTTGGGTAAGCCCGTCGTGCCCGAGGTATAGGGGATGGCGAATATATCCTCCTCATCGAGGGCGATCTGTGGGCAGGGCGGGGCCTCGGGTAGCGCGTCCGATAGTTTGTGGCTGGGTATACCTGGAGGCAGAAGGTGCGAGCACTCTTCATGATAAAAAATAATTTGAGTACCCGAATCGGCTGAGATTTGCGCTACCTCCGCGGCGGAAAGGCGATAATTGATCGTCGCGATGCCAATGCCCATTTCGGAGAGGGCGCTAATGTACTCAATGTATTCAATACAGTTGGGCGACAGAATGCCAACGACGGCGCCGCGCTCTGGTCCCCATCTGGTATGGGCTAGCGCTTTGATTCTGTCCATCTTTTCTGCGAGTGCACCGTAGGTCACGATACGGTCTTCAAATCGCAGGGCTGTTTTACCTGGCGTGCGGCGTGCCGAGGCCCTTAGCCCGCTGGTAATAAGTAATTGCCGAGGGTCGATTTGGGTCACTCGTCAGCCTCTAAACGAAAGACTTTGACGGCATTGCCTCGCATGATTTTCTCGAGACTCTCAGGTCTCAACGCATGTTCGTGAATCTCACTTACCGCGCGCTCGGGGTCAATGACAGGCCAGTCAGTACCAAACATGACCTTGTGGCTGCCGTAGCTGTTCATGTAATGCTTGAGTGAGGCGGGAAGATGCTTGGGAGCGTAGGCGTCTATGCCGATGTAAACGTTCTCGTGCTTCCATGCCATGGCAATCATCTCATCAGTCCATGGCACGCCGATGTGTATGCCGATCAGAACAAGATTTGGGAAATCAATCGCAACCTGATCAAGCAGTATGGGCTTCGCCACAGAGGGGAGTCGCACGTCTTTCTGGTAAATCAGGTTCTGGCCTACCTGCATCATGATGGGGATGCCTAACTCCTCGCATCGTGAGTAAATGGGATAGCACAGGGCGCTGTCCGGCGGCATGCGAAACCAATGCGGATAAAAGTGGGCGCCGACAAAGCCCAATTCCTTTACCGCGTGGTCAAGCTCTTTCAGCTGCTGGATGCCTCGCGTAGGGTCGACGCCGGCCAGCCCAGAGAATCGATCAGGATAGGCGTCACAATATTGGGCAATCTGTTGGTAGGGAATCTCAAAGCTCCCTTGCCACGCGGGCTCGCCAGCGCGAACGGCTATCAGCAAGCTGCGCTCAATCCCTGCCGCGTCCATTTTTCGCAGGTAATCCTCGATCGTGACGCCGCCCCGCATCTCTTCTGGCATGCGTACTTGTGCCATGAAGTTGGCGTCGAAGCCGGTCTGATTGTTCTCCACCTCCTGAGGGGTGAAGGCATTGACTACGATATCGATGGCGCCCGCCTTAGCCATGCCTGTGCTCCTCCTTTTTATCTCTCGCAGCCGTCTCAATCGACCGGATTCTTGCTTTTTTCAAGGGAACGGTCTTCGCCGTGTCGCTGCCATCAGCGCATCACGCCGCAGAGGGTTCAGATGTCCACCCAGCCACTATGTCATCCAGAGTGACTACGTGACCAAAAAGCATGCCCATCGATTTTAGCGCCACCTCATGTCGATCATCCTCGTACTCGGCCACTGCATCGCGCACGATAAATGTTCGATAATCCCTCTGACTGGCGTCTCGCACCGTGGTCTCAACACAGCAATTTGTGGTGACGCCGCACACCACTAGATTCTCTATGTCGAGGTTCTTTAGGGTGGCGTCGAGGTTGGTTCCAAAAAAAGCGCTGGGTCGATTCTTGTCAATAATGAAGTCCTGAGGGGCCGGTGCCATCTCCGGGAGAATGTCGGAGTCCCATGTGCCGGCGATGAGTGTTTTTCCATCGCGCAGGTCAGGTAAAAGCTCATGAGCCATTAAGCCGCCGTCAAGATAGTCCGGGCGATACACATAACGGGTGTAGATGATCGGCACCTTCGCCGCGCGGGCTGCGCTAACCAGCGATACGCAACCGGCAATCGCCGGGCGCAGCCGAGAGGCCGGGAGGCCTATGGCAGTGACGGATCCTGCCTCGTCACAGAACCCGTTCTGCATGTCGACGACTATCAGTGCGGTTTTTGCTGAACGAATTCTCATATTGCGTGGCTCTTGGTCGTTACCCGATGAACTGACTCGATCAAGGTAATTACACGTTCTTTTCCGAAGCTCATGTTACCCGACCCATTTCTTGATTGACGAGTATCGACTGACTAAGCACCCGGTGGCGATAGGGTGAGGCCAAAGATGGGTGCTCTTGGGGCTCCCGGACACTAGTGGTCAACATACTCGACAGTAGACTTTGGCTGTCGGTCTACCACCAGTTTCAAAATCTCGGGGCGCGCGTAGTGACCCGTCCCATCGAGCCATAGCTTTGCGCTCTGAATATCCGCCAGATTAATTTCCGCCGTTACCAACTGCTCATCCTCGCCAGAGACCGGCGGCACGACGTCCCCGGAAAAGGGGTGAATGATGGCACTCCAGCCGCCACCGGCAAATAGCAATTCCTGCGGCCCCAATGTGTCATCGAGAAATTGCAGCATTTCTTGCGTGACCGGGCTCGACGCTGAGATAACAAAACAGCCACCCGTTAACGCGTGGTTTCTCATCATCGCTTCAATTTGGGTGTTGGCGATGGCGTCGAATCCCGCCATGGTAGATAAGCTGGGCCACAGCGCTGCATGAATTTCGGGCTGTTGCTCAATCACAGCCTGTCTCGCCAAATTCATGGTGTGCTCCCAACAGCAGAGTGCGCTGACGCGGCCTGCCGGAGTGAGCGGTGCGATAAGAGTTGATCCATCGCCCTGGCCCCAGATGTATCTCTCTGCATAGGTCGGTTGGAGTTTTCGGTGCACGCCCACTACGCCGTCCTCCGGCGTGATAAAAACAGCGCTGTTGTGGCAGGTGTGTCCCTCCACGCGGCGCTCGCTAATACCGATCACAATCGAGACATTCGCTTCGCGGCAAGCATCAGCTATTAACTGGATCTCTGGTCCGTCGATCGTGACCGACTCACGCTGGTAGCGCGTATTGACGTCGGCTTGTATCAGAGGCGCGTAGCAGTTAATCCAATAAGGAAACCCCGGCAGGAAAACCTCTGGGAAAACCAGCAGCTGCACTCCTTCGGCCCCGGCTTTGGTGACCCAGTGAGCCGCTTTCTCGGCGCTGGCGGTTTTATCCATGAAGACGGGCGCGATGTGCGCTGCGGCGACTTTGGCTGTGTGTGTCATTGAGACCCCCTGCCTAAAGTGACCAGTGTATCAATCTCCGCACAGAGTGAATCACGGTTGGCAGGTGACTGCTGAAAGCCCCTCTCGGTAATGATACGAGAGTCCCCAATCGCAGTTTGTGTTGCATTTTTGCCGGCGCATCTCCCTCTTATGCAACGCACGGCATGATTAACAGTCTTTGCCCGTTGGTTTACTGTATCAGCGGGAATTCCAAGCTAAGGATAATAACGATGAGATTACTGATACTACTTTTAGCAACCACACTAGCCAGCTATGCCGCGGCCGATAATCATGGCGGTCAACCGGCAGTTGGAGAGGGCGCTTTTGTCACTCTGATGGTGCAGGCGAAAGACCCCGATGCCTACATTGAGGTGATGAAACAAAATACCGCCCCTTTTGAGGCACTCGGCTCCTCTGTTGCGGGGGTCTGCGTGACAAAGACGGGCGCTGATTACCCCGGTCAGATGTTCGTCTGGAATGCCTTCGACTCGGTTGAGCAGGCGATGGCAGCCACTGATGCCTATGATCCAATGAATGCGCCTACCGAGCTGGCTGCCATGCGGGAGGTGAAGTACAACGCGATCTTCAAACCGCTCAAACCCTTCAAGCTTGCGCCAGGCTCTGAGCGCCTGTGGCGTTTGAATATCGCGCCACAAAATGTCATGCCGTTTGTCGGCAAGATGACCGAACTTGAGGCCGCACTGCGAGCGGCAGGGCATGACATGAACGTCGGCGTTTTTCAGCCGCTGGGTGGAGGATCGCATGAAACTATTCACCTCAGAGCCGTAAGCCCTTCGTATGGCGAATCAGGCAAGGTTATCGATGAGGCCTTCTCGGGTGCGGCCTGGATGAGTATCTGGGGTGCAGCGATGGCGTTGGTCGATGAGGTGGTGACTGACAACTTTGAACGCTGTCAGGTCATTTACACGGCTGATTCCTAATGACTTCGTCAGGGGGAGCGGTGGCCCGCTCCTCCTGATTTAAGTACTGCCTTTTGCTTATTTTGTCAGGTCAGTGTAAACGCGGTTCACGAATCCCAGTGAAGCTGATTCGGGGCCGTAGATGGCGTCAAAGTCCGCCGTGGGAGCGGCCGCGCTGATCTCTTCGAGGGTCTTCCCCTCGTCAATCATTCCTTGGATGCGTGCTCGCACCGTGCGCAACATGACGAGGTACTGCTCTAGCCGCGCGGTGTCCGTTACGGGCCCATGACCGGGGATAACCACCGTGTTCTCATCAATTTGTGCCAGCGTTTCCTCGCAAAACCGGATCATACCGTCGATGCCACCACCACTCCCCACGTCGACGAACGGGTAGCCTGAGTTATTAAAAACATCCCCAAGGTGCACAGCGTTGTGTCTCCGAAAAAACACCGCCGTATCGCCATTGGTATGCGCAGGAGAAAAGTGGCGCAGCTCAATCTCCCCTCCGTTGAAGTGCAGAGACATCTCCCGCTGATAGGTGAGTTCTGGCAGCGCCGCTTCCGGGTAGGGTGCTTGTTGATATTGGGCGATCACCATATTGATGATGCCGCCTTCGGCCATATCGGATCGCGCATTATCATGCGAGATGATGGTCACTCCATCCGGGCCCAGGGCATTGTTGCCGTCTGCATGATCAAAGTGCCAATGGGTATTGACCACATAATCAATATCACCGCTGCCTAGCTCAGCGATCGCGGCTTTTATCTTGTCAGCCAATTCCGGCAGTTGATCGTCGACGATCAGGACGCCGTCTGTTCCCACCGACACGGCGATATTGCCCCCCAAACCGAACAGCACATAAAGGCCGTCGGCGATTTTTTCTGTGCGAATCTCGGCCGTCTCGACGTCCCAGTCAAAACCTTCCAGCAGGGCCTCTCGTTCCAGTGCGTTGCGTTCTTCTGGAAGATGTTGATGCGCCAGAGCGGCAGTCGCTAATAAAAGCGTCGAGAAAACAAACGTCGAAGCAGCATTAATGGGTTTGAGGCAGCTCATAAGCGGGTGCTCCAAAAAAGAAAGGTCAGTGTCCGGAAACATTACCGCATTGTGCTTACGGCGCTAACGGCGATGAGAGCCTTTGCCATAGTAGTCGCTGGCACCGATTTATGATTCCGCCTCTGAGTTGGCTTATTTATAAGATCATGAAGCGGACGGCTGGTTTTTGACGTTGTCGATCATGACGCCGACCTCGGGCTTGTATTGGCTGATCTCCTCGCCAGTGAGTCCTTGTAGCTCGTAGGGTAGCACCAGCCAGTCTTCAGTGGTGTGCAGGAAATAATCGGGCGTTCTACCACTCTGATTTTTATTCGGTTTGTAGTAGGGCACGGCAACGCGCACTTCCTTGGGCATGTTCCGCTTACATTTGCGCTCAAGTCTTTGCACCACAGCTTCAATGTTGTAGCCCGAGCTCAACACATCGTCGACGATCAGAAGCTTGTCTTCTCTATCAAGGTTTTCAAAAAGATACTGCAGGCCATGGACCCGGATGCGCTCGGGATTGTCGATCAGCTCCCCGTAACTGGGCTGCCCCCGATAGGAGGTGCGGATGGCGATATGGTCGGTTTTGACGCCGAGATACTGTAAACACTCCTGAACGTAGATGCCCACTGTGGAGCCGCCGCGCCAAATGCCCACAATAAAATCTGGGCGGAAGCCGCTGTCAAAGATCTTCACCGCAAGGCGGAACCCTTCCTCCAGCAGTTCCTCCTCTTCAATAAATCGCTTTTTCACGTTAACGTCGTGGTCAATTACTGAGCTTCCTGAGACGGTGACTATACCCTCTCTTTAACGAGAACTTCGAGACGATGAGCGAAAAACAATACCTCTCTGCTGATGAGTTGCTGATACATTCGTTTCAGCTCGCAGAGCGCGTTCTGCTGAGTGGCTTTGAACCTACCATGATCATTGCTATCTGGCGGGGCGGGGTACCCATCGGGATCGCGGTTCAGGAGTTTCTCGCTTTTTGTGGTGTGGAGACTGACCACATCGCCATTCGGACTTCGTCTTATGATGCGGCGATTGATCAGCGTCTGGGCGGCATACGAGTACATGGCCTCAACTATCTGGTTAAAAATGTCACCGCTGAGGATCGGCTTTTGATTGTCGATGATGTCTTTGATACGGGTCGCACCGTCGATGCCGTGATCGGCCGCCTCAATGAGCTGGCCAGACGCAACACGCCCGCCGATATCCGTGTGGCGGTGCCCTATTACAAGCCCAGCCGCCGCGAGGTTGATCGTATCCCTGACTATTTTCTCGAGGAGACCGATGCTTGGCTCATGTACCCCCATTC
>Ga0160423_10004391_pt1 | contig 11605 bp, 6 predicted proteins | sample CRUFie14St8metaG_FD_108191 | JGI IMG/M metagenome (GOLD analysis project Ga0160423, IMG submission 108191) | Marine microbial communities from the Costa Rica Dome - CRUD Field 142mm St8 metaG | ecosystem: Environmental > Aquatic > Marine > Oceanic > Photic zone | place: Costa Rica: the Eastern... | reverse complement strand
TCTCGCTACTGGAGGCATTGAATGGAGACCTAGGCTCGGCAGAATGTGAGTGGGAGTTGACGGTCGTTTCGAAAATTACTGAATCAAGAAGAGACATAAGTTTCGTAGCCCCTTGTGAGGGGGATATGACGATAGAGGGCGAGGCCATCAGGATGGTTCTTCCCGGGGACTCATTGTCCGATCTGAATGTTTCAGGGCACGACTCCCTGCCGCTATTCATGATAAGTAAAGCCGAGTTGAGGATTTCGTTCGTCCATTCGCAGACCGAGCAAGTCCACTCCATAAACATGGAAATTAATGCGACTTTTGTCGAACACCCCCCCTCATCGCTTAATCTCCCTGTTGGTATCGCTTGCGAGAAAGCAATACTGGATGGCGATAAATGGCTCGAGTCTTCAATAGACTGGGAACTTCTCGAAGAATGTCTCTCAATTTCTAACTCAGAAGATCACCTCACTCACGCAGGATTCCGGTTGAAGTGGAAAGAGCCTCTGAACCCCCTGCTTGAAGAATCGGTAATCGTAATCTGCCCATTAGGGGAGTTGCCAGACAGCTTCCTGGGCTGGTGGATGGCGAGTGGAAATGAGAGATGCGAGGTCATTGGAGAGATGCCTGATGAGAATGAAGAATATACCGTTGCAATATTTGAGGCCATAGGTTGCACACTTAGGTGCACATTGTCTGATTTTTCTGCAGAGAAATCTCAAATTTTCAAGGTGGATGACCTTACGCTGGTCTTGAATGAGGGGAGGTTCGCTGACCCAGGACTTGACCCGAGCTGGGTCAATCAGGCAATTGTCGCCATCCTATTCATTACAATGATGACTCTCATCAGGAGGTTGGTGACAATCGGAAGAGAGGACCTTTACACCCCCCTCCCCCTCCCCCCTCCCCCTCCTCAATATGGAAAATCTGCAATGGAGAGCAATCAGGATAGCGATAGAGAGCATATCAGTCCAACGAATATGGATTACGAATCGATGACTGTCGCCGAATTGAGGGGAGTCTTGAAAGATAGAGGGTTAAAGCTCAGCGGCAGGAAGGCAGAAATCATCCAGCGTCTTGAAGATCACGACCACCCCGGATCAACGACTGTAGAAACAGAGACGCCCATGGAAGTCGAAATAGAAGAGTTCCTATCCAGATTGTGACCGCATTCGCAATCACGCCCCATTTTGGACTTGTCCAGTGCCCGGATTGCTCGGTGAAACTCCCCGAGGAGTCCAAAGAAGACAATGAAAAGCGCGATGAAATAAAAGATACAGTTCATTCACTGGAAAGAGCCATGGCAACCTAAATAAGTCAAACCAATACCTAAAACACTATGGAAATTGAATTAAACATGCTGCTGCTCTATCTCTCGGTGGCTTTTATTGCCGGGTTTGTGCTTTCTAGATTGATTAGATCCTACACAGAAAGGAGTCCAGATATTATGACAAGAGGCACGATGAAGGGTTATGGTCTCCCATTGGGCGATAAGCGATATTCACATATTTTCAAACACGACAGGGCAAAGAGAATTTCCGTGGCCAAAGAGCTGCTTGCAGAACTCATTCCGTTGCTCAAGGAAGATGAAATGAAGATTCAAAAGGCAATGGACAACATGAATTATACCCAATCAGATATGAACGTCGAACAGCAAAGAATCCGAGAAATGAAGACTGAGGGTGAAGAGATTGCCTTCATGAAAACCCACTTGACATCGTTTCTCGCAGACCTGAGGATGGAAGGAGAAAGATTAGGAGCCGCATTGGCCAGCAAAACTATGATCTCAAATCAGATTCTGTTCCTAGAACAGGTAGAACAGGGCCACGAAAGGAAGGATGTCAAAGCCATATTGGCCGGAACCCCCTTCAAATCAATCAATGAGGAGATGCTGGTAGATCAGGCAATAAACAAATTAAGAGAAGCACTTAATTTGGATAAAAAGGATGCGAAAGAAACATCTAGAATGTGGCTAGAGACCAAGAGATGATTGCAATGAGTATTCTCAATGAAGAGAATCTGAAAGCCATCAACGAACTTGTAAAAACATGCATATCCGAATTAGAGAAAATAATTGATCAGAGTTAGGGACGTTTTGTTTTGATAGGCGCTCGTGAGCTATATGATATCTTGGGGCAGAATGCTCGAATGAACAGGATGGCTTCGTCAGTAATCAATTCAATAAACAAAAGACATATGAAAATGGAAGATATGGCTGATCAAAAAGCAATAAGATACGGAGATTCTGCCATATTAGAATATATCCAAGAAAGAGTGAAAGTGGAGGCTAGCATTAGAATGCATGATGAGGGAATAAGGCACCTAAGGTTCTCCAAAGAGGAGTGCCCGGTGACATATGACCTAATCGTCGCAGGCAATTTTTCACTAGAATTCAAAGAATATTGAGGGGTCTATTTTGGATCAGACTGATAAAGAAGGTATCAGAAGCACCGATCTAGCATTGGGGAGATCGTTAGCGGAAGATCTTTCTACCACTTTCACCATTCCTGCGTTAATCTTTCAAGTCTCGATTGTAGTAGCACTTTCATCGAAAGCAATATCATCTGAAATTGGCGATAATACTCTATTTTCTTCATGGGGCCCTGCACTACTTCCGATTATCGTGTGGTTCGCCTGTGAAAGAATTAGGCGAAATAACAACACTAGGTACTGGATTCAATTATTGCCCCAAACTTCCATTGCCTTAACTGTGGTGGGATTGATCTTCCTTGCAGTATTCTACATGTGGGATGAGGGTGCCCTATTCCCCCTTTCCTTCATGATACTAATCATCTCCGCGTCGATGATGATTGTCTCGGTAGCAGATAATCTGGATGACTCCGGATTCGACTGGGGGGGGTTGGTTAGCTCACTGATAGGCGGCGTCGACTCCGGAGTGATGGCAGTAGTCCCAATGGCCGGGGGAGACGAAAATGGATCTAACATTGTATTCAAAGGGGCTTCTAGGATAAAAAGAAACCGCGTGATAACTGCGAGGAAACCGAAATACTCCGCCTTGGAATACAGGACCAGGAAGTTAGGCTATCTTCTGAGGGTGGGGGGAAACAGCAGAATTACAGAATGGACTCCTGCTACTACAGCCGGTTTGTACGAGTATGCTTCTACCGGCTTCAGCATCGGGGCGGCGAAGAAAGTAGAAACCCAGTCACTTGCTACTTTGATGCTGGCATATCTATCCGAAGCCGGTCGTTGGGAAGTTTGCGGGCTTCCAACATTATCATCGGGAGAGGCGAACGCGAAAATTGAGAATCCGGAAGAAGGAAAGCCGCCAATTATAGTCAGATACAAATGGACGGAGGAGGAGTTACAGGAAACCTCCGCAATGATACTAAGAAGTGTCTCAGAGGGAGCCAATCGCGAGACCCTTCTATCAAACCTACGTAGGGCTACCGGGGCACCAAAAAAATCGAAGCGTTTACTGGATATGGACGGTGACGGTAAAGTCGACTGGGCCGACCTTTTTTACATTCTCGACCAGAACAAAGACGGAAAGGTCAGCCCCCAAGACCTGTTCTTCGCATTGGGTCTTGGAGGGACTAGGCAAGATGGGCGTTTGGCAATAAAAGAGGCTGCTGGACTAGTTCTGATAGGGAATGGACAATCCTCAATAATCAACAAACACCTTTGTCTAGCGTACTTAGTTTGCCTTTCTTCAATTTCTAAGACCGATAGAGGGGGCGTTTCATTGACGACATGGAGGGAGATCTGCTCATTCTTCCCACTATTAGCAAACACGATCAGCGATAAAATCGAAAAATCTACCGAAGATACACAAGATGAGGGCGGTACGGACGCGAATTTTGGAGACCTCGGGATACAAAGAAAAGAGACCAATACCCCGTCTGATTTATGGAAGATCCAGCCCGAGATTATTGTGAATTACCAGACAATGGTAAGTGATGCTGGTGCAGGGAGAGTGAGGCCGGTGGAGCAGTTCGCCATGAAATATGATGCTCTTTTATTCAAAGTCTCAGATAAAACAAGAGTGGCATTAGACAAATTTTTCGATGAATGCCTCGCCTTAACTACCAGTCTGATGGTTGACAGGATAGACACTGAGCCATTTGGAATCGAAAACAGGGAGCTTCTCGAGAAGAGGAAGGGGACCGTGATCGCTGCCTCCCTTATTTTGGAAGTATTGAATGATTACTTGGGTTATTTCGGTAAATAGAGGGTCTGCCATGAGTGTCCTAGAATGCAATATCGATCGTTTCGGGAGATTGGTCTCGGAGTTATTTCGAGCAAAACTCAGAGCATCTTTCAACTCAAAGGACTTCAAGCCATATGCTTCCAGACATTCCTACTTCAAAGCCCTGGAGAAACGACCCATCCTCACTGAAATACCCAGACGAAAGGGAGCTGCCTCCAACGGCCGCAACCAGGATATCGTGGAAGAGGAGGCAAGATTTGATGCACGTGGAATGATGACGAAACTGACGCCTTGGCATTCTTCTGTTTTTTCACTTGATTTCTCCCCCATTGGCGATGAGAGGTTTGGGTGCACCAATAATTCCTTGTTGGAGGATGAGGGGGAGAGGACTTTCTATGATTTGAAGAGAATAGTCACGGATTCACACACTATCGGGCAAAAATTAGCACCTTCGTGCAGATCCTGTGTTTTAGATAGACACAGTGAAAGTCTGAAAATTTCGGATAAAGTTCGTACAATCAAACAATTCGTGCCCGTGGATTGTGCTCTAAAACCCATGAAGTCCCAAGGCTTGGGAGCGCAAATGGAAGTGAGTGTTAAACCCCGACATAGCAGAGGTGAGACCATGATTTTGGTGGATGATTTGAGACTTGGCGAAGGCGTATTGAGCGAGTTCAGCCATCCAGACATAGAAGGTTCAGAAATCATGCAAACACAGTCCAATAGCCAAAAGATTACAGTCAATTTCGACAAGATCGATTACTCTGGAATGTTCGAAGTCGCACAGATTTGGAAGAAGAGAGGTTACAGGGAAAATCTATTTTTCGGATTTACGGATAAATCTCGATCAAATACCGAGGAGGGAGGGGAAAGGCTGGCAATCAGCCCGGATTTAATGGCAGAGTCATTAGAACAAATCCTGACTGAGATCAGAAAGTATTGGAATCCAGCGCTTTATCCCGGGCCCGAGCTTTTTTTGCAAAGGGACCTGTCACCTAGAATCGGAAATGACATGTTCAGGGAGCGGAAAGAGTACTGGGAGATCCAATACCTAAAAATGAGTGAGGAAACAAAGAACATCCTTGAAGCCGGCTTGAGTGATACGATGTTGACCCCGATCTTGTTGGACGAAAAGGGAGTGGGAAAGATCGCCATTCATCTTGATAATACTGAAATCTGGATGTGACATTGTGGATTTAGGAAGGACTGGTTTATTTCCCTTGATGCTCTTTTGCATTGTGATTGTCTCTAACATCCTCCATCATGAACCCCTTGAACCAAAAGCCATTTTTCTTGTAAGAGGTATCGTTATTCTACTTATTTTCGTTTGGGTGATGTACAACTCTCCAATTATTTTCAAACCCTTTGGGGATGAGGGAGGAGGGACTCTACCCTTCATCTGGGGGATAATGGGAATTATCGGAGGAATCTTCGTTGCGAGGGCTGCCCTGGTCCTAGAATTTCAAGGCGGCTCAAGAGGCCAAGATTTGATCTATTTGACCTTCTTTTATTCTGTTTGTATAATTCTGTTGGCACAGCCAATAGCCAAGACTCTCAAGAAAGGTAGAATGGTGAGCAGCAGAGACCGGCTTGAGAAGGGGACCTGGGGTTTCAATGACTACGAGAGTTGGTTGAAAAAAGATGAATCCCTTGTTTTAGACAAAAGAGGGGAGACCATAGCCAAGAGACTTCGAGATAACGTGCTCTATCTCATAGATTCTGACGAGGATATCGGCTCGTCAGGAAAAAAAGAAACATATGCCATGGGAAAATGGCTACGGGTGGAAATCTCCAGTTTTGCATTAAGAAACACTGAACACCTGCCTCAAAGGTTGACCGGCAGGATCGAAACTCAAAAATTTAGTCATATTGATGTTGTTGATTACATCACTAGAGAGGTTTCTGAAGAGTTCGAAAATAAACTATTGATCAACGCAGCTGAGGGTACCGAAAAGTTCAGAGGGGTCAGAGATGGGGGTGTACATTTAGTCAGGAATCTAATTTCCCAACTAGGACTCCATGATGAGATCAGGGATCAGAGAATAGGGTTAGAAAATGGAGAAGAAATACTGAAGAGGCAAATGGCGATATTCACACACATATTCTGTCTAGTTTTCAGTAGAAAAGTCGGACGCAGGGATTCAAGAAAATCGATTGGGATGGCTGAAGGAAAGATGATAGTCAGGGGTCTTATGCAGTACTTAATAGAGAAAAATGGTGAATTTGCAGATGAGTCCGAGTCGATCTGGGAGATATACCCCAGAGTGGTGAGTAGCCCTCCTAGTGTTGGGGATGAGACAGTCAAAGATATCGATGATTTTTTGCAGAAGATTCCTCTGCTGGATCTTGGGATAAGTAGGCTAGATCATGGCATAGATCAGGGCACATCCGTGGTGGATGATAGCCCCTTGTCATCATTCGTCTCAGCATGCTTAGATTTTTTCCATGAAGGTAAGAGAAACCAGGAGGTTTGATTGATTGGGCTATGTTAAATTCACAGGCGCCGGGGGAGCCCAAGAAATTAGACCCGAGGGAAAGAAAGTTTTCTTGTCTGAACATGTAGATGATCTAGAGGCAGCACTTGGACTATCGGTAAAGATTGGAAAAAATGGTTTGATTCAAGCCATCGCAGAGAAGAATCAAGGACGGGAACATCGTAGAACAGAGTGCCTTTTTAACAGCGAATTAGATGTGAATAAAGAACAGTGTAAATGGTGCAGGTCTAACAGGATATGCTCCATCAGGGAAGGGGATGAATTCACTGGCAGAATTGAGATCCAGATGATTGATGTCGCGGATAGCGATCAGAAATTACTGAGAGGGGTCCTTGAAAATCAATTGTTCAACTACGAAAGTGGCTTCGAATTCAGAGGTGGGTGGGCATCAGAGAATTTATCCAGTTTCTTGTTCAACAGTAAAAGCCCCTTTGTTTTCTCGGAATCTAGCGAATTCAAGAAGAAGATGATAATTCAACCGCTACATCACGACCGATTAATACAACCTATTTCAGGAAAAACTTCGTCTCAAACGTCGAAATTCCCATTTTCTCCAAAATTAGCCTACAGCCCGACATTGCGGAGATATCTGACAATCTTTGAGTTGCAAATATTGAATGCGCTTTGGAAGGGGAGGACGAGGGACGTGAGATATCGAGAAGGCCCACCAACTTGCAGAGACTTCTTCAGAGTGGTGATGGAAGAGGCGGGCTCCGGTTTTAGACTTAAACGAGAAATAGAATTCAGAGTCAGAGAAGAGTCAGGCTCCCCAGACCATATCGGGCTGCTCATGAAAAGGGGTGGTGAGATGATTATGTCGGTTTGGAATGACTGGGAAGAAGGGGTGGAAGTAGATTTCTTCGAGGGATGGGGCAGGGCAGATTATGAAGATCCATTGGGTAGAATAAAACAAGAGTCTCTTCGATTTTTGGAGGATTTGTCCAGATCCATGTTAGATTCCGAGGGAAAGTTCAATGAAATCCTGGATGATGTTAAATTCATAGAGTCGCGATCGAATGGCATCATCTTCCAACGTGAAAGGAATGTGATTCCTAATTCGGCACACATCGGATCGAGGATTCTTCGGGAAATATACTTGGAAGGGCTCACTGACAATTACGTCCTCATAGATGGGGAGAATTATCACGCATCTGCACGCACGCCATTTTCTATTCCTCATGAGAATCTAAATGCGGAGTATTATTTTGACGCACAGAAGCAGGTTTTTTCGATTGCCGACTCACCGGGAAACACGGATGTTCTGAAGATACTTAATTCTGAGATTAGCAAGCGGAGAGATGATGCGACAATTTTCGACTCCAGAGAAATCACGAGTATTGCAAAAGATGGGGAAAAGGGATATTTGCTATTCGATGTTTTTGAATATCAATCGGCTGGACACTTCCACGATTGTGCCAGGAAGCAACAGCTATCCAGCGACTACAAAGATTTACTCGGATTCTTCAATTACTTACGAAGCATCGGCGAAAGAGGAACAAAAAGTGAGGATAATCGGATAAAGAATCTTGGAGAAGAATTTCTGGAGAAGGTGAGGCCCGAGCTTCTGGCCCGGGAGCCAGACCCGCTGAAGATAATTGAATCAATAACTCGACAGGAAAGTGGGAAATTTAGAGAGTTCGTCAAATTCGAAAGAATAGATGACCCCCTATCGCCGTTCATGACAGAAATAGTAAAGTTCGTCGACCATTCTGGGGCAGAGAAGAATACAATCGAGTTCATGAGGAAGATAGAGAAAACGGATTCTGAATTTCGAATATCTGCTTCAGATGTCAGAGGCAAACAGAAACGGAGAAATTTCAAGATTTCTAGCGACATAAAAAAGTTTGATTGGCCGAGAAGTGTCAGGCTCTATCTTCAAAATTGTCTCTCCTCGGAGTCCCACAGGAAAATAGAGGAGACACCGATCATCGGAGCATTGTATCTCTCTTCAGCTGTTAGGAATAAGGTATACGAATCCCCAATTACAGCTAGAGAGGTTGTAAAACTGCTAAGAGAACGAGCGTATTTTTCTACTCTCTTCATCGCAATGGAATATGAAAAAGAACACTATAGTCACATGAAAGATTTGGGCAGGATTCGGCTCAAATCAGGCGGAGGATCCGAGGAAGACATGATTTTCTGGAATACTTGCCGTTCTCCTATCGAGTCTAGGAATAGAATGTTCGTGGAGGTCCACTGAATCATGAGGAGGCAACATAGATCGCTTCTTTTACATATGGTACTAGCATGAGCAATCATGGCATCAGGAGAGGATGGCGCCCCAAAGCCGGTTCAGATTAGGAGAGACTGGTTAAAACTTAGACTGCATAAAGACAAATACAAGGGTCTCGCATCTAAAATTTCTAAATGGGGGGACAAACCAAATTCAAAGCTCTTTCCAGTTAGCAAGGTGTTCAGGGCCCAACAAAAGGCCTTCAAAACACTAAGCATGGAAATCAGAGAGGAAGAGGGTCACGAACTGAGTGAATTAGTCGGGATGTTGAGGGACTTCTCTATGCCCCAGACATTGCCGTTGAGCGGACAAGATATAGTACTCAAAGACGTTGATAGAGATTCGCGTCAGTGGAGCATTAAGGCGAAGCCTTTTGGAGATAATCCTAGCAAGGACTTCCCTGAAATCAGAGATTTCTTTTCACAACAATTAGAAAGCCATTTCCAAATCCACAGAAACGGAGGCGAGGACCTACCGGTCCATTGGACTGAGTTGCTAGTCTATCTCAAAGCATTCTCCCTAATTCACAAAATGAGCGATAGAATCGGAACCGACTTGCTTCAAAAAGACCCTGTGAAGAAGAAGCATCTCTGCGGGATGATTGACGAACACTTCCTCAGGTGCATCTTGTCCTTGGAAACTCTTCATGCAGGAGCAGTGTTGGAAGCCCTGTTGCCAAACATAAAGAGAATCGAGGATGTTGCCAAAGAATTCTCTCGCATCTCAGACAGTATCTTCGACAAGAATTTGGCAGTAGGCGATCAATCTGCTAAAATTGAAGAGGCCTCCAGGTCACTATTCGAGAGTATCGATAGTAACCTCGGAGTAATACAAGAATCATCGTACAATAATCCAGCGAAATACAAAAAAATATGCATTGAAATAATCGGGGCTATATCTGATCTAGAAACCGCTTCAAGGAACCACATAGGCCAACTGATTCTGAAGGGGCCTTCGACAAGAGAGCTCCAAATCTTCAAGGCTCTTGGAGCAAGACCCAATGGAATCGATTTGAATTATGCGGATGCGTTAGCCATGATCGAAGACCATGCCTCTGATTTTGGAAAATGTGCAACATCTCTGTACGATCATTATTCCGCATCATCGGAAAAAATGGCCCATTTCATCGAAATTGAACGAGAAAGTACTGTCGTCCCTTGTCTTGAAACTACGATGCGCGAGGCTATGACTGCAAAGGATGATGATGCCGGTGGCATTAGCTGGATAGACGAGTACGAATATGCCGAGAAGCGATTGAGGCAGATTTCATCAGTTCTGGGAAAGGATGAAGAAGATCAGAAAGCGGCCAAAGATGCAGCAGATGAGGCGGAGAAAATAAGCTCCGGAGTCAAAAACTCGAGATCAGCCAACCTGGAATCTATAACCAACGCACTCAGGAAACCCCCTGCTTATTTCGCTGAAAGGCACGATGATCTGAAGGAAAGAGCGGGCTTTGAGATGCTCACCCAGGTGGCAATCGACGATATCGAAAGATTCCTATCCGCCTCACCGGGGAGTGCTAGGTCCACAAGTAGGCTGGTAAGGAAACTTGAGGAACTGAAAATTGAGAAAGAAAAGAGCCTGGAAATTTTCCAACCACTTATTGACAAGGTTGAGGAAGTCAGAGAAAAGTATCGGAGGACTAGAAGGGACATAAAAAAGGCAGTAGGCGTAAATGCCCCCATGATTGCGTCAAATTGGAAGAAGATACAGGAAGAATATGACAGGGTTAAGAAAAATTATGATAAAAAAGTACACCAACTTAATGATGGGAATGATAGGGATAAGAATGAGGCGAAACTGTTCAATCTATCCAATCAATTAACCAGTGAATTAGATAAGATCGGAGAACAATGTGACAATCTACTTTCCGGGAATGTCAGGGGGGGTGGCACCGGAACTCTGCTCATAGGCCTAGGCCAAGGGGGCCAACAGATACTAAGGGCGATGATAGCCAACCTGATGAATACCACATACGATGAGAGATCCCTCAATATCCTTCGTTCCATAGGCATGGATATCGATGATATCAATGAGGTCGGAAAAACGATGGTCGAGTATCAAGGAAAAATCGATACGCTCAATCAAAAAGACGCTCCCGGCGATTATAATAAATTAGAGGCAATCTTCGACCAGTGCAATATTCTTGCTATGAATCTTGGCAGAGAAATCGTAAAACTTCTTGATCAATCCTACAGTTTCATTTGGGGGAGCAGGAAGAAGGAATCTGCAGCAAGAAAAAAGACAGTTAGATTGTCAAGCAATCTTCTACTTCTTGACCCTGACGGGAGGGGGGCTGGTGGCAAGCTCGGGAAGGGTAGAGCCTACGCTGATGAGTCGAAAACCGAGATCAATCAGACTTTACACGGGTACAAATCAAGGAAGAGAAAAATTACTCATGTTGCCTTGATTCACAGCTTCGCAGGTGGAAGCGGAAGTGGGATGATCCTTCCAATGCTCACAGAGATAAAACAAAAATTCCCGACAGCAGATGTTTGGACGTTCTCAGCTGGACCCGGCTCGGATGACACTGCCGTGCATGGTTCTCACAATGTAACTTACATCACTAGCGAGATTTTACAATCTTACCACAATGCACTCCACCACCGCGTAGAGAGGATCACGCACGCTGATTGGGTAAGATTCAACGACAACACCGGCGCCATGCAAAATGCAATGTGGAGCCAGTGGGAAAATACGCTCGAAAAGTGGCTGGACCCC
>Ga0160423_10004390_pt1 | contig 11607 bp, 6 predicted proteins | sample CRUFie14St8metaG_FD_108191 | JGI IMG/M metagenome (GOLD analysis project Ga0160423, IMG submission 108191) | Marine microbial communities from the Costa Rica Dome - CRUD Field 142mm St8 metaG | ecosystem: Environmental > Aquatic > Marine > Oceanic > Photic zone | place: Costa Rica: the Eastern... | reverse complement strand
TTAAATAAGGGCAACCTAGAATCCATTATCAAAAAAAATAATATTCCTCCAGAAATTGATTTTCTTTCTATTGATGTTGATGGAAATGACTTTTGGTTATGGGAATGTTTGAATTGTGTTAAACCCAGATTGGTTTGTATTGAATACAATGCAGGTATAGGACCAGAAAAATCATGGTCCAGTCCTTATTCTGATAACTTTGAGAGATTCGCTGCACACCCAAGTGGTTTCTTCGCAGGCGCCTCGATATGTGCACTGGAGTCACTTGGTATGAGAAAAGGTTATCGATTAGTCGGTTGTGATTCGACAGGGACAAATGCTTTTTTTTTAAGGGATGATCTTGCTCAAGAAAAAATACCCACCGTCTCAGCCAGAAAAGCCTTTAAACCACATCTTAATTGGCTTGAACGGGGAATATCAGAGCGTCAGCAACTTGAAATTATGCAATCCTTCCCATACATAGAAGTATGATCATTTTTTATATAAGATACCCAAAATAAATTACAACTTCATAGTAACCTCACTAATTAAAAAATAGGAAAAAGGAATTTATATGCAGCTCTCAAAAAGGAATTTTCACTCATTGGTATCCATAAGCATAATAATGTTTACTCAGCTACTTAATGCTCAGGATTTATATACCGAATTGGATGAAATTGAAGTAACTGCGACAAGATTAAATTCATCTCTGTTGAACAGCAGCCAGTCAGTTTCAGTGATCGAAAAAGAAAGAATTCAAAATGCTACCCAGTTATTAGCAATGGATGAGGTTCTTGCAGGAGTTCCCGGTCTTTACATGCAAAATCGTTACAATTTTGCTCAAGATCTCAGGGTATCAATAAGAGGATTTGGTGCGCGGTCAGCATTTGGAATTAGAGGGATCAAAGTAATTGTTGACGGTATACCAGAAACCATGCCAGATGGGCAGGCAGGGGTTGACAGTATTGATTTGGGTTCTGCAAATCGCATTGAAATTCTGAGAGGACCATCCTCATCGCATTATGGTAATGCTGCAGGTGGAGTAATTTTTATTGAAACTGAGAGCGGCTCAGAACCAGGATTTATTGAGACCACATTTGCTGGCGGTGATCTTGGTTATGGAAAATTTCAATTGAAAACAGGTGGCCAAAACGGGCGATTGAATTATTTAGTGAATACCTCCAAACAAACTTTAGATGGTTATAGAGAGCACTCCAAATCTGAAGGTGCTTTATTCAACGGAAAGTTTGATATCAAACTAAATGATTCAGATAACTTGAAATTTACACTAAATTACACGGATCAACCTAAATCTCAAGATCCTGGTGGAATTAACATTGGCCAAGTAACGACTGACAGAAAATCTCCTCGTGACAGAAATCTATCTTATGATTCTGGAGAAGCCCTAAGTCAAAAGAGAATCGGGCTTGTTTATGAGCGAAATAACCCCGAAGGAAAACTTACGGTAAGAAATTATTACGTGAATCGAGATTTTACTAACAAACTGCCATTCAAAAATGGTGGGTCAGTCAATATAGAAAGAGAGTTCTACGGATTTGGTGCACAGTATGAATTTGGTGAGTCGTTATCAGATCGTTTATCACTTGTTATGGGTATTGATTTTGATCGTCAAGATGATGATAGAAAAAGATTCAACAATGATCTCGGCAAGATTGGTTCTTTGACATTCGATCAGAACGAAAAAGTGAACAGCAATGGTCTCTTTTTGCAATCGAGATACGATTTAGGAAGTTGGTCAATTTCATCAGGAATTAGGTACGATGAGGTGAAGTTTGATATCTCAGATCGCTTTCTCTCCAATGGAGACGATTCAGGAGAAATTAAATTCGATGCGGTAAGCCCGTCAGTTGGACTGAATTATAATCTAGAGAATGGATCAGTTTTCTTAACTATGAATAGTTCTTTTGAAACACCTACTACAACTGAATTGGCTAATCCCGATAATTCAGGTGGCTTTAATGCATCCCTTAAACCACAAAAAGCGAATAACATAGAGTTAGGATATAAATACGCAATGGATCGGCTTTATTATGAAGTTGCGATCTTTGATATAGATTTGCGAGATGAACTGGTTCCCTTTGAGCTAGAAGATTTACCAGGAAGAACCTTCTACTCAAATGTTGGTAAGTCTTCAAGAACCGGTATCGAATCTCTTGTTTCCTGGAATCTTAAGCCAAACTTTGTATTCGATGCCTCCTATACATGGTCAGATTTCAGTTTTGATAATTTCATTGATAAAAATAATAAAGATTTTTCAGGGTCAAAGTTACCTGGGTTACCACAATCATTTGCTCATTTTGCTTTTCGTTATATCAGTGAAAATGGTCTGAATGCGACATACAATTTCAATTACTCTGGTGACTTGTATGCCAATAATGCTAATACTGTCAAAGTTAATTCTTATTCAGTTTCTAATTTTAGATTGAGTTATCAGATAAACAGGGGCAATTGGTCTATTCTACCTTACGTGGGTATCAACAACATCTTTGATACTGAATTCAACAGCAATATCAGAATAAACGCATTCGGCAGCAGGTATTATGAACCCGCTCCAGGAAGGAACAGTTATCTTGGAATAACGTTTACTCGATCAATGTAAATCGAGAGAGTAAAGTGCTATTTTGGCTTAGCAAGCACCATCTCAATTTCGACTAGCCATCCGCCTGCAAGTGCTTCTATTTGAAATGCTGATCGAGCTGGCTTATTGGGTTGCTCTTCTGTTCCGAAATATCTGCTGTAAGCTCTCATGAAACCTGAGAAATCCATCCGTCCGTCAAGTTCAGGGTCTCCAACAAGAAATACTGTTAATTTGACAGCATCACCAAAATCGACACCAAGAGATTTGAATGAGTTTTCAAATTTCTTAAGAACACTCATAGTCTGAGCTTCAGTGTCACCTGCCCATTCTCTCGTGCCTCTCTCGGCATCAGGATTTGCTGGTGAAGGAAGTTGACCGCTGTGATAGATTATTGTGGTATCAGGTGAAACCTCTACCGCTCTTGATATAGGGAATGTAGAGTTATTTGGCAGAGGATGTCTTATCACATCAGCAAATAAACTTGTTGTTAAAAATGTAAGAAATAAACTCAGTGTTAATCTTTTCATTGTATTCTCTCTTTTTGATTTAGTATGCAAATTCTTCAGATACCAGTTCTTGATCAAATGAATCTGATGATCTTTGTGAAGGTGTATCGATATTATTGGTGATTGACTCAGGTGTATTGAGCCTTCTATCTGCTGGCCATGGTGTTCCTTGGTCCATCACTGTGACAGGTCCCATACCCATATATTTAAATTTCTGAACGCGTTTTCCTTCGTAAGTTTCTGTCGTGTATATATTGCCTTTTGAATCAGTTGCGATATTGTGAACTGCAAAGAATTGACCCGGATTCCTTCCGCCATCACCAAAGTTAGTCAAAATTTCCATAGTTGAACGCTCTATAATGAAAATTTTTCTATTAGTGCCGTCCGCGAGATAGATAAATTTTTGCTCTGGATCAGCTGAAAAGGATATATCCCAGACAGATCCGTCACCCAGGCTGTTTGGTTTTACAAATAACTCCTGAACAAACGTTCCATCTTGGTTAAAGACCTGCAGTCGATTATTCGGTCTATCGCAAACATAAACCATTCCATCCAATGATGGCTCTGCGCAGTGAACAGGGTTTCTGAACTGTTGAGCAGGTGTCTCACCTGGCTTGTAGGGACCTAAATTACTGTCATCGGGTGCATTTCCGTAAGCACCCCAGTACCTCTTTAGTTCACCCGTGTCTATGTCCAATACGGCAACACGCTTATTGCTATAACCATCTGCGACAAAAGCTTCATTAGAAGCAGCGTGAAACGCAATTTCAGCAACACGCCCAAAGTTTTCTTTACTGTGACTGTCAATTGGTGAACCAGCCTCACCGTATTGCGCAAGAAACTCTCCATTTCGTGTGAACTTCAATATGTGTGAATCACCTCTTCCATTCCCACCAATCCATACATTGTCTTTGTGATCTACACTGATACCGTGATTTGATGATGGCCAATCATACCCCTCTCCCGGGCCACCCCAGTGATTCACCAGATTTCCGTCAGGATCGAACTCCAAGACATTAGGGGCTGGGATACAGCAATCCGCTATTTTCGGATCAGCGGCAGCACCAATCTCCGTTCGCTCATTGAAGCTGTCTCTTCTGTGGATGATGAAGACATGATCTCTTGAGTCAACAGCTAACCCAATTGTTGAACCGAGAATCCAATGATTTGGAAGTGGTTTTGGCCAAAATGGATCAACTTCAAACATAGGCGCCTGTTTTCCTTGAGCCTGTAAAGTATTTGTTTGTGTATCGCATCCAGAAATGAGTGCTAGAACAGAAATCATAAATACAAATCTAATGTGTTTCATGGTTAATTTAACCTCAGTTTTACTAGTTAATGTCTTTAGCTATAATTTACCAAAAAATCTGGCTTATTTATATTTAAATTGCTATAGATTCAGATCATAATCCGTTTTTTCGGTTTTGTTAAATTAAGATTAATCAATAAAGATACTTGAGTATAATAGAGTCATGCATTATTCGTGTAGATACAAGAGCAAATCAAAAAAATTTCTTGTTGTTTTTGTTGCATTCATATTTTCTATAATATGTTCGGATCGGGGCGTACTATCTCATGAAATACCCAATGACGTTGTAGTGAGAACAATAATAAAGCCTGACGAAGATAAGATAAATCTTCTGATAAGAGTGCCACTTGAAGCAATGCGTGATATTAATTTTCCAACAACTGGACCAGGTTATCTAGAGTTGGAAAAAATGCCAGAGCTGACAATGGATGCGGCTGAAATATGGTTAGGAAACTTTATTGATGTTTACGAGGAAAAAAACAAAATCAAAGAATGGCAAATAGAGAAAACAAGAATTTCATTGCCTTCGGATCGATCTTTTGGTCAATACAATACTGCCTACAACAGCATGTTCTCTCCATCTTTGAATAATACCTTGATCCACTATCGACAGGCTCTTCTCGATATCTTGATAACATACCCAATTGAATCAGCTTCATCTAAATTTTCGGCAGACATTAATTTTGGTGGTTTAGGTATCAATACCACTACCATCATGACATTTGTGTCGACCGATGATGTCAGCAGATTGTATCAGTTTAAAGGAAGTCCTGGATTGGTAGAGCTTGATCCATCATGGCTGAATGCATTCTTTCGGTTTGTTAGTTCTGGAGTTGAGCACATCTTTATGGGAATAGATCATTTACTGTTCATTTTGTGTTTGATATTGCCTTGTCGAAGGATTCGCTCGCTAATTATTGTTATAACAGCATTTACAGTTGCCCATTCGATCACACTCGTTGCATCAGCGCTTGGAACTGTCCCGTCCGGTCTCTGGTTCCCTCCCTTTGTTGAGACATTCATCGCTTTTTCTATTTTGTATATGGCTATTGAAAATATTCTAAAATCTGAGCAAGAGAGAAGATGGCCGATGGTGTTTATTTTTGGTTTACTGCACGGATTTGGATTTTCTTTTGCTTTGTCTGAAACGATGCAATTTGCTGGGAGTCACCTCATAACCTCTTTGCTTGCTTTCAACTTGGGTGTTGAACTAGGTCAAATTATTATCATCTGCATTACAGTTCCAATTATCAATTTGGTTTTCCAATGGACTGAGAAAGAGAGGATATTAACTGTGATTGCTTCAGTTATAGTGGCCCACACTGCTTGGCATTGGATGCTCGACAGATACGAAGCCATGCAAGCATATAACTACTCGGGATTTTTAGATCATTCGGGAAGCACTATCATTAATTGGGTAATCGTATCTTTTGTTACAGCTTTTGTTTATTTAATTCTCAGAAGATTGTTTATTCAAATTATGGAATAATTCTTTGTATGAACAAATTTGAGATCAAATACAAAGCAATTATTAAAATCTAGGAGATATTTTTATGCAATCAATTATGATCGTTTTAATGGGTTTGGTTGGCATGACATTCGGTTGGTTTGTGTATTCAAAGTTTATCGCCACTAAGATCTATCAGCTTGATCCTGATTTCGTTACTCCTGCCAATGAATTTAATGATGGTGTGGATTTTGTTCCAACCAATAAATATGTCTTGTGGGGACATCATTTTACTTCTGTTGCAGGTGCAGCACCTATTGTGGGTCCAGCAATTGCTGTTTATTGGGGATGGGTTCCTGCCGTTTTATGGGTAACTCTAGGAACAATATTTTTTGCGGGCGTACATGATTTTGGTGCACTTTGGGCAAGTTCACGACATAAGGGTAAATCCATTGGTGCGCTGTCGGAGGATGTAATTGGAAAAAGAACGCGAGCATTGTTCATGGTGGTTATATTCCTTGTTCTGTTGATGGTGAATGCTGTATTTGGTGTTGTCATTGCCGGTGCTTTTGTTAATACTCCAAATGCAGTTTTTCCTGCCTGGTCTGCCATTGCAGTGGCTCTAATTATAGGACAACTTTTGCATCGAAATTTTAATCTAGCAATATTGTCGGTTGTCGGAGTGATGGCTCTTTATTTTTCAATATATATCGGCAGTTTGATTCCTCTTGAGTTACCAGAAGGAATGCTGGGACTTTCACCCAATGCGAATTGGATCATTATATTATTTATTTATGCGGCCATAGCATCGATGCTCCCAGTTTGGGTTTTGCTTCAACCGCGAGACTTCATTAATGGCATGCAACTTTTTGTTGGACTGTTTTTGCTTTATGGGGCAGTATTTTTATCGCTTCCTGATATATCGGCACCTGCATTCAACAACCAAATGACTGAAGATGCTCCATCATTGGTTCCTCTATTGTTCGTCACCATTGCATGTGGAGCTGTCTCAGGTTTTCATGGGATAGTTTCATCTGGAACAAGTTCTAAACAACTTGATAAAGAGACTGACGCTCGTTTTGTTGGATACTTCGCAGCAATGGGCGAAGGTTCCCTGGCTCTGATTACGATTGTTGCCGTTAGTGGTGCAGCTCTGGCTGCCACTCCAGAGATTTGGCATGAAATTTATGACAAATACGGCACTGCCGGTGCTGGAACTTTTATTCAAGGTGGAGCACAAATGATTACGAACGGATGGGGTATTCCTGTGAGTGTTACGTCAACATTGCTTGCAACAATGGTAGCTTTATTCGCTGGCACCACGATGGACTCTGGTGTAAGACTACAAAGGTACATAATTCAAGAGTGGGGCGACATATACGGCATACCTTTATTTAAAAAAGGTTTTGCTGCGACTCTTATCGCGGTTACTTCTTGTTTATTGTTGGCATTTGGTGCTGGGGGCGCTTCGGGTTCGGGAGGTTTAACAATTTGGCCTCTTTTTGGCTCGACCAATCAGATTCTTGCTGGCATGACACTGTTAGTGATATCAGTGATGCTGATAAAGTTGGGACGTCCTGCTAAATATACAATGTTGCCCATGATTTTTGTCTTGTTTACTTCTTGCTGGGCAGCAATTATTAAATTAATGGAGTTCTGGGCTGCAGGAAATTGGTTGCTTGTGACTATCGATATAGTGGTGCTTGTGACAAGTTTATTAGTGATATTAGAGGCGATATCTGTAATCAGCGCTTATCGCAATGAAAATAGGGCTAACTAATGAGATACCAGGCGGAGTAGTTTGCGGATAATTATAAAAAAAAGAGTATAAATTTGTCATTATTTACATAAAATAATTGAAAAATGGCAGCTATTTATATTTTTTAAAAATAATAAAAATTAAAAAAATCTTTTTCACAAAAAACTGTTGTAACTCCACAACTCGATATTATAAGGCTTTCACAGCATGCTCGAATCACAGGTTTTCACTAGGATGCAGCAAAAAGCATAATGTTGCAAAAATACAACAAAATTCAGTTTGAATCACAAAAAAAAACCTAATTTTTATTGTAAAAAAGCTTTATTTTTATCTTTAACTTTGGTTCAATCTTAATCAAATGCCTTCAATGGGCGTGGTTGCGTGTGGATTTTCGAATTCACATTCAGCCGCAACTAACGAAGGTTATTCAAACAGAAGCTATAGCGGGAAACCAATATTGCTTTTAACGGATCGGGAAACTGGTCCAAAACCAATCGTTGGGGGAACTTTAACGATGAAAAACTTTATCAAGCCAGCTTGGCTGGCGATAACTTCGGTACTACTAGCACTTGGCGCATTGCCAACTAGTGTATCTGCACAAGGTGCGGACGAAGCTGTTGAGGAGATCGTAACGATCGGTACTCGTAGAGCAGGTCGTACAGCACTTGACACTGCGGTGCCGATTGATGTTTTCAATCAGGAAGATTTAGACTCTGTGTCTTCATCTGACATGCTTGATATCATCAAGACTTTGGTACCTTCTTTTAACGTAGGCCGTGTGCCCATTGGTGATGGAGCGACAATGATTCGTCCTCCTCAACTTCGTGGACTAGATGCTGATAAAACTTTGGTATTGATCAATGGTAAGCGACGTCATCGTGCTGCTCTTGTGAACCTTGGTGGATTCGGTGCTCATGGACCTGACTTAGCTACGATCCCTGCAATTGCATTGAGATCTGTTGAGGTTCTACGTGATGGTGCATCAGCTCTTTATGGATCTGACGCGATCGCAGGTGTGATGAACTTTAACCTTAGAACTGAGTCTGAAGGCGGTGAAATTCGTATGCAACATGGTGTGTATGCTGACACTGCTGGTGGTCCTGGTGGTCTTGGAATTGGTAGACGTGGATCTCTTGAAGGTCAAGGTGGAGAGAAAGATTACAAAGTTCAGATGAACTTTGGTATGCCTTTGACTGAAGATGGTTTCATTAACATCAGTTCTGAGCTATACAGTGCGCAAGGTACAAGTCGTGGTGGTCGATACGAGTTCAGTATCCCTGGTGTGGATACAAATCGTCCTGTAGAAGCTGCGGCAATGGACGGTGCAATGTTTGATCATGATGGGATAGCAAGTACAGCCGAAGTATTTCGTGCTGGTCCAGATGCATTGACTCACGTATATGAGACAACAAATACTGGTGCAAACCCACAAGGTACATTGTTGACTATTCGTAACGGCGGTGACGGTATTCCTGATGATCCTGATTACAGATACAGAGATAACCTCTGTAATTCAGAAATCGGTGCAGGAGACTGTAACGAGATGACTTGGGGTGAGCCAAAACGTGATGGTATCCGAGTATTTGTTAACTCAGGTGTAACACTATCAGATTCTTCTGAAGCATACGCTTTCTTTAACTACTCAGACACTAACGCTGATGGTTCTTTCTTCCATCGTCGTCCTGGTATCGCACAGTTTAAACTAAGCCGTGATGCAACAGGTCGTATTCATAACCCACGTGACCAATATCCTGGTGGATTTACACCAAGATTCCACGGTAACGTTATTGACCAAGGATTCACTGGTGGTATCCGTGGTGATGTGAATGGTTGGAACTATGATTTCAGTGCGCGTTCTGGTGAAAACCAAATCAGATACATTCTTGACAACACTAGAAACCCATCAATGGGTGCAGCGTCTCCATCAAAATTCCGTCCTGGTAACCTTGTAAACGATGAGTTTGCAATTAACATGGACTTCTCAAAAGAGTTTGATGTAGGCATGGCAAATGACATGAACTTAGCATTTGGTCTAGAGTGGCGTGAAGAGGGTTACACTATCGAGCAGGGTGATACACCTTCTTGGACTGTGGGCCCATACGCTGGGAAAGATCCACACAACTTTGATGTAACTGCAACTGAAGCAGCAGCGGCGGGTGAAACTCGTGTAGCTGGATGTTACATTCCTGGTCTCGTAGCAACCCCTGGAACACAATGTGATTCTGAAGATCCAATCTTCAATTCACTTCCAGTAGGTTCGAACGGTTTCCCTGGATATGATCCTGCGTACACAGGTACTTACTCACGCGATTCATACGCAGCTTACGCTGATGTTGAAATGGATGTGACAGATGAGTTCCTTGTAAACGTAGCTGGTCGTTACGAAGACTTCTCTGATTTTGGAGATAACTTCAGCGCGAAAATTGCATCACGTTACACAGTGAGTGACGCTGTTACAGTTCGTGCCTCAGCCGGTACTGGCTTCAGAGCACCAACACCAGGTCAAATTTCTACAAAGAACGTATCAACGCGTATCAGTCCAACTGGTGAGCCGGTTGCGGAAGGTATCTTCCCAGCGACTAACCCACTAGTAGCTGAGTTAGGAGCATTGCCTCTTGACGCTGAAACTTCAACTCAATTCACTTTGGGTTTAAGTGCTACTCCAACAGACAACTTGGTAGTGACTCTTGATTACTACTTCGTAGAGTTGGAAGATCGTATCGTATTGTCATCTGACTTCGCTATTACGGATGATCTAAAAGCATCATTGGATGCTAAAGGTATCCCTTATCAGTCAGATATTGCTCAAGTAAGTTACTTCACTAACGACTTGACAACTGAGACAAGTGGTATTGACCTAGTTGTTACTTACAACATGGATTGGTCAGGTGGTAACACTGTCCTTTCAATGGCAGGTAACTGGAATGATACAGAGATCAAAGACCGCGTAAACAGAGGTACTGCTGCTTCGCCTTCGTACTTCATTAACGACGAGAGCAAGTTTGATAATGAAAACGGTGATCCTTCATACCGTATGAACTTATCAGCTCGCCACACAACAGGTGATGATGTTACATACAGCCTGCGTGCTAACCTCTATGGACCATACAAGAATGCTGCAAACAGCACTCTTGCTACGATCCAAGAGTACGGTCGTGTAATGCAATGGGATGCTGATGTATCATGGGATTTGTCTGATGAATACCGTCTAACTTTTGGTATTAACAACATCTTTGACACAATGCCAGATATAGATACAGTTGGCGAAACTTGCTGTGGTCGTACATACCGATCTGATTCAGTTATGGATTGGCAAGGTACTTACTACTACGTAAGAGGTCAAATCAGCTTCTAATAGTTGATGATCAAAGAATAATTGGGTAACCGTTTTTAATAAAACACCTACTCAATGATTAAAACCCCGCCTAGGCGGGGTTTTTTTTATCTATTTAATACTGAAACTTCATTCTATAATGGCTAAGAAAGGTTTGATCTTGGTAAAATGTTTTGAAAATCATCTATTATGCAATACAAAAAAAATAAACAGCTCGCATCAAACCTGCTCATGATCAGACCATGTCAATTCTTCAGTAACCCGCAAACAGCAGATTCAAATAAATTCCAAGGAAGATCAAAATTATCCGACAATGAATTACAAGAGGCAGCTCTTGGTGAATTTGAAATGTTAGTGTCAAGATTAAGAGAAGAAGATATCAATATCTATGTCTTTGATGATACTCCAAACCCTATTACCCCTGATTCTGTTTTTCCAAATAATTGGGTCTCTTTGCACAGTGATGGAATGGTTGTTTTGTATCCCATGGAGGCAGAAAATAGACGTTTTGAAAGGCGTTTAGAAATCATTTATGAATTGAGAGATAAACATGGGTTTGATATTAAAAAAATAATCGATATGAGCTATCTTGAGGAAAAGCAAGAGTATTTGGAGGGGACGGGCAGTATGATCTTAGATCATGTGAATAAAATTGCATATGCCTGCTTATCCTC
>Ga0160423_10004389_pt1 | contig 11607 bp, 6 predicted proteins | sample CRUFie14St8metaG_FD_108191 | JGI IMG/M metagenome (GOLD analysis project Ga0160423, IMG submission 108191) | Marine microbial communities from the Costa Rica Dome - CRUD Field 142mm St8 metaG | ecosystem: Environmental > Aquatic > Marine > Oceanic > Photic zone | place: Costa Rica: the Eastern... | reverse complement strand
GTTGGTTTGATAACCCGTAACAGGATCCCATGAAATGGCATCATTCGGCCACATTTCAACTATGTAGGCACAACAAGTATCAATTGGTTCAGGGTCTGGCGGTAAGCAACAACTTGTATCGCCAACAATAGGTGCACTATAATTGCCAAATAAATTTACAGCATCTAATACATCGCCATTGCTGGCATCCAAAGTCAAGAAAACTTGGTAGGTAAACCAGCCTGGTTCGCTGTAGGTTGAATAACTGGCGTTAAAACCAAGTGCCGCCAAATCGTCAATTAAATTATCCATACCACCACCTAAATTATAAGGGTAGTTTGGTAATGGCACAACTTGCCCGTTAATAACAATTTCTAAAATATCGTTAGTCATATAACCCGTATTCGGGTCAATAGCAATACCATCGTTAAACCACATTTCGGCTACATATGCACAACAAGTATCAATTGGTGGGTCTGGCGGATTTACGCAACAGCTATAATCATGTACCAAAGTGGCATTACCATCAAAAATAGATATAGCATCAAGCACATCACCATTACTAACATCAAATGTTATTACAACCTCAAATGTAAATGATGGTTGTGGCGGTGTAATAAATTCGTATGTTGCATTATAGCCCAACGCTGCTAAATCAGCCATCAGTTGATCCATGTCGGTTGTACTACCAAAGCTATAAGGATAATTTAAAGGTAAGGTGTTACCATTAACGGTTAACCCAAAAATGTCGTTGGTTGTTAAGCCAGTATTTGGGTCAAATATCAAAGCATCTTTAAACCACATTGATGCTGTTACAGCACAACAAGTATCAATTGGCGGGTCAATTGGAGCGCAGCAACTTAAATCACTTTCAATTACTACTGTTCCTACATCAAATACTTCAAAGCTATCTAACACATCGCCATTGCTGGCATCTAAGTAAAAGTGAATAATGCTGATAAATGAGCCTGGTGGGTTTTCAATATAATATGAAGCGGTGTAACCTAATGCTGCTAAGTCTATTATCAAGTTATTTAAATCTCCTGCATGCCCATTATATGGGTAGTTTAATGGTACAACTTGCCCATTAATGCTTAACTCATACAAATCGTTAGTGGTTAAGCCCGTAACAGGGTCAATAATTAAACCATCGTTAAATAAAAAACTTGCTGTGTGCGAACAACAAGGGTTGTATGGTGTACTTGTACAGCAACTTAAATCGCCACTTATTGATAAATATAGACCAGTAAATACATTAAACCCATTTATCATTATATCGCCACCCTCGGCATCAAAATTAATGATAACTACAGTATCGTTGTTTTGTGTTTGGTAGGTTTCAAAAGTAGCGGTATATCCTAAAATTGCTAAATCATCCATTAAATCATCTAATCCTGTGGTGCTACTGTAAGGGTAATTTAGTTGAAGTAACTCACCATTTATAAAAATTTCATAAATATCGTTTGATGTATATCCCGTTGCTGGGTCAACAACTGTTACAGGGTTTAGTACATACGAAATTCTATATGAGCAACAAGTGTCAACAGGATTAATAATTGGGCAACAACTTAAATCATCTGTAATAGAAACGTCCGCATCAAAAACAGTTACTGAATCAACTACGTTTCCATTATCAGCCTCAAAAGTGATAACCGTTTGTTGATAAAAGAAGTTTGCATTGTGAACATAAGTAATGGTGTAACCCAATGCCGCCATATCAGCAACCAATAAATCCATATCGGTTGTATTATTAAAGTTGTACGAATAGTTAAGCGGTAGCAATTGACCATCAACATATATTTCTTGAATGTCGGCAGTAACATTACCATTTAAATCTGCCATTATATCATCGCCATAATGTGTTAATGTTATATCGTATTTACAGCAGTAAAATGCTGGTGGTGTAATTCCACAACAGCTTAAATCAGAAGTAACTGATGAACCTGCATCGTAAACATTTATAGCATCTAGAGTATCACCATTGCTTGGATCAAATAGTATAACGGTTTCATATGAAAAAGGAGATGGGTTTTGTGTGTAAAGCGTAGCGTAATAACCTAATGCAGCTAAATCCGCTAAAAGCTGATCCATATCGGCACCGCTATCTAAATTATAAGGGTAATTTAATGGTAAAACCTGTCCATTAACAATTACTTCATAAATATCATTAGTATATAAACCTGTAACAGGGTCGTATGAAATTCCATCGTTTAACCAAAGGCTGGCAATGTAGGCGCAGCATGGATAAATAGGGTCGGTTGGCGGGCAACAAGAAAGGTCGCTGTCCAATGTTACACCCACATCGTAAACCAAATAGTCATCTAAAACATCGCCATTTGTAGCATCTAAAAAGAAGATGGCTTGACTAACAAAAGAACCTGGAGGCGTATAAGTTTCAAACCAAGCGTTAAAACCTAAAGCTGCTAAATCGTTGATTAAATCGGTGTTGGTATTGCCACCAAAACCATAAGGGTAATTTAATGGTAATACTTGCCCGTTAATGGTTATTTCGTAAATCTGGTTAGTCATCAAACCCGTAACAGGGTCAATTGAAATACCATCGTTAAACCAATAGCTGGCAGTGTAAACACAGCAAGGGTCGGGCTCAATTGGTGGGCAGCAGCTTAGGTCGCTGTCTAAAGTAACGCCAACATCATAAACCAAATAGTCATCTAAAACATCGCCATTTGTAGCATCTAAAAAGAAGATGGTTTGGCTAACAAATGAGCCAGGTGGCGTATAAGTTTCAAACCAAGCATTAAAGCCTAAGGCGGCTAAATCGTTGATTAAATCGGTGTTTGTGTTACCACCAAAACCGTAAGGGTAATTTAATGGTAGCACTTGCCCGTTAATGCTTATCTCATAAACTTGGTTGGTCATTAACCCCGTAACGGGGTCGATAGCAATGCCATCGTTAAACCAATAACTGGCGGTGTAAACGCAGCATGGGTCGGGCTCAATAGGTGGGCAGCAGCTTAGGTCGCTGTCTAAAGTAACGCCCACATCATAAACCAAATAGTCATCTAACACATCGCCATTTGTAGCATCCAAATAAAAGATGGTTTGACTTGTAAATGAGTTAGGTGGGGTATAATACTCGAACCAAGCATTGAAACCTAAGGCCGCTAAATCGTTGATTAAATCGGTGTTTGTATTGCCACCAAAACCATAAGGGTAATTTAATGGTAATACTTGCCCGTTGATTATTATTTCGTAAATCTGGTTAGTCATCAAACCCGTTACAGGGTCAATTGAAATGCCATCGTTAAACCAATAGCTGGCAGTGTAAACACAGCAAGGGTCGGGTTCAATTGGTGGGCAGCAGCTTAGGTCGCTGTCTAAAGTAACGCCCACATCATACACTAAATAGTCATCCAATACATCGCCATTTGTAGCATCCAAATAAAAGATGGTTTGACTTGTAAATGAGTTAGGTGGGGTGTAATACTCAAACCAAGCATTAAAGCCTAAGGCGGTTAAATCGTTGATTAAATCGGTATTGGTATTACCACCAAAACCGTAAGGGTAATTTAATGGTAGCACTTGCCCGTTAATGCTTATCTCATAAACTTGGTTGGTCATTAACCCCGTAACTGGGTCGATAGCAATGCCATCGTTAAACCAATAACTGGCGGTGTAAACGCAGCATGGGTCGGGCTCAATAGGTGGGCAGCAGCTTAGGTCGCTGTCCAAAGTAACGCCTACATCATACACTAAATAGTCATCCAATACATCGCCGTTTGAAGCATCTAGATAAAAGATGGTTTGACTTGTAAATGAGTTAGGCGGGGTATAATACTCGAACCATGCATTGAAACCTAGGGCTGCTAAATCGTTGATTAAATCGGTGTTTGTATTACCTCCAAAACCATAAGGGTAATTTAATGGTAATACCTGCCCGTTAATAGTTATCTCATAAACTTGGTTGGTTTGTAATCCTGTAGCTGGGTCGATAGAAATACCATCGTTAAACCAATAGCTGGCAGTGTAAACACAGCAAGGGTCGGGCTCAATTGGTGGGCAGCAGCTTAGGTCGCTGTCCAATGTTACCCCCACATCATACACTAGATAATCATCTAAAACATCGCCGTTGGTGGCATCTAAGTAAAAGATGGTTTGACTTGTAAAGGAGTTAGGCGGTGTATAGTACTCGAACCATGCATTGAAACCTAGGGCCGCTAAATCGTTGATTAAATCGATATTTGAATTGCCACCAAAACCATAAGGGTAATTTAATGGCAGTACTTGTCCGTTAATAGTTATCTCATAAACCTGATTGGTTTGTAAGCCCGTAACTGGGTCGATGGCAATGCCATCGTTAAACCAGTAGCTGGCGGTGTAAACGCAGCAAGGGTCGGGCTCAATAGGTGGGCAGCAACTTAGGTCGCTGTCATATGTAATATCTACATTTAAAACCTCAAATCCATCCAAAATATCACCATTACTTGTGTCTAAATAGAAAACAACTTCACAAGTATTAGAATTTTCAGGGTGATTATATTCAAACCAAACAGTATAACCCAAATCAGTTAAATCTGCAGTTAAATGAGCATGTGAATCATCCCCATTATCTCCATATGGATAATTCAATGGAAGTACTTGTCCATTAATGCTAATTTCGTATATATGATTAGTGCTTGTTCCTATAACAGGGTCGTATGAAATTGAATTATTGTACCAATAGCTGGCGGATTGGAAACAACAAGGGTCAGGAAAGCTAGGGGTACAACATGATAAGTCATTATCTAAAATCACTCCTACATCATAAACCAAATAGTTATCCAGCACATCGCCATTAGTGGCATCTAAATAAAAAATGGTTTGGCTTGTAAATGAGTTAGGCGGTGTGTAATACTCGAACCAAGCGTTGAAACCCAAAGCCGCTAAATCGTTGATTAAATCATCGTTTGTGTTTCCACCAAATCCATAAGGATAATTTAAGGGTTGAACTTGCCCGTTAATAGTTATCTCATAAACTTGATTGGTTTGCAAGCCCGTAACGGGGTCGATAGCAATGCCATCGTTAAACCAGTAGCTAGCAGAATTAGCACAGCATTCTGTTGGGTTGTTTAAAGGGCAACAACTTAAATCGCTGTTTAAATCAGTATCGATAAATTGTACGAGGTACTCATTTAGAACATCTCCATTGCTAGCATCAAAATAAAAAGTAATATTGGTTTGATTAGGAGGGGGTAAGCCCGAATTGCTAGATTCAAACCAAGCATTGTAGCCTAAAGCTGCAAGGTCATTAATTAAATCTGGGTAAGAATTATTATTGTAACCGTATGGGTAATCAAGCGGGAGGATTTGACCGTTAACTTTAATCCTGTAAATTTGGTTAGTTATCAAGCCGCTTACCTCGTCTTCACTTAAACAAAATATATCTGTTTGAAACGAACCCCCAGAGCTAATGAATTCTTGAACCCTAATGTAATCAACAGTATAAGCACAGCAAGTTGCATTATCTTGAGCATTTGAAAATTGGATGTTTGAAAGCAGTGTTAGGGTTGCCAATAACAGTATAGGCAACCTTTTTAGGTTGGATAGTGTTTTCATAAGCCGAAATTTGTAGTAATAGTTTTTAAAACATACGCAAAAACTACGCCTTACTGTTGATTTTCAATTATTTATTAGATGAACGGGGTGAAATGAATGAAAAATAAACTTATGTTAACGGATTGGCTTTAAAACTCTTAGGTGTTGAAACGCAAGATGAACACTTGAAGCTACTGTTTTGAGTGTTGGTTGATACAGTTCCTATCGAAAATTACATTATTAATCTTGTTTATTTTATCCATGCGTAGCCACAAGCCATTTGCGAGTAAAATATACTCGCCATTGCCTTTGTTTTGCCAAGTAATTATTTGGGTTTTAATGGTTTCAGTTTGCTTTGTAACATCGTTAAAGTAATTGATGTTGACCTGTTGTTTAAGGGTAGCGAAGTGTTCGATATGGTCAACCAATTCGCAGGAAATAGCTTTGTAAGGCTGCATTAATCAACCACTTTTGCAGCGTAAACGTAGCCATTGTTAATGCTTACTTCAAAGGTGTAAAAACCATCTTCAAGCGGTAATTCGCCAACGGGGCACCAACCACCACCACTTAATTCGTTTCCATTAACCATAAGGGTAGGGTGTATATAATTGTAGGCTAACTCAAATTGTTTGTAAGGGGTTATTTCGCCTGCGCCAATGTTACCATAAACTACAGGTGCTGTGCTGTCGTACACTTGTACGTTTTCAAAATCTTGATTGCTAATGTTAACTAAACGTATTTGTACGCCGTCAATCTCTAAAATGTTATTGGATTGCTTATCGCAAGCGGTTAGGCTAAAGATGAGTATTCCCAATATTAGTAGTAATCTCATTTTTTAAAGTTAATAGATTAGAGATTTTGATGCAAGGCTTTAAATGTTAAAGAATCATGCCTGCACCAACGGTTTCGTTAGTGGCTTCGTCGATAATGATTAAGCTGCCCGTAAAACGATTACGGGTATAAGCATCGTAAAATAAGGGCTTCATTGTGCGAATGGTTACGCGCCCAATGTCATTTAAACCCAGGCTTAAATCGTCTGCAATTCGGTGGAGGGTGTTAATATCAACCTTGTACATTATTTCTTTTACCACGCAACGAGTATCCTGAGTGGTGTGTTTAATAGTGTATTTGCCCCGTAGCTGCATTGGTTTTTGGTGCATCCAGCAAACCATTAGGTCAATATCTTGTCCTTTTTCGGGTTGATTGTTTTCTCGCACAATCATATCGCCACGGCTTAAATCAAAGTCATCGGTAAGTGTTAAGGAAACACTCATTGGAGAGTATGCCTCGTCAATTTCTCCATCGAAAGTATGGATAGCCTTAACTTTTGATTGAAAGCCGCTTGGTAATAGGGTAACATCATCGCCTTTTTTGATTACGCCACCAGCAATACGACCTGCGTAGCCTCTATAATCATGAAACTCATCTGTTTGAGGGCGAATTACTTGTTGAACAGGGAAACGAACATCAATGCGGTTATAATCACTTGCAATGTGGATGTTTTCAAGTAAGTATAAAAGGGTTGGTCCTTCGTACCAAGGTGTTTTTTCTGAGCGGTCAACAACATTATCTCCATTTAGTGCACTAATTGGGATAAAGCGTACATCAACAGTTTGCAATTTAGAGGAGAAATCCTCGAACTTTTCTTTGATTTTTTCAAATGCTTCTTCGGCATAATCCACCAAATCCATTTTGTTTACACATACCACAATGTGCGGAATTTGTAGTAAGCTGGCAATAAAGGCATGGCGGCAAGTTTGTTCAACAACGCCTTTGCGGGCATCAACCAAAATAATGGCTAAGTTGGCGGTGCTTGCGCCTGTTACCATATTGCGGGTGTATTGAATATGACCAGGGGTATCGGCAATAATAAACTTGCGTTTAGGTGTTGCAAAGTAGCGGTAGGCCACATCAATGGTAATACCTTGTTCGCGCTCGGCTTTAAGCCCGTCGGTTAATAGAGCTAGGTTTACACCTTCTTCGCCACGGCGTTCGCTGGCTGTTTTTATTGATTCGTATTGGTCTTCAAAAATTGATTTTGTATCGTAAAGCAAACGCCCTATTAAGGTGCTTTTGCCATCATCAACGCTGCCTGCGGTGGTAAAGCGTAACAATTCCATATCTAAATATCCTGCTGTTGATGTTGTTGACATATTGCTTGATTTTAAATTGGCTGCAAATGTACAAAAGTTGATGGCTTAAAAAGATGATGCTTGAGGCGGAAATTTATTTGACATTTTTGGGGTTTGATACCTTTGAGTGTGTTTTACTTTAAAGGGGTATATAGTTGCAGTTTGTAAGGGGTTGGTTACTGGTTTGTTGCTAGAACTTAGTAATGGTTATTTTATATGTATGCAACCTTTGTATGTGCGACCAAACCTTGGGCGTTGTATAGTGGTATTTTGTAAAGTGTTGTTTACGTTTTTTGCTTGATTTTGAAGGCATTAGTTTTTTGTTTGGTCTGCATCCTTTGGAGATAGTTAAAACCTTTAGCGTGTCATTGTTTTAGCCTTGAAAATAGGGGGACAGAGGTAGTTAGTTTTTTAATTTGAAAATTGGTTGATGTTGATTGTGATGGGGCTGTCGGTAAGTTAATTGGTTGTGCTTGCACATAAGCTGTTGTTGAAATTTGTTTGATAACCATTTGATAATTGTATTTGCTTGTATTTGGTGCTGTTAGTCGGGCGACCAATAGGGGTTGAAGGCTGATTCGGTTACTTGATTATCATATATATGTGATTGAGCGCAAGCTTTTAAATTTTTAGGTGGACAAGCTACCCAAACTTATTTGTTACCTCATTTTCGGCGGGGCCGCCTAGGCTGCGCCGCGCATGCTTTCAAACGGGTCAGCTCATCGTTAAGTTGTTTTGGTTAATACATTCTTTGTCTTGATACAAAGAATCAAAAATCAAGAGCTGCATTCAGTTATTGCTAAAAATCAAACGCTTTCGCTAAACTGTACGAACGTCAATTTTATTGACCGTACAGTTTTATACGCTTCCTTTTTTTGATTTTATTAACGCTAACTGAATGAGGCTCGTATGCTTTTTAAATTGTTTATCATACATATATGATTGAGCGCAAGCTTTTAAATTTTTAGGTGGACAAGCTACCCGAACTTATTGGTTACTTCATTTTCGGCCTGAAGGCGGGCGAGTTCGTCGTTGAGGAGTTGAGTGGATTGGGTAAATTCTGTTAGGGTTTGCTGGGTGAGGTTTTCTGTGTTTTTTAAATCAGCTAACTCAATTTGGGTTTGTAGTTCGTGGTCATTAAGATTTATTAAATCTTTTGTTGGGGCAAGGTCGGCTAAATCGACGGCTAGGGTTTCGCGTTTGTCAATTTTTTGGAGTTTTGCAATTATTGGTATTAGTGCTTTATAGCCCATTTTACCCATGTTTGTGTATTGCCAATATTTGTGGTTAAGTAAATTGGTAATTAATGTATTAATTGTTTCAATTTCATTACCATTTACCTCAAAGCCTTGATTGAAAATTCCATCTACAATGTTTCCTAGCTTTTGTTTTTGTATAGAAAGGTTGAGTTTAAAGAAAGATGCAGCTTAATTGTTTAATTGATTTTGGTAGAGTGTATGGCTTTGCGATAATTGTTTGATAATGTTTTGTTTTTCTTGCTCATTTAAATAATCGCTATTGGGTATTTCGGCTAATTTGGATTGAGCTTTTTGTATTTTGGGTGATAGGAGTTCTATGTTTTTTTGGCATTCGGTAATGGCTAAATTAATGGGCAGGTTGCTGTTGTTATAATCTTGAAATGCTTTTTGATATAGCGCATTAAGTTTTTTAAGTTCTTTTTCTTCTTCTGGAAATAGATAAGCTAAAAAGTTATTGTTATAATAAAGCAATAAACCGATTAACCCTATTGGTGAAGTAGATAAAAAGCTGATAGTTAAAGCAACTTCTGTAAGTCTATTATTTAGGCAAGAGATTATAAATGAACAAACAAAACCAAATCCTAATGCTGCAAATATAAATATGAAACCAAAAAACCAAAACAAGCCAACCTTATTGGTATATAAATCATTAAATGTTTTATTTAATGCGTTTTCAGGATTAAGTGTGGGTAGTGTAGCGGTGTGAATCTTATCAAGGTTTAAGATACTGAAAGTAAGCAGGGTGAAGGCAAAAATCCCCAATAAGGAACCTATTATGTAATAGACAACTACCTTTGATGGGGATATAAATAAAAGCCCTAATACTAAAGGAATTGAAAATATTGCTGCATATATCGCTTCTGGAATGTAGTATTTGATATGGGAAAAGTTCATTTTGAAGATATAACAAGTTTAAGTCAAATATAAAGAAAGTTACCTGGCTAAATTTATTGCTTATTTTGTTTGGGTGTTGGTTATGAATTACCTCACCTGAGGAAGGATAGTGAATTGTTTATATCGTTGAGACACTAATTTTTGAAACATTTTTTATTAGTGCTTGGCTATTGGGGTGCAATATGGTTAATAATAAAAATTGTCTGTTAAAATTCGTTCATGTTGTTTTTATTTAGGCTATAATTGATATAACTAAAACTAAACTCTTATGAAAAGATTGCTAAAATTCTTCATTCTATTTTCATGTCTAATTCCAATTAGCTTTGCAAGCCTTAATGCCCAAACTAACTCAGCACCTATACAAAATGGTACTTCATTATATACTGGTGAGTTGTACCATATGAGTAATGTTGGTATTTCATTAAACGACCCAAATGCAAAATTGCATATTGAGTATGATAAATATGATGAAGCTAATCCTGCAAGGGTTGGTGTGCCATTTTTGATTGATGGTTTGTTTAAACAAATTCCACCTGCTGGACAAACTTCCCTTTTTCAGCCCCGAACTTATTTTAAAGTAGCTGGAAATGGTTTTGTGGGTATAGGTACTAATAACCCCAGCGAATTGTTACATATTTATGGTGGTTTAGCACGTTTTGAAACGAGTTTTGGTTATGCCGATTTGGGTGCAAATGATGGTGCGTTTTTTAGATTTATGACGGAACTGCCAGCCTTCCATTTTAATCAACCTTTAGTGGTTGCTGGTAGCTATTCAAGGTTTGAATCTGACTATGGATATTTATCTCTTCATTCTAATGTTAATGGGTATTTAAACTTAGAAACCAATTTACCAAGTTTTTATTTTAATAAAGAAATTGTTGCCGATGGCGATGTACATATTGCAGGTGATGCTTTTGTTGACGGTGAAATGCATATAGAAAGCGGTGTTGTAACAAGTACTTTGGGAGAATTGAAATTGCAAACGAATGGTGTAACCAAAGTAACGCTTGATAATAATACAAATGATGTTTTTATCAATGGTGGGAATGTGAAACTCCAATCTTCAACAGGTACTACAAACTTAACCATAACCCAAGATGGAAAAATTGCATCAGCAAACAATAATATTGTACTCCATACAGGAGGTGAAGATAAATTAGTGGTTGATAATACTACTGGCAATGTGTTAATTAATGGAGGTAGATTAATTGTTAGAAATGCCAATGGATTAGGTACGGGGATTAATCAAATTGCCTTGAATGGTAATGGAACGATAAGAGCCCGTGAAGTAAAAGTTGATTTACAAATTATACCCGATTATGTATTTGACAAAGATTATAATTTAATGAGCCTTGATGAACTACGGACTTTTGTAGAACAAAACCAACATTTACCTAATATTAAAAGCGAAGAGGAGTTTATAGAACAGGGTGATTATTCATTAGGAGAAATGAATGTAAAGTTGTTGGAAAAGGTAGAGGAACTAACGCTATATATCTTGCAGCTAGAAGAACGTATTGACCAACTTGAAAAAAAGTAACCCAATGAATAATTATAACTTACTAATAGCCTTGTTAGTTTTTGTTTGCATTACATTAACTGTGGGCTGCAAGGACGAGCCTTATGTTGACGATGCGTTATTAGATGAATGGAAGTTGGAGTATTATATTGATAGCCTAGGAACTCCAAGGCCTGGTGAGCCTATTGATTTACCCCAACCCATTGAGTTGATTTTTAGGCAAGATTGTAAGATTTCTGGACAAATTAGCTCATTTGATATTGATGGTAGCTACACAATTGATGAAATG
>Ga0160423_10004388_pt1 | contig 11607 bp, 20 predicted proteins | sample CRUFie14St8metaG_FD_108191 | JGI IMG/M metagenome (GOLD analysis project Ga0160423, IMG submission 108191) | Marine microbial communities from the Costa Rica Dome - CRUD Field 142mm St8 metaG | ecosystem: Environmental > Aquatic > Marine > Oceanic > Photic zone | place: Costa Rica: the Eastern... | reverse complement strand
CCCTTGCACTGCGGATGCACGTTCTCTTCGACAAGCTTAGTGGCTTTCCAACCGCGACTAATAAAATGGCCGCCATCCATTTCTGTGTAATGCTGTCGCTTTCCGCATGTGACACAAGTTGCAAACCCGTTCTCATCTGCGGCCTTCATCCTTACTAGTTTCTGTAGCAGTACCGCCGCTTCCTCTCTAAGCTTCGCTACGCTCTTCTGTTTCTTAGGTTTTGGTTTTGGCTTTGTTGTGGAAATCATTGCTTGTCCATCGCTTTTCATCAGATACGGCAGCCTCCCATACGCCGCAGGTACATTTAAATCCCTGCAAACGATATGGCGGCTCGTTGTAAAAAAAGGGGAGCATCACCGCATTGCAGTGAATGCATCGACGCTGTGGAATCATCTACCAAATGGCACATCGATATCGTGGGTTTCTGCTAAGTGTCTGCCGATAACACGCTGTACGTCATCTACCTCAGTAGTTAGTAGATCAGCCGATGACTTCTTGCCGAAAAGTGCCTCTTGCACCTTGTCCCACATAATCAATTTTACTAACTCTTTTGTCGGTGAGATCGACATCGTTACAACTTGCTGCATATCCTTCCCCCTGGCATCCAGCTCTCGTGCCACATGCCCACAGAATGCATAGATTGCTTTGTTCTGTTGGCTAGTGCGTGTCTGTGGTTTTATCTGATAGGTCAGCTTTTTATCCACGTTAGCCATGATGTAGTTGCATAGCTCACGCGCCTGATGCTCATTGTTTACTACCCAGTTATGACTGCTCACGAGTTATCCTTTCCCCGGCCTTTGTGAAGCACCGGCCAAATTTATTAAGAAAATACTCCTGATGCGTGCCAAGAAAGTCATGGGTCAATTCATCATCCATGTCCATATCTCTGACGCTAATTTTACCATCTTTGGCCTTATCTTGCTTGGCGAAAGGTGAGCCACCACTATCGTTTGCACGCTTTAGCCAATTGACGACAAACCGTGGCCCATTCACTTTTCGCTTCGCTGGATTCGCATCGGCCCAGTTCGCAATAGCCTCTAATTCTTTATGCACATCGAGCTTATCGTAGGCTCTCTGCCACTTAATGATTTGCTCATCGCTTGGCTCGTAATAAGTACCATCCTTTAAAACAATCATCCGCACTTTCCCTTTTGATGCCAAAGCAAGCTCTGACATGCAGTTAGTTAATAATGACGAGCGTTGATTACTGTATCGAATCTTGTCATCTATCCGCTTGATCTGCTCTCGACCAGCGGGGCGCATCATGAAGAGGGTCAACTCCGCTCCGGGGTTCTTCGGTTCCCCGGCCTAACGCCCAGTAATCTCTGACATAAAGGAAGGCATGAGTAGTTGTGAGGTGTCCAGAGAAGTCTAGGGGTGTCCCTAGAAGTCCTTTTACGTGTATACTACCCATGTCTTCGTACTTTGCCGAGATCGAAGATACCACATTATTGACCCCCTAAGTCAACATAGTGGACTCCCGTAGCCCCTCAATCGAGGGGCTTTTTATTTAGCAAGTGATAGCGCGCCCACTTTTTACCATTCTGCTGCACCATTTCGGTGTTGATCGTATAACCTTGATACCGCAGCTCATTGATACGTGACGCTAACCGCATGCATCCAAATAACTGAAGTGCCTCTAGCGATGTTAACGGCTCACGCTTGAGGTGACCTAAAATTTGTGCGTTTTGACTCATTGCCTTTCTCCCGTTGCAAAAAAATCTTCGATTGGAACGCCAAAGTAATTAGCCAGCATTCCGATCTTGTCTACAGAATCGATGCGCTGTTTCCAGCGCCATATCGTTGTTCTGGGGACGTTTAGCCGAGACGATAACTTCGTACCTGCCTCATCCCCCTCAGCCTTTAGCAGCTCACAGAGCTTGTCTGCGGCCTGTTTAGAAGGGTATATCGTCACTAGGAAAGTCCTCTGGTTGTGGTGCCGGTTGTGGAGCTGGCGCGCTTTGCTGATTCTTGCTATCGAGCAGCACAAAGTCTTCGCCTAACACCTCATATTGCCTACGCTTATTACCGTTTTTGTCTGTCCATTCACGAGTAACTAAACGGCCTTTCACGTGCAAGCGAGAGCCTTTACTGCAATATTGATGCAAAAGTTCCGCTGACTTATTGAAAAATTGACAATCGATCCAGTGCGTTACTTCTGTCCAATTGCCATTTGCGTCCTTCGCTCGATCACCGACAGCAAGGCTTAACGTAAGCGCTGGCGTTCCTGATTTCGTATGACGTAGCTCAGGATCACGCCCTAAGTTGCCGATTAAAATTACTTGATTAAAACCCTTAGACATTGCTTTGCTCCTTTAGCGCTATTGCGCGGTTTATTAAATTATTTAAATTGTCCCGACAATTTTGATCTAAACGATCGAATACACATCGACGCTCGTAATCAACCATCTCATTCCAGAGCTGACCGACTGACGTTACATCTTCCTTCTGCACGGCTATTGATAGCTGCTCTGCATAATCGCCAAAGGTGACGTGCATCTGCGCAACCATTTCGCGAAGGATTGTCTGCGTTGCAGTCTTCTTATTCTTAGGCGAACCTTCCTTAACTGCAGACATTTCCTCTTCGCTTAACTGGCTGTACCACACAGCACAATCGTGCTTGTTTTCCTCATAACGACCCATAAAGTCGTCATACATTTTTTTGTTGTTGACTTCTTGCTGTTGCAGAGCATTCACCAACTCATCAGCTGATGCGTATTCCGTTCCAGCAAACCCTAAAGCCGCTAATGCGCGACCTATTGCTGACGTTTCCGCATTCTCTAAGGCAGACGTGCGGTTAATCTTGCTTGCCGCTCTGACCTCTTCTGCGAAACCGGTGGCCAACAGCCGGCCTTCTTGATTGCTAATGCTCGCCTTCATAACGACCAGCGTGTTATTGGCCTCTACCAGCTCCGTACTGATGGTAAAATCAGGGTGCTTCTCCCTAAATTCATTCACCCGGTACGCAACTGTTTTGTACTGCTTGCCGTGAATCGGCACAATTCCTTCTGTCATAACTAAGCTCCCTTTGCCATTTCTTCATAGGTAGCGTCCTCACTACCCTGCTGTGGCGCTGCGCTCATTTCATACTCCATTCGCGCAAGCTCTTCGCCGGCCGCATAACCCTGTGAGAATGCATCGCTCATGCGTGGCCTAATCTCCATGTAACGACCGAAGTAGCCGGCCTCAAAACCGTGGCGATACTCCCTCACTAACACGCGCGATACCTCTTTCCAGCCATCACTCATTGCCTGCTCATAATCGAACATTAGTAATCACCTCCGTAAATTCGTGCGTTGGTTACGATGTCAAAATGAAACGTAAGATTTTCCTCAACTTGAGGGCGCGCATAAGTCCACAACGTTTCCCGTAGACCGTCTAAAAACGGGTCAGTCGGACGCTCTGGAGCGAAGAGGTTAACGAGGAACTCGTCAGGGTTATTAGCACGCAGTAAAGCCTCAGAAAGAATCTCGCCGTACTGCTTTTCTACTTCAAGGATTAAATAGCCACGGTCTTGCATATCGAAGTCATCGATACGGTCAAGGTCGCCATCTATTTGGTCGTAGAGATCTACTGGACAGTAGAGTGTCTCAACTTGCCTATGCATAAATTGTCTCCCGTATGTGCGTCATTGCACATAAAAGATACTACTTATGTAAGGCTGTTGTTGCAACTAATGGAACAAAGATTATCGCTTCGTTTTGTCACAACTGTCGCATTTCACGACACATATGTTCCACGTGGAACTATGGATATTCGCCAGTACGAATCATGTGAGCTACGTCTAAAGAGCGCTGGCCTACCTGGTTGGCCCACCGAGAGTCAAGGAACTCATCTGCAGCCTTTTCGTAATCACCGGCCGCCATAGCACCCATAGCGTTCTGGAAGCCCATGAGGCGGGTAAGGCCCAGGTTGAAGCAGAGATTGACAATGGCATCTTGACGTACCGAATCGAGGTCAGGGAACCACGACAAGCTTACTAGCTCCTGCTTACAACGCTTGATGTCGTTTTCCAGAAGATAGTCGATCTCATCATCTGACAAGCCGATTCCACCGTTCTCGTCTAAATTCCTACCTACGCCTACGGTAATCATGTTTGCACTGCACTTATAGGCATGCGTGCGGACGCCTTCGTGTATTCGTAGCTGATCAGATAGCTTACTCATTTGTTGCCTGTTTTGCTCGCACCAAAATAAAAGCTAATCACAGAAGACACGATGCCCCCCAAGTAGCCCAACACGAGATTGACAATGCCGTCGTCGTTTTGAGTAGGATCTTGCAAAGTAACGAGCAGGATATAGCCACCAAAAAGCAAAACGGACAAAAGCGCAATTGCGCGGGCTGTCCAATCCTCTCTAAATGACTCTCTTGCATGCTGTGTATCCTTTGTTTCCAAGGCAAATACATCAACCTCAAGCTCTTTCATCCTGACTTCAAAGTCAAGCTCCGCCTTTTTGATCTCAGCTAACTGCTCTGGTGTGGCCTGCTGTAAGGCTTTCTCAATCTTCTGTGGCGTAGGATCACAGCCTAGTACGTTAGCCAGCATACCGGCCGCTGCACCGCCTACCGGGCCGCCTAAAGCCGCACCGATGGTAGGAGCCAGCTCACCGACCAAACCCTTAATTGCATCGAACTTCATCCGAAATACTCCATACCTTTAAGCACAGTAACAATGCCTATGCTGTTGGCCCATATCATGCGTTCTAACCTGGTGAATCGTTGCCCGCCATCGTCTAAACGCTTTTCGATGCGCTTCAGATTGTCGTTAATAGCGCTACGTAAGATTTCGCATTCCGCTTGGTGTATCTCAATTTGTTTCAGTGCTTTTTCTGCTGTGTCCATTGGTTACCACCTAACCGCTTTTTGCGTACATAGCTATGAAGTTGCGCAGTATTTAACCACTGCTGAAAGGTAACGAATCTAGCGCCTGCCAAAGATTTTCTATTTCAGTATCTACGCGCTGCAAAACACGCTCGCTTTTTTGTAATGACTGCACTCGATTTTCTACAGTTAATACAGATTCAGCATTAGATTTCTCTACCGCAGAAATCCTATCCCTCAAGTCCAGCAGGTCTTTTTGCGCCTGCATTATAGCCTCTAGGTTTGTTCCAAGCTGTGCCAACTTCCCCTGCAGTGACGCTATATCATTATCTAAAAGCTGTTGCTCCATATTAGATATCGTCACTTCATACTTCTGTAGGGCCACAGATTGCCCCTCAGACAACATTTCAAACTTTCCCTCTATGATCTTAGCTCTCTCTTCAGCGTCTCTCACAGCGTTTTCCTGGGCTTCTAATCGTGAGAAAAATTCACTAGCTGCCCATATTCCTGATCCAATCGTGGACGCAAAAGACACAAGAATTGCGATATACACCCCTTTTATTGATGTGCCGCCTACATTAAGCTCTAATTCATCAAGGGCCATAAACACCTAACTCTTGTAAACATGCCTCTCTATCTGTAGCGAACCAGCAGCCGCCAACAGGGCTAGTAAAATAGAAAGTGCTTTCAGCACCTACTGACATAATTTCGGCATCTTGCATAAAATACGGGTTTACATCCAGCATCACTGTCATGTTGTAATCAACAAAATCTACACTTACGATGCCGGTCATGTTGTTAAAGAAAGCATCTCCAGCTTCTGAATAACTCGCAGTATATTGTGCGGCAGCGGTGTCGGCTTCTGCTATCAAAGTTTCATCGTTAGCAACTGCAAAGAAACTAGCAGCCTGTTGAGCAATGCCCGCAACCTCATCCATAGATTGATTGTATGCGCTTACTTCCTCATCGGTTAAAACAACAGCATCTTGGTTTTCGTTAATATAATTTTGTACCTCTAAAGCTCCTGAGTCATCTGGGCTGTCTTGATTGTTTTCGGCTAAATTTGCCAGTGTAGCTGCCTCAATCAAAGCGCCTGCAGCCTCTACATAGCTATCAACAGCGGCGTCTAACAGTACCATTTGATCAGCAGCCTGTTGATCGAAAAACTCTTGCGCACCCATATTAGTAAATGAGCCAGCTTGCATTGCTTGAATCGCAGCGTTATACGCTAACTGTTTTTCTGCCGTTATATAGGCATCTTTGTTTGCGAGGATATCGTTACTGGGGATGCCGCCATTCTGAGCTACATTCATCATGCCGCCGATTGCGATTACCCCGTTAGAAAACTGTTGACGAAGATCGCGGCTTGCATTTACGAGATTATCTAACTCATTCGCTTTTAGCGGTGCGGAAGCGATCAGACAGACTACCAGTGTCCACTTCTTCAACATTGACCTCCTCACCCACGCCTAAAATAGCATCGTAATATTCCTTGTTCTCTGCATATTTAGGAATATGTAACTCTGGGTTTTGTTTTAACTTCAAATAACTCCTGCGCCCAACTACAATTTTACCACGTTCTACCAGAGGACACGGGCTGCCGCTTATTAACATCGCCTTGTATACGTCGGGGTCTAAGCACATCAAACTAATGGCACTAATTTTTAAACCGAGCTGTGATAAAACAAGGGCATTTGCTCTTAAATTACAGAGTGGATCCTGTTCATAAGTTCCACGCGACACACCAAAAGTAAAGCCTTGCACGCCATTTGATGTGCTTTTTAAACAAGACTGAACGCCAGTGCTTATGAGGCTAGGAGCTACAGCAGTCGCTGTTGGCATAGATCGTGGCGCGTTACCGTTATAAGTAGTTGTGGAGTTGTTGTTGTTACTATTTTGCTGCGACAAATCACCTTCAAGATAGTTGTCTGGCGTTTCTGGAATATTGTCTGGCGCTTCTTGATCGCTTCGTATTTCCTGTGCTGCTATAGGCGAAGCAAGCAATAACAAAAACAAAAAAAAACGCACTAAATTTTGCCTTCAACGATTCGCAACTTTTTGAAGTCAGGGTCATTGAGCTTCCGCATAATGAGCTTAGTTCGACCTTCCCGGTCATTCCAATCAACATTTTCTTCTTTCATCCACTGCGCTAACAAGTGCATTGGAATCGATCCGACACACCATGACTCAGGCAACTTGCCCGCCCCCATTGACCGGAGGGCTTGTGTGCGCTCCAAATATGGCGTGTTGTCAAACTCTTTCTCAACAGTAAACGTGCCGTCATTGTTGTTATGGAACTTCTCTTTAACTTTCACTCTTTGCCGCCTTCTTCTTGCGAGGTGCCGCTTTCGCTTTTGGCTTTGCCTTGGCCTTCGGCTTTGGTGCTTCACATGGCTCAACGCTATTACTAAATTCTGCGGCCTGCTCTGCTGAAATGTCTACCATGTCGCCACGGACATGCTTCTTGCCGTCAATAAACAGCGTGCTGATAGTTACCTTATACATATCAAGTCTCCAAAAAGAGGGGGCCGAAGCCCCCAAAGCCACTATGTGCTTATGAAGTTGTGCAGTCAGCGATCATGCCTGACGCCTTCTCGTTTTTACAAACAAGAGTCAGCTCAGTAGTCACCTGACGTGTAGTCGAGTCACCAGTCTTCGCAAGTGCGATGTTCTTGGTTGGTCGAAGAACACCAACACACCACATATCGTCTTGCATAATGAAGACGTCACGCGAACGGTTCTCACGCGAAGGAATGAACTCTACTGTACCCCAAGGAGTAACGTAGACATCCATGTGCTTGATTACACGCTCATCTTCAGCTCTGACAGTTGAACGCTGATTGTTGTTCCCGGCAAAGCCAAGAGCTACGTTCATCTGGAATGCTGAAAGATAGACAGAATCAGGGTTGCCGCCTTGCTCCCAAATTGACTGCATTACGCTGTCAAATCGAGTCTGCGAGAAAGCAGCCTGAGTGCCGTCTGTACGTGCGTCTGTGCCGTCACCAGTAGCGTCTGCACCACCAGAACCAAAAGAGGTGTTGGTGATCAGCCAGACTGGCGCGCCAGCAAGCTCACGAGCTGTAGATGAGTTACCAGCTACGCGCGCGTTGTTGTCGAAAAGCGCCTTCTCGATGTCAAGCTTCTGCTCTTTAGCAGTCTTAAGCATCTGGTAAGCGATTTCCGCTGCACGACCTGCCTTCTTCAGACCTTCGTCTGTGTCAGGAATGTTCACTGCATTCTTAAAGCATCTGTTAATGAGCAGCTCTTTATCTGCTCTCTCCGGCTTTCGCTGGAGTGTCGGACTATATCTTCACCCTTGGCTTTACCCAGTGGGGTGTGGCGCACTCGTGGGGTTTTACTGACTGTTCTAGTCTCCGTACCCTAGTCTCTGAACCTTACTACCGTCCCCGATAGTCTTGGCTGCTGATTGGCTTGGTGATGCAGTAATCACTTTAGCGTTCCAGCAATTCACGCCATTGCTCTTGCAGATTACGCTGCAAGGAGACCCATGTTGATCTGAGTGTAGTTGCCCAAACGGCTTGTGGCCGTGCGAGCAGTTGCAGTCGTTGCATCGCCTTCAATGTGAGCGTTAGTCGTTGAAGAGCGAAGTGCATCTGTCTGCCATTCATGCAGGGTATTACTTGCTTTTACTTTTGCACATGAAGTAAAAAATGGGGTTTCTTCAGGAGAAATGTCATAGATGACGTCTTCCAAATCTTCCCGGATACCGACAGCATCATAGCTGTCAAAAGAGTTTGTTGGCTGTGCCATGATAATTACCTCTATTCAAGAATTAAGCTCATAGCATCTTGGATGCTTCCTGAGCGTTTAAGTTTAGATTTAGCTTGCCTGGTGTCATTGCGATTGGATGCTGTCTTCTTAGATCCAGCTTTAACAACCTTACGCTTTGGGCCTTTGGTGGCCTTTTCGACCGCCTTGTCCTTGCCCTGCATGATCTCTTGATACTTGATGGCGTCGTTCAATACACGTATTGCCCGGTGATCCATCACAGCGGAGATCTCTTCTGGCTGATAGCCATATATCTCTGTACCCATTCTGAGCATAGAGTCGCGTGTTTTGGTTGCTTTTTCTGGGTCTGCAAACTCAGGCATGACCTGACGTAGCGTCTCCATTTCGCGTTCCAAATAGGCTTGCTGTGCTTGCTGTTGAGCTTGTTGCTGGTAAGCAAGCGTATGCTGCACTTGGGACATATCTTTTTGATATTTCTCCATTGCAAGCTCATATTTATCCCTATCTTGCCTATATCCAATAGGATCAGAGTCGATAAGGGATTCATCTGGCGGGGTCGGCGCTTGGGCAAATCCGGGTGTTTGCATCTGTTGATACAAAGCAAGTACCGCTTCGCCTGCCGATGCCAGTGTCGCATTAGCGGTTTCGGCTTTCTTTCGCAGGTCAGCGACTTCCTGCATACCTTTCTGAATGTACTTCTGACCACTGTAACCACGCTGAAGCTCGTCTAGCGTTACCTCTACCTCCGTTCCGTCTACCTTGACGGTGAAGGTGTTAGGCTGCTCTGCGACCTCTTCATCTTCGTGTTCTTCTTGGTCTTCCTCTTCAGTGTCAGGTTGCTCCGCTACCTCTTCTTCTGCTTCCTCTTCAGGTTCTTCAGAAACTTCAGCTACGGGCGCTTCCTCCTGCTCTGGTTCCTCGTTTTGAACGAGTAGGTCTACTGCCGATTCGATGCTGCCATCGAATTTCAATTCATCAGTCGTTTCCACGGTACTGATCTCCTTTGTTGTCTATCAAACATCGCTTCATCCGTAAGGATGACTGCCATACGATCTTCGATCTTCGCTAACGCCCTAATAATGTGATGGGCTTCCTCCCGGTCTTCAGTAGAAGAGTGCGGGTTTAGGAAGACATTGGCGGTGTCTTCTCTAATTTCGTCAATCAGCATGTTGAAGCTTTCATCTTCTTGAAGTCGCTTTACATGCGCTGCTTTATCCTTAATGTTCAAAACGTACTACCCACTGCCGCTGCTGCCGGCTCTGCCTGTGGATATCGTGGTTCGTTCTGCATTTGCTTAATTCGCTCTACATCTACGGCCGTGCCGTACTTGCCAATAACTTCTGCGGCCGCGATAAGAAGGTCTTGATCCATTTGATCACGCTTGCGGTCATCATCTGCAATTGCCTTCTGTGCCTCTAGCTGCAGCTTGAGCTGGTCAGACTGCATCTTGGCTTGCGCCTTAATCTGCTCTGCCTGCAAGTAGGCTGCGTTTGGATCGCCTTGTTGCTGACCTTGGCCTTGCTGTTGTTGCATCATCATCTGCTGCTCCATCATTGGGTTGATGGGCATGAAATAACGCTCTGAGTTGCGCACACCGTTGACTGCCAAAATGTCAGAAATTGTATTTCTGATGTTTGATAACGAAACCATGCCGTTACCAGGGCCATACGACTGGAATATCTGGATTTGCATTTGAAGTGCTTGATTCAGCACAGCGACCTTCTGATCTTCGCGTCCAGTTCCGAGGCCGACGTTAATCGATACGTCCATGCCGAGATTCCATGACCGAGGATCTACTGGCACATAGTTTTGGCCTTGTAAACGCATCATCTGCTCTTCATCTACATTTTCGACCATAGTCTTTAGCATAAGCTTGAACATTTGACGCATACCGCCTTCTGCAAGGTTGCGCGCCATAACTTCTATCTGTGCCGCCTGTGCTTGCATAGTGGCCGCTACAGCCGTTGCCGTGGTGCTTTGCAGTGCATCAGGTGACAATCCGGTAGATGCTTTTGTCACCCCGGTCTTATCTTCAACCTGCTGATCAAAATACTGCAAGGCAGAAAGGGTCTGACCAGCGACGAATGGGACAGCTTGTGGCTGTACAGCGCCTGACTGCTTCACTCGAATGATTCCGCCAATCTCATTATTTAAGAGGTCATCGACGTTCACCGCGCCATCAACAATCTCTACACGCGGGTTGTTAGTCAGTGCGACATTATCAAGCACGCCACGGAGCATTGCCGTAGCTGCGTCTTGGTCATTAAGAATCAGATCAGCGACTGACCGACCGTAAAATGTGTGTGGTTCAGGATCTACCTCAAACACGGCAAACGGAATGTGACCGCATGGCTCGTAATCTAGCAGCTTATATTGGTTACCGCCCAGCGTTACCTTATGTAACGTGGGTACACCAGTGCCATTAACGTCAATCTTGATGTACGCCTCAGTAACCGCCACCAGACGCATTGAGGGGTCTTGTACGTCCTCGTCAGAGTAATCTTCCTCATACCCCCTGCGCTGGTACTCCTCAACCTCAGAAAAGGTGTCAGAGTGCTGTAGGCCGCTTAGATCGTAGACGTCTTCGTAGTCGTAACCCATAGCCACCAAATCACCCACACGCATCTCAGTGCGGTGCGCAACAACGTAGTAATCGTCGATAGAGCGAGAGTTACGATCGATAAAAAACTCTTCTGGAGGTACGCTCTCAACGCACATCTTGCCGCGTTCGACCGTGCGAGCGATTTTGAGATCATGGCGTGGTGATTCGATTTGCATGCCAAACTCATCCATCTCCATGACCATTTTGGTCGTGTGCTGAATGACCTCAACATTGTCCTCGTTAACCAAGACAGAAAACTCCATCTCGTTGAGGTCTTGGAAGTCAAAGATTTCTTGCTCTTGGTACATATCCCAGTAGACCTTCGCAATGCCAACCTTTTTAATAAGCGCGTCATGGAATACATCGTTAAGCACCCGGTAGCCATTTAGCTCGTTAAACTGGTAGTGCATGTACTTAGTGGCCTGCTCGGCCAT